>WNGL01003151.1_pt1 | contig 26385 bp, 20 predicted proteins | sample 5400591 | NCBI WGS metagenome assembly WNGL01 (sample SAMN13153377, study PRJNA577476) | soil metagenome | isolation source: 80 cm soil or saprolite under Garry oak tree replicate 1 | place: USA:California | collected 2016-06-15 | reverse complement strand
CTCCTCTCCACCGACAAGGCCCACGCGGTGAAGCTCGAGCTCGAGAAGGGACTCCTGCGCGTCTCCTCGCAGAACCCGGACCTCGGCGAGGCGAAGGAGGAGGTCCCGGTCGAGTTCGAGGGCGAGGCCCTCAAGATCGGCTTCAACGCGCGCTACATCCTCGACGTCCTCGCCGTGGTGCAGTCGAAGGACGTCACGTTCGAGCTCGCCGACGACCTCTCCCCGGGCGTCCTGCGCGGCGCGGACGAGGCCGACCAGGGCTTCACCGCCGTCGTGATGCCGATGCGGATCTGACGCTGCGCCTCGTCCAGCTCAGCGTTCGGGACTTCCGGAATCTCGAGGCGGTCGACCTCACGCCGTCGCCGCGGGCGACGCTCCTGCTCGGCGAGAACGGCCAGGGGAAGACGAACCTCCTCGAGGCGATCTACCTCCTCGCGACCTTGAAGCCGCTCCGGGCTGCGCGCCTCTGCGAGCTCGTCCGGTTCGGCGCCGCGCGCGCGCAGGTCGCCGCGGACTTCGACGGCCCGGGCGGCGTTCGCAGGGCGGCGGTCCAGGTCGAGGCGGGGGGCCGCGCCGCGTTCCTCGACGGGAAGCCCCAGGACCGGCTCGACGCCTACTTCGAGGGGCTCGCCGCGGTCTGCTTCGCACCGGACGACCTCCTCCTCGTGAAGGCGGGGCCGGAAGGGCGGCGCCGCTTCCTCGACCGCGCCGCCTTCAACCGCTGGCCAGCGGTGCTCGGCGAGGCGCGCGACTTCGTGCGGGCGCTCCGCGCCCGCAACGCCGCGCTCCGGACCGGCACGGACGAGGTGGAGGCCTCCTTCCGCGGGCCGCTCGTCCGGGCGGCGACGCGGCTCCTCGTCCGGCGCCTCGCGCTCGTCGAGGAGCTCGCGCCCCGGGTCCGGGTCGCCTTCGGGGAGATCTCCGGCGCGGGGGCGCCCGCGGCGGGGATCTCCTATCGCCCCGCGGCCGGGCTGCGGCTCGACGACTACGAGGACGAGGACGCGCTCTCCGGGCGCCTCGCCGCGATCCTGGCGGAGCGGCTCCCGCGCGACCGCGAGCGGGGCTACACGTCGGCGGGCCCGCACATGGACGACCTCGTCCTCGAGCTCGGCGGCCGCCCGGCGCGCGCCTACGGCTCGCAGGGCCAGCAGCGCGCGCTCGTGCTCGCGCTCAAGATCGCCGAGATCGAGAACGTGCGCGCGGCGCTCGGCCGACCGCCGCTCCTTCTCCTCGACGACGTCTCCTCGGAGCTCGACCCCGCGAAGAACCGGTACCTCCTCGAGTACCTCGCGGCGCTCGAGGGGCAGGTGTTCCTCACCTCCACGGACCGCCGGCTGCTCGAGGCCGCGGCGGGTCCGGGGAGCGCCCTCTACCGGGTCGAAAAAGGGGCGGTCGGGCCGCTGGTTTCCTGAGGCGTTCCGAGCGGTTGAATCGCGCACTCGGGCGTTGAATCCGGGCTCCCGCCCTGCTAAAACCTGGGAGGCTCAGAAAGCTCCGAACCCGCCGAGAAGAACGAGGAAATGTCCCCCTGGAAACCGCCGAGAAGACGCCGCTCCAGAAGAACGGAGCGGACGAGTACGGGACCGACGCGATCAAGGTGCTCGAGGGGCTCGAGGCCGTTCGCAAGCGGCCCCACATGTACATCGGCGACGTCGGCGAGCGGGGGCTCCACCACCTCGTCTACGAGGTCGTGGACAACTCGGTCGACGAGGCGATGGCGGGCCGCGCGAACGAGATCAACGTCTCCATCCACGGCGACAACTCGGTCACCATCGTCGACAACGGCTCCGGCATCCCGGTCGGCCCTCATCCCACGGTGAAGGGGATGGACACGCTCGACGTCGTGATGACGAAGCTCCACGCGGGCGGGAAGTTCGAGTCGAACGCGTACAAGGTCTCGGGCGGCCTGCACGGCGTCGGCGTGACCTGCGTGAACGCCCTCTCGGAGTGGCTCAAGGTCGAGGTCTACCGCGAGGGCAAGGTGTTCGCGCAGCGGTACGAGCGCGGCCAGCCCGCGGGCAAGGTGACGCCGATCGGCGAGACGCAGCGGCGCGGCACGAAGGTGACCTTCAAGCCCGACGGGACGATCTTCGAGACGACCGAGTTCTCCTTCGAGACGCTCTCCGGTCGGCTCCGCGAGCTCGCCTTCCTGAACGCCGGGCTCAAGATCACCGTCGAGGACGAGCGGAGCGGCAAGAAGCACGAGTTCCTCTTCAAGGACGGGATCCGCGAGTTCGTCGCGTACCTCAACAAGGCGCGGGAGTCGCTGTTCGAGCCGCCCATCGCGCTCCACCAGGAGGTCGAGACCGAGCGCGGCACCGCGGTGGTCGAGATCGCCCTGCAGTGGAACGACGGCTACGACGAGAAGGTCTTCGCCTTCGCGAACAACATCCACAACCACGAGGGCGGCACGCACCTCATCGGCTTCAAGGCCGCGCTCACCCGCACCATCAACAACTACGGGCAGAAGTCGAACATCTTCAAGGACCTGAAGGAGGACCTGCCGAGCGGCGACGACATGCGCGAGGGGCTCGCGGCGGTCGTCTCCATTCGGATGCCGGGCGCGAGCTTCGAGGGGCAGACCAAGACGAAGCTCTCGAACACCGAGGCGAAGTCGATGGTCGAGACGATGCTCAACGAGCGGCTCGGCGCGTTCCTCGAGGAGCACCCGAACGTCGCGAAGCGGATCTGCGCGAAGGTCGCGGATGCGGCGCGCGCGCGGATCGCGGCGCGCAAGGCCCGCGAGACGGTGCGGCGCAAGGGGGCGCTCGACGGCGCATCCCTGCCGGGCAAGCTCGCCGACTGCCAGACGCGGGACCCGAAGGAGTCCGAGCTCTTCATCGTGGAGGGCGACTCCGCCGGCGGCTCGGCGAAGCAGGGGCGCGACCGGCGCATCCAGGCGATCCTCCCGCTCCGCGGCAAGATCCTGAACGTCGAGAAGGCCCGCTTCGACAAGATGCTCTCCTCCGTCGAGATCGCGACGATGATCACCGCGCTCGGGACCGGGATCGGCCCGGAGGAGTTCTCGGTCGACAAGATCCGCTACCACAAGATCGTGATCATGACCGACGCGGACGTGGACGGGAGCCACATCCGCACGCTGCTCCTCACCTTCTTCTTCCGGCAGATGCCGCAGGTCGTGGAGCGCGGCTACCTCTACATCGCGCAGCCGCCCCTCTACCGCGTCCAGAAGGGGAAGAAGGAGCAGTATCAGAAGGACCAGGCGGCGCTCGACGAGTACCTCCTGAACCTCGCGACCGAGAAGGCGAAGCTCCTCGCGGGCGACACCGCGATCGACGGCCCGGACCTCAAGCGGCTCGCCGAGTGCGCCCTCGCCTACCGCGCGATCCTGACGCGGGTGGACCGCCGGCGCGACAGCCGGATCGTCGACGCGGCGGTGAAGCTCGGGGACCTCGACCTCGCGCTCCTCAAGGACCACGAGGCGGTGAAGACGCAGGTCGAGGCGATCTACGAGAGGGCCCAGAAGCTCCACCCGGAGCTCGAGGTTCGCCTCGCCAAGATCGAGCGCGACGAGGAGCACGGCTGCGACGCGCTCGTCTACTCGACCAACGTCGCCGGCGCTCCGCGCGAGACGCGCCTCGACCACGACTACCTCTCCGGGCCGGAGTGGGGCGAGCTCGCGGCGCTCTACGCCGCGATCGCCGAGATCGGCCCGGGCCCGTACCGGATCGAGCAGCCGGACGGCGAGGAGGAGGTCGACGACGTCTTCGCCGCGGTCGAGGCGCTGAAGCGGAGCGCCGCGCAGGGCCAGAACATCCAGCGGTACAAGGGGCTCGGCGAGATGAACCCCCAGCAGCTCTGGGAGACGACGATGGACCCGGAGCGCCGCACCATGCTGCAGGTGCGGGTCGACGACACCGTCGAGGCGGACGAGGTGTTCTCGGTGCTGATGGGCGACGCGGTCGAGCCGCGGCGCGAGTTCATCGAGAAGCACGCGCTCGACGTGCAGAACCTCGACGTGTAGGCCATGCCCCGCACCGCCTTCGCCGCCGTGGCGTTCCACGTTCCCGACCGCGTGGTCACGAACGAGGAGCTCTCCCGCCGGATGGAGACCACCGACGAGTGGATCCGGGAGCGGACCGGAATCCGCGAGCGCCGCTGGGTCCGCGAGGGGACGGAGAACTCCGACCTCGCGCTCGAGGCGACGCGCAAGGCGCTCGACAAGGCCGGGTGGAAGCCCACCGACGTCGAGGCGATCGTCTACGCCTCGCTCTCCTCGGACCACATGTTCCCGGGCGACGGCTGCCACCTGAATCGCAAGCTCGGGATCCCGGGCGTCCCCGCCCTCGACGTCCGGAACCAGTGCTCCGGGTTCCTCTACGGCCTCGCGGTGGCGGACGCGTGGATCCGGGTCGGGATGTACCGGCGGGTGCTCCTCGTCGGCTCGGAGATCCACTCCACCGGCCTCGACGTCACGACCCGCGGCCGCGACGTCTCGGTCATCTTCGGCGACGGCGCGGGCGCGGCGCTGCTCGAGGCGACCGACGAGCCCGGTCGCGGCGTCCTCTCCTGCCACCTCCACGCCGACGGCCGCTTCACCGAGGAGCTCTCCTGCGACGCGCCGGGCTCGAAGTACCACCCGCGCGTCTCGCCCGAGATGATCGCGTCGGGCGCGGTTTATCCACGGATGGAGGGGCAGAAGGTCTTCAAGCACGCGATCGTGCGGATGCCCGAGGTGCTGCGCGAGGCGCTCGACCAGAACGGCCTCGGGACGAAGGACCTCAAGGTCGTCATCCCCCACCAGGCGAACCTCCGGATCGCCCAGATGGTGCAGCGGTCGCTCGACCTGCGGGACGACCAGGTCTTCAACGACATCGACCGGTACGGGAACACCACCGCCGCCTCGATCCCCATCGCCCTCGCGGAGGCGATCGAGGCGCGCGGGATCGCGCGGGGCGACCTCGTCGGCCTGTGCGCCTTCGGGGCCGGCTTTACTTGGGCGAGCGCCCTGGTACGCTGGTAAAAAGCCCTGAAGGACCGCGGGCGGAGGGGCCCGCAGGATCGACCGCGCCGGGGGAGCGCACGAAGCGAGCGGACCACCGTGCGTCGCAACGGTTCTGAGGCGTCGTCCAATGGCAGGACTGCGGACTTTGGATCCGCGTATGAAGGTTCGAATCCTTCCGCCTCAGCCACCTCCGCCTCGAGGCCGGCGAACCTGAGGGCGGAGGTCCGTCCCCTGGGCCGTCCGGCCCACGTGCTGCTCATGACGCTCGGGACGGTCGCGCCGCGCATCGTCGCGGCCGCCTCGGAGGCGGTGCGCGAGGTGCTCGAGATCGAGAGCCGACCCGGGCCTGCGCTCGACCGGCCGCAGTACGCGTTCAACAAGGACCGCGGCCAGTACCACGCCACCTCGATCCTTCGCAGGCTCTCGACGCTCCGGCCGCGCGACGACCGGGTGGTCGGCCTCCTCGACGTGGACCTCTTCCTCCCCGACGCGCCCTACGTGATCGGGGACGCGGACCGCGACGCGGGCACCGCGATCTTCTCCCTCCACCGGCTCTCGCACGCGGAGCCCGACGCCGTCCGGCGCCGCGCCCGGGTCGAGAGCGTCCACGCCGTGGGCCACCTCCTCGGCCTCTCGCACTGCGGCGACTTCCGCTGCGCGATGTTCTTCTCCCGCGACGCGGCGGACGCGGATCGCAAGGGGCCCGGCCTCTGCGCGAGCTGCCGCGCGGCGCTCGGGCTCGGGCCGAAGTAGAGACGCTCCGCATGCGACTCTGCCAGCGGACCCGGGCGTCGTGCGGCGCGTGCTGCGGTCTCTACAACCGCGGCGATCCCTCCCGGCCCAAGGTCCTCGCCGAGCTGCGGCGTCGGACGCGCGCGCTCGCGGACGTCCCGCGCACGGCGGAGGCGTTCCGTGCGGCGGCGCGGAAGCTCGAGGCGGACGCGCCGCCGCCCCTCTTCCCGTCGGTGCGCGTCTGCACGCTCCTCGGGCTCCTCGACGCGCGCGAGGAGCGCGTCGGGTGCCTCGCCCACCCGGCGGTGACGGGCGGCCCGGACCTGCGCGACTGCGGCGTCTACGACGCGCGGATCTGCGAGAGCTTCCTCTGCCCCTCGTTCAGCTGGCTCGCCGAGGAGGAGGCGGAGATCGCGGAAGTGGCGACGGGCGGCGACCCGTACCTGTACGGGCTCGTCGTGACGGACGTGCCGTTCCTGCGGGCGGTGCTGGGCGCCGTCGCGGACGGGACCGGGGCGCGGGTCGAGGCCCGCCACCTCGCGGACGGGCGCTTCCGGAGCGGGCTCCGGCGCGTCCTCGAGCTGAAGACCCAGCTCGCCCCCGGCTCGGACGGGCTCTTCGGGGCTTTCGCGGCGGGACCTTCGGGCGACGAGGTGCCTCGCCGCATCGACTACGGCGCGGTGGGCCGGGCCGGGTCGCGCTACGACGCGATCCTCACCTGCGCCGGAGCGGACCCGCGGAGCGGGAACGACCTCGACCGGCTCGAGGCCGAGGTCGTCCGCCGCCTGGACGCGTGCGTCGGCGCGTTCCCGGGCTGAGCGACCTCGTCCCGGTCAGGCGTGCGCCGCGCGGTGGTGCCCGCAGCGGTGATGCCCGTGCGGCCCCTCCCGGACGAGCGCCGCGAGGCGGGCCCGCTGCTCGGGGCCGAGCGCGGCGTGGATCTTCGCAAACGCGTCGGCGGCGCGCGTGCGGAGCTCGTTCGTCCGTGCGAGCCTCGCGTCGAGCGCGGCCGCGACCCGGGCCGGGTCGACCGCGTCCTTTGCGAGGAGGTCGGCCACGTCGGCGCGGAGCGCGCGGGCGTCGCCCCGGAGCGCGTGGAGCACCTCGGCGAGCGCGTCGGTCTCGGCGAGGACCGCCCGCTCCTGCTCCGGGGTCGCGCCGATGCGGCGCAGGACGAGCCGCGGCCCCATGCCGCGGCGGCGCGCGAAGCGGCGCCAGGCGACGCGCCGCGCGAGGCCGGCGGCGACGAGGACGGTGAGCGCGCCGAGCGCGCCGGAGACGAACGGGGTCATCGGGTGCCTCCATGGATTCGGGTCACGCGGAGGAAGGTGCGCGCGGGCGGCTGCCCGTGCGTGTCGCCGGCGTGAAGAAGCGTGAACCGAAGGCCTAGCTACAGAAGGCCCGCCGCGCGGGCCACGCGGAGGACCGCCTCGGCGATGGGCGCCGGGGTCTCCTCCTGCAGGTAGTGCCCGGCCGGGACGGCGGTGACGCGCGCGCGGGGCAGCGCCTCGGCGACGCCGCGCAGCGCCCGGCCGATCACCGGATCGCGCTCGCCCCAGACGATCTCGGCGGGCCCCTCGAACGCGGTCGCCACCGCGAGCGAGCGCCGGAGCGGGCCGACGGACGGATGGTCGGCCGAGATCGGCACCATCCGCGCCATCGCGAGCGGCGCGACGCGGTCGGCGAGCCGCCGGAGCGGCCAGCGGTAGGCACGCGCGACGTCGCCGGCGATGGAGCCCCGGTCCGCCTGGGCGAGGTGGAGCGCGTTCTGCGGGAAGCCGAGGAGCCGGAACGCGAGCGGGGCGATGCCGGGGAGGTTCGCGAACCGGTGGAAGGTGGTGGGCCGGGCGCCCGGGCGCGGCGGGCGGACGCCGGTGTTCGTGACGACGAGCCCGGCGAGCCGCCCGGGCCGGTCGGCGAGCGCGGTGAGGCCGATGGGCCCGCCCCAGTCGTGGAGCACGAGGACGAGCGGCCCCGGCGCGACGGCGTCGAGGAGCGCGCCCACCACGCGGGCGTGGTTCTCGAGCGTGTGGAAGGCGGGGTCGCGCGGCTTCTCGGAGAGCCCGAGGCCGGCGAGGTCCGGGAGGACCACGCGGAGCCCTGCCGCCGCGACCGGCGGCGCGACCTTGCGCCAGAGGAAGCCCCAGGTCGGGTTCCCGTGCAGGAAGACCACGGCCGGGCCGCGCCCCGCCTCCATCACGTGGAGCGAGACGCCGCCGGCGCGGACGAGGCTCCGCTCGAAGGGGAGCTCCCGCGCGATGAAGTCCGGGAGCGCCGGCGCGGAGAGGCGCACCATCGTGGGCTCCTATCCGCGGCTCGGAAGCCCGGCGGCGACGATCTCGGCGACGTCGAGGACCTTCACAAGGTCCTCCTTCCCCGCGTCGGCGAGCCCGTCCTTCATCATCGTGAGGCAGAACGGGCAGGCGGTCGCGACGGTGCCGCCCGCCGGCCCGAGCGTCGCAGCCGCCTCCTCGGCCCGACCGCGGTTCACGCGCGTGCCGAGCTTCTCCTCGAGCCAGAACCTTCCGCCGCCCGCGCCGCAGCAGTAGCCCTGGCGGCGGTTCCGCGCCATCTCCACCGGCGCGGCGCCCGCGCTCCGGAGCGCCTCCCGCGGCGGCTCGGTGATCCCGTTCCAGCGCGCGAGGTAGCAGGGGTCGTGGAAGGTGACGTTCCCGAGCCCCTCGACCTTTCCGGGCGAGAGCTTCCCGTCCTTCACGAGCCGCGCGACGAGGTCCGCGTGGTGCACCACCTCGTACCTCCCGCCGAACTGCGGGAGCTCGTTCGCGAGGGCGTTGAGGCAGTGCGGGCACTGCACCAGGATCTTCTTCACCCCGTGGCCGTTCAGGGTCTCGGTGAGCGCCTGGGCCTGCGTCTGGAAGAGGTACTCGTTGCCGAGCCGGCGGGCCGCGTCGCCGGTGCAGGTCTCCTCCTCGCCGAGGATCGCGAACGAGACCTTCGCCTCGCGGAGGATCTTCACGATCGCCCGGGAGACCTTCTTCTGCCGGTCGTCGAAGGCGCCCGCGCAGCCGACGAAGAAGAGCCACTCGAACTCGCCGTCGCCCGCGCGCGGCAGGGAGAGGTCGGCGCACCACTCCGCGCGCTTGTTCGAGCCGATGCCCCAGGGGTTCCCCTGCGTCTCGATCCCCTTGAAGACGCGGGCCGCCTCGTCCGGGAAGGACGCCTCGACGAGCACCTCGTGCCGGCGCATGTCCACGAGCCGCGGCACGTTCTCGATGAGGACCGGGCAGGCGGTCTCGCACCAGCCGCAGGTCGTGCACGACCAGAAGGTCTCGGGCGGGACCACCTCGGTGATCCGCGGGAGCTTCGCCAGGGCGGCCACCTTCGCCGCCGCGTCCTTCGCGTTCGAGAGCTCGACGAGGTCCTTCGCCCGGTCCTGGAGGTGGTGGCGGATCGCGCGGTTCACCTCCTTGTGGCTGAGCGGCTTCCCGGTGACGTAGGTCGGGCAGTGGGTCTGGCAGCGGCCGCACTCGGTGCAGCTGTAGACGTCCCAGCCCTCCTTCCAGGAGAGGTCCTTCACCGTCGCGGTGCCGAAGGAGGCGTCCTCCGCCTCGAGGTCGAGCTTGCGGAGCGCCGCCGCCGGCGGGAGGCGCGCGAAGAGGACGTTCGGGAGGGCGGTGATGATGTGGAAGTGCTTCCCGTACGGGAGCACGTTCAGGAAGACGAGGATGAGCGCGAGGTGCAGGAAGAGCGAGACGGAGAGGACGTGCGGCAGCGTCGTCGGGTGGACCCCGAGGACGAAGAGGGCGAACGAGCCGAGCGAGCCCGCGGGGGCGAACGCGTCGATCGTGGGCGGCGGGAGCTCCGCGAGCCCGGCAGGCCCGAGGCGGAGCACATCGCGCCAGAGGAGGGCCGCGCCGTCGTGGGCGATGTCCGTCACCATGAGGCCGGCGATGAAGAGCAGGATGACGACGCCCTCCGTCGAGCGCGTCACCCGGTCCGGCTTCGTGACGAGCCGCCGCCAGAGGAAGCCGGCGACGCCGACGAGTGCGCCGAGGACGACGAGATCCTTCAGGAAGAGGTAGGCGCGGCCGATGGCCGAGTCCTCGCCGAGGAGCGGGAGGTGGAACGGCTCCGAGAACCCCATTCCGAACATCGTGATCGTCCGGAGCGCGAGGACGAGGAACGCCGAGAAGACGAGGACGTGGAGGAGCCCGGCGACCCGCTCCTCGGGATCGACGAGCCGCTTCTGCCCGAAGCCGAAGGCGAGGAGGGCGCGGACGCGCTCGCCGAGGCGGTCGGTGCGCTCGTCCTTCCGCAGGGCGCGCAGCGGCGCGAGCCGGAGCGCCATCGTCCGCGCGAAGAAGGCGAGGCCGGCGACGAGGAGGACGGCGGTGAGGAGTGGGCTCATGCAGCCCCGACGCTATCACCGCGACGCAGGGGGCAGGATGTCCGTTGCGGTCCCCCGCGGTGGTGAAAAGGGACAAAGGACAAAGGGCCGTCCGGACACCCGGACGGCCCTTCTGCGGCCTGGCGCATCCTGGCGCCGGGCCGCGGGTCCTTCGCGACGGAACGGACGAGGGCTAGTCCTTGCCCTTCTTCTCCTTCTTGTCGTCCTTCCGCTCCTCCTTGCCCTTCTTCTTCTCCTCCTTCTTGGAGGCGGGAGCGGAGGCCTGCGGAGGCGCCGCGGCGGGAGTCGCCGCCGGCCGAGCGGCCGGCGCGGCAGGCGGCGCTGCGACGGTCGGTGCGGGCTCGCCGCGGCCCGGAGGCGGGCCGCCCTGGCCCGGCGCGGAGCCGCTCTTCCCGGGCGAGCTCGTCACCGGCACGTACGTCGTCGGCGCGGGCTGCTGGTACGACGGGGGCGCGGCGTGACCGGGCGGCGTGCCGCCCTGGCCCGGCGGGACGTTGCCGTGGCCGGGGGCCTCGCCGCTCCGCCCGGGAGAGGCGTAGTTCGCGGGCGGCGGCGCATTCGCGGGTGGCGGGGCGTAGGACGGCGCGGTCTGGCCGGGAGGCGTGCCGCCGTGGCCGGGCGGGAGGTTCCCGTGCCCCGGCGCGGCGCCGCTGTGGCCCGGGCGGTCGCGATCTTCGGGCGGCGGGGCGCGATAGCCCGGGCCCGGGGGCGGCGCGTTGTGGCCGGGTCCACCCGGCGTGTAGGAGGCCGGGCGCGGCGCGGGCGGGGGCGCCGGACGCACGGCGGGCGGGCGCGGCGCGGGGGCGGGCGCGGCCCAGTAGGACGGCGGCGGCGGACGGTTGTGCCGGTACGGGCCCGTGTACACCCAGCCCGAGCCCGCGCGGAATACGAAGTCCGTGCGCTGCGGCGCGTAGCCGTGCGAGTGCGGCCCGACGATCCCGCACCAGCCGCCACCGGGGAGGGGGTGGCCCTGCACGTACGTGAACACGTACGGGCCGCGGTAATAGTAGTACCCGCCGTCGAGATAGAAGTGGTTCTGGTTCTCGGGGTAGTAGTCGTGGACGTGCGGGCCGTTCACGTAGCACCACCCGCCGCCGAGCCGGTCGGGGACGAAGTGCTCGCCGTAGTACCAGGCCTCGACGGGCGCGGGCGCGGCGTACACCGGCTCCACGGGAGGCGGGGCGTACTCGGCGACCGGCGGCGGCGGCTCGTAGGCGGGTGGCGGCGGGCGCGGGCGCATGGGAACGACGATGCAGCCGGCGGCGGTGAGGAGCGGGAGCAGCAAGAGGGCGCGCTTCATCGAGTTCTCCATGTCGGAAGGCGGACCGCACCGAGGGGACGTGCGGGACCGCGTCTGCATTCACATTCACCCGGAGCCCTTGGCCGCGCGCCGGTCGAGCTCAGCATGTTAGCAGCGACCGTGCCGGCGCCAAGTGCGCAATTCGACGGGAGTCGGTGAAGGTGCGCTGCGGGAGCCTCCCGCACGCCGTGCCGCCGGCGCACGGGTTTCCCGAGCCCCCTCTCCCCCGCGTGAACGATCGCGATCAGTGGAGGACGCGCAGCCCTTTGAGCCCGAGCCGGGTCTCGGCGTAGCGGCGGAGCACGGCGAAGTACTCCTCCGACGTGCGAGGGCCCGCGACGAGCCACTCGTCGCCGACGACGAGCGCCGGCGCCTCCTCGATGCCCTTCGACAGCGCGTCGTCGACCGCGGCGAGCACCCGCTTCTCGGTCGTCGCGTGGGAGAGCGTCGCGTCGAAGCGCGGCACGTCGAGCCCCGCGGTGCTCGCGAGCTCGAGGAGCACGTCGCGCCGGGTCGCGTCGATGCCGCGGACGAGCGCGGCGTCGCGCAGCGCCGCGCGGAGCGCCGTCTCTCGCGCCGGCCCCTGCGCGCGCGCCGCGCTGAGCGCGGCGAGCGCCGGGAAGGTCGAGTGCGGCGGGTGGCGCGAGAGCCACAGGTCGGGCGTCGTGCCCGCCGCCTCTGGCTCGAGCGCGGCGCGGCGGGCGTCGCGGACGAGCGCGAGCCGCTCGCGCCGGGTGAGCGCGCTCGGCACGAAGCGGAGCGGGAAGGGCTCGATCCGCAGGGGGCCGAACGTGCCCGCGGTCTCCTCGAGCGCGGCGAGCAGGCGGCGCTCGGCGACGAGGCACCACGGCGAGAGCGGGTCCTCGTAGAGGACGAGCGACACGGGTTCGGGGGGGGACCTCGGCGGCACGGGCAGCGGATTGTACGGGCACCCCCCGGATGGTCCGAGAGGCGGGCGCTCGACCGCCCGGTCGCTTCACCCGAGCCGGTCGACGGCCGGCCGCGCGTTCCGCGCCGCCGCGAAGTCCACCGCGTGCTGCACGTAGAGCCGCGCGATGTCGACGCCGGTCGCGCGCTCGAGCCCCTCGAAGCCGGGGGACGAGTTCACCTCCATGATCTTCGGCCCGGTCCGCGCCTCGAGCATGTCCACCCCCGCGACCTCGAGCCCCATCACCCGCGCCGCCTTCACCGCCGCCTCGTGGTACTCGCGGTCGAGCGCCACCGCCTCGGCGACGCCGCCCCGGTGGATGTTGGAGCGGAACTCGCCCGCGCGCGCGGTGCGGCGCATCGCGGCCACCACCCGATCCCCGATGACGAGCGCGCGCACGTCCCGCCCGCGCGACTCCGCCACGAGCTCCTGCAGGAGGATCTCCTGGCCGAGCGTCCAGAGGGTGTCGAGCATCCCCGAGACCTCCGCCTCGGTGTTCGCGATCATGACGCCGACGCCCTGCGTCCCCTGGATGAGCTTGATGATGCAGGGGAGCCCGCCCACGAGCCGGACCGCGCCCTCGACCTCCTCCTTGAAGCGGCACATCACCGTGCGCGGGATGTCGATGCCGAAGCGCGCGAGGAGCTGGAGCGCGCGGAGCTTGTCGCGCGAGCGGGCGATCGGCACGGCCGCGTTCAGGACCGGAACGCCCATGAGGTCGAGGTGGTTCACGACCGCGAGGCCGTACCCGGTGATCGAGGCGCCGATCCGCGGGATCGCGACGTGGACGGTCAAGGGGTCGATGTCCTCGCCGCGGTAGACGATGCGGGCGCGGTCGCGCTCGACCACCATGTTGCAGCGGAGCGTGTCCACGACGCGCGGCGCGTGGCCGAGCGCCTTCGCGGCCTCGACGAGCCGGCGGGTCGAGTAGAGCTTCCGGTTGCGGGAGAGGACCACGACGCCGAGGCGCCTGCGCCGCCGGGGACCCGGCGTCGGCCGCGCGCTCCCCCGGCGCGTCCCCCTCTTCCCCGCGGTGCTCATCGCGGGGGTGAGGTTATCGACGGGGGCACCCCGCCGCAACGACCGGGGTCCCCGCGCCGGGCAGGGCCGGCCGCGTTCATTGATCCTCTCCCCCGCCGCTGCTAGAACCCTTGTCTTTCCGAGCCCCAAGGCGCCCGTGGACTACAAGTCGACGATCCACCTCCCGAAGACCGGCTTCCCGATGAAGGCGAACCTTCCGCTGCGGGAGCCCGAGCTCCTGCGCGAGTGGGAGGCCTCGCGGATCTTCGAGAAGGTCGTCGAGCAGAACGCCGCGCGACCCGGCGCGAAGAGGTTCGTGCTGCACGACGGCCCGCCGTACGCGAACGGCGACATCCACATCGGCCACGCGCTCAACAAGATCCTGAAGGACGTCATCGTGAAGTACCGCAACCTCAAGGGCGAGGTGGCGGACTACGTGCCAGGCTGGGACTGCCACGGCCTCCCCATCGAGCTCAAGGTCGACAAGGAGCTCGGCTCGAAGAAGCGGGAGATGGACCGGGCCCAGGTGATCGAGGCCTGCCGCGCCTACGCGAAGAAGTGGATCGGCCGGCAGCGCGAGTCGTTCAAGCGGCTCGGGATCTTCGGGCGGTGGGAGAGGCCCTACGAGACGATGTCGAAGGGCTACGAGGCGGCGACCATCCGCGCCCTCGCCCGCGCCGCCGAGAAGGGCTTCCTCTACCGCGGGAAGAAGCCCGTCTACTGGTGCACGACCGACCGGACCGCGCTCGCCGAGGCGGAGGTCGAGTACGAGAACCACACCTCGCCCTCGATCTACGTCGCCTTCGACGTCTTGGGCGCGCTCCCCGACCCGAAGCTCGCGGGGCGCAAGGCCCGGCTCGTCATCTGGACGACGACCCCGTGGACGCTCCCGGCGAACCTCGCCGTCTCGGCGCACCCCGAGTTCACCTACGTCGCCTACGACCTCGGCGGGCAGGTGGTGGTGGTCGCGAAGGACCTCCTCTCGCGCTTCCTCGCCGACGTCGCGCCCGGGGAGCTCGCGGTGACGGACGTGCCCGTCCCGCACTCGCCCGCCGCGCACGAGGCGGCGACCGGCGGCGGCGGGACCGTCCCCGCGGCGCACCTCGCCCATCCCGAGCGCATCCTCGCCTACCTCGAGGGGAAGGCGCTCGAGGGGGTGAAGTACGCTCACCCGTTCCTCCCGCGCGAGTGCCCGGTCATCCTCGGCGAGCACGTGACGCTCGAGGCCGGCACCGGCCTCGTCCACACCGCCCCCGGCCACGGCCAGGAGGACTACGAGGTCGGCAAGCGGTACGGCCTCGAGATCCTGAACCCGGTGGACGGGGCAGGGCGCTTCACCGCCGAGGCCGGCAAGTACGCGGGGAAGGAGATCTTCGCCGCGAACCCGGAGATCGTCCGCGACCTCCACGCCTCCGGCCACCTCCTCTCGGATCCGAACGCCAAGCTCGAGCACAGCTACCCGCACTGCTGGCGTTGCCACCACCCGGTGGTCTTCCGCGCCACCGACCAGTGGTTCCTCTCGATGAACCACGCGGACCTGCGCGGCATCGCGCTCCGCGAGATCGACCGGGTCCGCTGGATCCCGCGCTGGGGCCGCGACCGGATCTACAACATGATCGAGAACCGGCCCGACTGGTGCCTCTCCCGCCAGCGGACCTGGGGCGTCCCGATCCCGGTCTTCTACTGCGAGGGCTGCTCCGAGCCGCTCGTGTCGCCCGCGCTGATGGAGCAGGTCGCCCAGGCGTTCGAGGAGGAGGGGATCGAGGCGTGGTACCGGCGCCCGCCCGGCACGTTCACGAAGGGTCATGCCTGCGCGAAGTGCGGAGCGACCGGGTTCCGGCGCGAGCAGGACATCCTCGACGTGTGGTGGGACTCGGGCGTCTCCTGGCTCGCGGTCGCCGAGCGGGAGGGGATGGGCGTGCCGGTCGACCTCTACCTCGAGGGCTCGGACCAGCACCGCGGCTGGTTCCACTCCTCGCTCCTCACCTCGGCCGCGATCCGCGGCGCGGCGCCCTACCAGGGCGTGCTCACGCACGGCTTCGTCCTCGACGGCCAGGGCAAGGCCATGTCGAAGAGCCTCGGGAACACCGTCGCGCCCGACGAGATCATCAAGAAGTACGGCGCGGACGTCCTCCGGCTCTGGGTCTCCGCCGCCGACTACCGCGACGACGTCCGGATCGGCGACGAGATCGTGGCCGGGCTCGCGGAGGGCTACCGGAAGATCCGGAACACCATCCGCTGGTCGCTCGGGGCCCTCGACGGCTTCGACCCCGCGAAGGACGCGGTGCCGACCGAGAAGCTCCTCCCCCTCGACCGCTGGGTGCTCTCCCGGCTCGTCACCTGGGAGGAGAAGGTCCTCAAGGCCTACGAGGATTACGAGTTCCACCTCGCCTACCACGCGACGATGGAGCTCTGCGCGGTCGACCTCTCGGCGCTCTACTTCGACGTCGTGAAGGACCGGCTCTACACCTGGAAGACGGACGGCCTGCCCCGCCGCTCGGCGCAGACCGTCCTCCACCTCGTCGCCGAGGACCTCGTCCGGCTCCTCGCGCCGGTGCTCTCCTTCACGGCGAGCGAGGCGTGGGCGTTCCTCCCCGGCGCGAAGGCGGAGAGCGTCTTCCTCGCGGGCTTCCCGAAGCGCGAGCGGCCGAAGGACGCCGAGGCGCTCGCGGCCCGCTACGGCCGGCTCTTCGAGGTCCGCGCCCTCGTGCAGGGGAAGCTCGAGGAGGCGCGCCGCGCGAAGCTCATCGGCTCCGGGCTCGAGGCGATGGTGACGCTCCGGGCCGAGGGCGAGCAGAAGAGCCTCCTCGAGCAGGCCAAGGCGGAGCTGCCGGCGCTCCTCATCGTCTCGAAGGTCGTGCTCGCCGACGGTCCGCTCTCGGTGGAGGTGGCGCGAGCACCCGGCGTGAAGTGCGAGCGCTGCTGGATGTTCCAGGAGGACGTCGGAGGCTCGAAGGAGCACCCGACCCTCTGCGGCAAGTGCGTGGACGCCCTCACGTGACGCGCGGCCCGTCCAAGTGGGCGCTCCTCGCGGCGCTCTTCGCCGTCCTCGTCCTCGCGGACCAGGTGACGAAGTACCTCGCCGTGGAGCGGCTCACGACGGTGTTCGAGCGGACCGGCGAGACCGGCCTCGCCCGGATCTCCGGCTTCTTCGCCCACCAGCACCTCGAGCACCTGGCGACCGAGCCGGTGTACGTGTGGCGGCCGGTCTGGCGCTGGAACTACGTCGAGAACCCCGGCGCGGCGTGGGGGCTCTTCCGGAGCTTCTCGCCGGGCTTCCGGAACGTCTTCTTCCTCCTCGTCTCGATCGGCGCGGTCGGCTTCATCGTCCACTACTACCGGAAGCTCACCGAGGCGGAGCGCTTCCTCCAGGTGGCGCTCGCCTTCGTCCTCGCGGGAGCGGTCGGGAACTTCGTCGACCGGCTCGCGCGCCAGTACGTCATCGACTTCGTCGAGTGGTACTGGTGGAACCGGCCCGACCTCCGCTGGCCGACCTTCAACGTCGCCGACTCGCTCATCGTGGTCGGCGTCGCGATGCTCGTCCTTCACCCCGGCCCGGCGAACGCGCGGGCGGCGCAGCAGAACAAGGAGGCGGGGGCGGCCTAGCCCCTCCGGCCCACGTGCACCCGATCCTCTTCCAGATTGTGATCCCGGCGGGCTGGGGAAAGCCCGCCGCCGTCCTCGCCGTGCTCCTCGTCGTCGCGTTCCGCGCGATCTCCGGCTGGCGCGGCGCGAAGCGCGAAGGCGACAAGGTCGGCGTCGGGCGCCTCGTGCGGGAGGACGTGGGCACGACCGGCGTCCTCGGCGCGGCGCTCGCGGCGCTGTGGAAGTTGGGCTACCTCGAGGGCGAGATCCGGCTGCCGCTCCACAGCTACGGGCTCCTCATCGCGTCGGCCTTCCTCGTCGGGATCTGGCTCGCGCAGCGGGAGGCGCGCCGGCGCGGGCAGGACCCGGAGCGGCTCGCGGACCTCTCCTTCTGGATCCTCGTCGCGGCGCTCGTGGGGAGCCGCGTCTTCTTCGTCCTCGTGAACTACGACGACTACTTCGGGTCGCGGGCGGTGGTCTCGACCGCGGTCGGGCGGATCCCCCGACTCCTCGCCTTCTGGGAAGGCGGCCTCGTCTTCTACGGCGGCTTCATCGGCGCCGCGCTCACCGCGTGGTGGTACATGCGCCGGGCGAAGATGCCGTTCCTCGCCCACGCAGACACGCTCATCCCGTCGGTCGCGTTCGGCCACTTCCTCGGCCGGCTCGGCTGCTTCTTCGCGGGCTGCTGCTGGGGCGGCGTCGCGGGCGGCCACCTCCCCTGGGCGGTCGCCTTCCCGCCCGACTCGCTCGCCTTCCAGACCTTCGCCTCGCGCGCCGACCCGACGACGTTCCTCGCCGCCGACCGGCACGCCACGCTCCCGCTCCACCCGGTGCAGCTCTACGAGTCGTTCGGCGAGCTCGGGCTCTTCCTCCTGCTCGTCCTCGTGGTGCGGCCCCGGAAGGCGTTCCACGGCCAGGTGCTCGCGACCTGGCTCCTCTCGTACGCGGTGCTCCGCACGGTGGTGGAGTTCTTCCGCGCCGACGTCGAGCGCGGGGTCGTGCGCGGGTTCGGCGTCGGGCAGTGGACCTCGCTCGCGATCTTCGTCGCCGGCGCCGCGATCTGGGCGAAAGCCCGCGCCGGCGCGACGGCAGCCCGTGCGGCCGCGGCCTGACGTTGCCGGGGCACCGACCGACCGATAGACTCGGTCCGTGGCGCTCCCGCCCAGCAAAGGCAAGCCGGTCCTCGGACAGGCGCCGCCCACCGACGAGGCCTCGAACCTCAAGGCGAAGCGCGAGCGGGAGGAGCTCGAGGACGAGACGAAGGCGATCGAGGAGGAGCTCGAGGAGCTGAAGGCGCGCTACGACATGTACTTCCTCGGGGTGGACCGCCGCGAGCCGGTCCGGGTGCGGACCGAGCTGAAGAGGCGCGTCATGAAGGTGAAGGAGGCCTTTACCCGCAACACCGGCCTCAAGTTCCGGATCCAGACGCTGCACGCGCGCTTCCTCTCGTACGAGCGGATGTGGATGCGGAGCGCCCGCGAGAAGGAGGAGGGGACCTACCGCCGGGACGTCTTCAAGGCGCGGCTCCGCGCGCACAAGGACGAGCCCGCCGCGCCGGCGGAGCAGCCCGCGCCCGCCGCGGTCCTGGCCGTTCGCCCGGCCGCGCCGAAGGCGGGGACACCGCAGCCCGCCGCCGCCGCGGCGAAGCCGGGGGCCGTCCTGCCCGTGCCCGCTCCGGGCGCGCCCGCGCAGCGGCCGCCGGCCCCGCGCCTCACGCCCGCGCCGGCAGCCGGTGGCAGCGGGGGGATGAGCGACGCGCAGCTGCGCAAGCTCTACGACCAGTACGTCGCCGCGAAGCGGAGCTGCAACGAGGACGTCTCGCGGATCTCGTACGACGCCGTCGCGAGCACGGTCTCGAAGCAGATCCCGGAGATCATGAACCGCTTCAAGGCGCGCTCGGTCGAGTTCAAGGTCGAGGTGAAGGACGGCAAGGCGGTCCTGAAGGCCGTGCCGAAGGTCTAGCGCTCACCCGCGGTCCCTCGATCATGCGACCCGCAGCCCTCCCGGGGTGGTGGGAAGCCTCCACACAGAGGATGATCGCCTCGGGTCCGGTGGCTAGGTTCTCCCCGCAACGACGCAGTGCCCGCGCGGGAGGGGACCCAAGTGAGAGCGACGCCGTTCCTGCTCCTCGCCACGCTCGCGCTCGCCGCCTGCGGCGGCCCCCGCGACGCGGACGTCCGGATCGCTCGCGCCCGCGCGGAGACGCGGATGCTGTCTGCGAACCTCGATCGGCTCGAGGACCGGCTCCTCGCGAGCCAGGCGCGCGTCCACCTCTGGCAGGAGATGCGGCAGCGCCACGAGAGCGTGAGCGCCATCGCCTGCGTCTCGCAGGAGGAGCACGCCGCCGAGATGGCGATGCACCTCCTCCCCTCGCGGCCGCAGGCGGGCCGCGCGACGCCGGCGCGCGTGGCGGCGGCAGTGTCCGGGCCCGCGAAGCCCATGATCCGCGGATCCGGGCAGAAGTAGCGGGTATCCCCCGAAGCGCCAGGTCCCCGGCTCCCGGAGCCTTTTTCCGATTTGCCTTCCTGGGCGGGTGATCGTAGAAATGCCGCCCGCGGCACCTTCCGGGGGGTCGCGGGCAGCACGCCTGGATAGCTCAGCTGGTAGAGCAGGGGACTGAAAATCCCCGTGTCCCTGGTTCGATTCCGGGTCCAGGCACTTCAACTCGTCCGACATCATGAGGCCCCGCGGACTGCAAAGTCCGCGGGGCTTCGCTGCTTTTCGGCGAGCCGCTGCCACAAATGTGCTGCGGTCGGCGCGCACCGCTGATCCTCCCTCTCCCCTCGCGGGAGTGCGACCTCACGCCGCATCGGCCCCCTGGCCACGCTTGCCGTGCAGAAGCGCCACCACCTCTCCGACCTCACGCCGCATCGGCCCCCTGGCCACGCTTGCCGTGCAGAAGCGCCACCACCTCTCGGTAGAGCCGGTGGCGCGCCTCGTGCCGTTCAGGTGCGCGGGTGATGTAGCGGACGTGGATCTCGACGCCGCTGGCGGTGGGGACCACGGTGAAGCCCGGGACCGCCGAGAAGGTCTTCACGCGGTAGCCGGAGCTCGTCCGCCATTCCTGCTCGGCCAGCTTGGCGTTCGTGGCGGTCTCGCGCTCCACGAGCTTTTGGACGCCGTCGAGGACGGGGTACGGGTCCTCGCCCGCCGGTACGAGCAGCCGGAGTTGGTCCCACATCCACTGGCCCGAGCTGGAGAAATTGAAGTAGTGGCCCTCGATGGCGAAGCTGTTCACGAACGAGACTCGCCGGCCGGTCGGGTGGCCGGCGTCGATCCAGGCTCCCGTCTCCAGCAGAACCGTGTGGAACAGGCCGATCTCGACCACCTCGCCGCCCACGCCCTCGATCTCCACCCAGTCACCGACGCGGATGCCGTTCTTGCTCATCAGCACGAACCAGCCGAAGAAGGCGACGATGAAGTCCTTCATGGCCACGGTGAGGCCAGCGCCGGCGAGGCCGAGGATGGTGGTGGCCTGGCCAGGGACCCCGATGACGATGACGAGGATCACCAACGCGCCCACGACCTGCACCGCGAACTTCACCACGGTCCGGAGCGTCCCCGCCCGCAGCCGCTCGCGCGCCACGCCCTCGTAGAGGTGGTCGACGAGGCGGACCGCGAGGAAGGTCGCCAGCAAGACCACCGCGATCGTCAGCAGCCTCCACAGGAGGCGGTGGAGCGCTGCGCGCGCATACCCGTCGCCCAGCGCGCCCCAGTGCGCGTAGACCTGCGATAGGGCCTCCTGGTCCTGGATGCGCCTGCCGATGGTGGTCACGCGCCGCTGGTCGTCCGTGAATTGCTTCAGCGTCTGGACCGTGGCCGAGGCCTCCTCCTTCGAGGCTTCGCTGAGCCCGGCCGCGCGCTGCGCGAAGCCCGCCGCCGAACGCTTTACCGCTTCGCGCGCCTGCTCGGCCTCCTGGATACGCTGGGCGATGGCCGCGCGCCGCTTCGTCAGGCGCTGTACCCGGTCCTTCGCGTCCTGCTCCGCCTCCGCGAGCTGCGCACACTTGTCGCGCAGCGCGTTCCAGGCGCGCAGCCGTGCCACCAGGCTTTCGCCCGAGGTGGTCGTCGCGGCGGCCTCCGCTGCCGCCGACGAGGTAGCGGGGCGGACGTCCTTCTGCGCCGCGTCGTGGATCGCTTTCAACCGCTTGATCTGCGCCTGCGGGTCGCCGCCCGCCCGCTCCAGGGCCTCCGCGGCCATGTCCAGCTCGTCGTGGTCCAGCTCCTGCTGCGCCCGGGCCACCTCGATCTGGTCCTGGAAACGCGCCTGCGCGGCGTCGCGCGCGCTGGCCAGCTGTTCGGTGAGCTTCTTGATGCGCGCCTCGTCCGTCGCCACCGCGGCCTGAGCCTTCTGCTTCGCCTCAGCGAGCGCCTTCAGCTCGGGGGTTTGCTCGGCGATCTCGTCCGCGGCCTGACGCAAGGCGTCCGCGAACGCCAGGTCCACGGCGTGGTCCGCCAGGCTCTCCGCCTGGTGCGCCAACTCCTGCTCCTCGGGCGTGACGGCCAGGGCCGCCAGCCGGTGAGCGGTGAGCAGCGGCCCCGTGTCGACCCGCCGCCAGCGATGCGGGCCGGTTGGACCGACTCGAGCGGCCTGACCAGCTGGCGCACCCTCCGCGGGTGGGGGCCGGTCGCGCGTCCTGACGAGCCCAGCGACGGCCGCCAGCGCCAGCGCCAGGAGAAGCAGCCCCGGGATCCATCGGCGGAGTCTCATGACCACAGAACAGCACAAAACCGGGCGCGCCTCCCAGAGGGACGCACGGCCGGAGGGCGTCCCAGTCGCCGGCCCGCTGCTCGGCGAACCTGACTCGGAAGAGCCAGACAGGGGAACGCGGCCGGGCAGTGCAAGCTCGGGGGCGCCGGCCAGTCGCCCCCGAGCGAGCACTGGTCGAGCTAGCCCTTCAGGACGACGAGCGGCTCGAGGCGCAGCACCGGGCGGACGAGGTCGGCTTCGTCCTCCAGGACCTCCCCGATTTCGCGATACGCGGCCGGTGCCTCCTCGACGAGCGCGCGGGCACGGCGCTCGTCGTGTACGACGCGCCGCATCGCGTGCGCGAGCCGATCGGTCGAGATCCGCTCGCGGGCTTCTCGCCTCGTCATCACCCGGCCGGCGCCATGAGACGCCGAACGGAACGACGTGGGCTCGCCGAGGCCCTCCGCGACGTACGACGCGGTGCCCATCGAGCCAGGGATCAGCACGCGATCGCGAGCCGCCGCCGCGACCGCCCCTTTGCGGTGAACCCAGACCTTCCGGCCGAGGTGTTCCTCCTCGTCCACGAAGTTGTGGTGCACGTTGATCCGGCTGCTCGTGTCGGCTGGTGAGCCCGCGACCTGCTCGACGATCTCGGCAGCAGCGAAGAGGACGGCCTCTCGGTTCGCAGCAGCGAACTCGATCGCCCACCGAGTGTCGGCGAGGCACGCGCGCCCCGGATCGGAATCGAGGGGCAGGCCCGGGATGTCACCGACGCCCCCGACCTCGGCGGCTTTGAGATGGTGAGCGGCTACCGCTGAACCCACGCCGCGAGATCCGGAGTGGACGAGGAGCCAGACGGCGCCTTCCATGTCGCGGTCGAGCTCGACGAAGTGGTTGCCACCTCCGAGCGTTCCGAGGTGACGGTGCGCGAGCCGCTCGCGCGCGTGCTCGAGCGAGCCCGTCGAGAGCGGTGCGGCGAGCAGCGGTTCGGGGACCGACGCTCCCTTCCCGCGGTGCACGGCGTCGCCGACCGGGATGCGGTCGGCCCAACTCGCGAGGATGCGGTGCAGGTCTCGGGCGCCCAGCCCACGGGCGGGGACATCGAACCGGAGCGCTGCCACGCCGCAGCCGAGATCACCCCCCAGGGCGGAAGGGACGATTACGCCGCTCGTTGCGAACACGGTGCCCACTGCGACCCCGTGCGCGACGTGGAGGTCGGGCATCGCCGCGACGTGGCCGACGACGTACGGCTGGGACGCGATGCGCTCGAGCTGTGCGACTGCGCCCTCTGGAGCGGTGCGGCCCCAGATCAAGATCGGCAGCCGGGATGTGCCCGGAGGCGCCGGAATCATCCGCGCCATGGTTCACCCCCCTCCTGCGGACCGCTTGCCCCAGGTTCGTGGACGCCCACGAACGCGAAGGAGAGCTTGGGGAGGCGCTTCAGGTTGAGCAGCGCCGCGAGCCTCGCGCGCAGGAATCCGGCGGCGCGCGCCAACGCTTCGCCGGACGCATGCTGGACCCGTCGCTCGTCGCCGAGCTGTGCCTCTACGGCGTAGGCGATGCGCGCGTGTCCGCCATCGACGGACAGCCGGACGGACACGAGCCGGACGCCGTCGAGCGCCGGATCGGCGGCCTCGTCGCGGATGAGCGTCTGGACCTCGTCAAAGAGGATGCGTTCGAGTCGTTCTTGCCGGTGCCCGACGGCGCCGGACTCGGAATCTCCTGGGTAGAGAGAGGACTGCTGGGCGCGCGCCTGCCGCGCGCCGGATCGGTGCGTTCTCTTGGACATGTAGACGGTTCCCTGCCGCGCCCTCGCCAACGAGGGCGCGGGTACACGAGTGTGTTGTGGACGCAGCGCCCCTTGCGGAGCGCACGAACCGGGAACCCGTCAGTGACGATCGATCGGGGGAACGGCTACGCGCACTCCGAGGAGCATCCCGGGACACCGTCGAGCTGAATAGGCATCGGACACCTCCTCCGGCGCGGACACCGCCAAGACGCGGCGGGGATCTACTGCGGGGCGCGGGTGCGGTCAACACCAGCGTCCGGCCGCGCGCCGGAAGGGGCCCTTCCCAAGTCAAGCCTGCGCCGGTTTGGAGCGGTCCTCGTCCCAGGCGGACTCGCAAGAGCAGCTTCGAGGAGAGAGAGGTCTGCGGGCGATAAGGCCTCGTCGGACGCCAGTCCTCGTGGAAGAGCGTCGGATCGCGCGCCTGCGTGTCTGGCGAGCCGACAGCGACCCCCGTCGTCTTGCCGCCGCTCGCGTCATCGTCCAGGGCCGCCGTCGAGTCCAAGGGCTTCTGAGACGCGGCGCGGTTGCGAATCGTACCGGAGCGAGAACTCGCTGGAGTCAGCGGGCCACGGGTCTGCGAACGTGTACCCCTCCAGCATCGCCAGAGCCCCGTCTTCCAAGTACAGCAGGAACCCGGCTCCGTGTCCGGTACCCGGGAAGTCCGCGAGAACGTCACCGAACGGACGCGTTCGACCACGGACCGGAAGGCGCGGTGCCTTGGGAGGTACTGCAAGTGATGTGAAGAAGCCGACGCCTGACATGTCGCGACTGGTCAACGTGCAGACCGCCAGCTGCGCTCGGAGTGCCTCAAGCATCGAGTGCTCGCCAGCCAACAACATGTCGAGCACGGCGCGCTCCAGCCTCGTCAGTTCCATAGGACGTTCTCGCTGGCGAGTAGTGTAACGTTTCCGCGCTCCCTCCGGCCGTGGTTCACGGGTAGACCGCGTTCGTGAGCGGTGCTGTTGCGGGCGCGCTCGTGACCTCGGCCGCCGCTTCCCGAGCGCCGCAGGTCGCCGTCCGCGGCGCCCGCGGGCTGTTCGTGTACGACCAGACGCAGCGGCACGTGCTCGCGCGGGGCGCTTCACTCGTACAGGTCGGTGTCGTTGAGCCCAATGCGGCGACCGCCCAGAAGGTCCGTCCGACGGAAAGGGCATCGCGCACGCGAAAGATCGCGGTCGTCCTGGAGCGGCTCGGCCGCGCGCAGGAGGCCGAGGAGCAGCTGGCGCGGGCGGCGCAAGTCGGGGGGCGAGAGCCGGCATCATGGCGGGACGTGGGCCTCAAAACGGTCGCGGTCACGCTGCCCGAGGGCTTCCTGCTCCCGGACGGCACGGTACGGCGGTATGGAGTCCACCATCTTCGTCGTCGAGTGGCCCTTCATCTTCGCGACGTTCGGTCGACGTTGTCTCCCAGTCCGGCTGGGCACCGAGTTCGCGCCCGGGCCGAGATCGAGGTCGGGCCGGGATCGCGCCGCAGGCGATCCCGGTGCCTCTCTCGTCTCGGGCCGCATGGTGCGGTACGCTCTGAGTCACGATGCGGAGCGCCCTACTCGTGCTGCCAGTCCTGGTGTTCCTTGCGGTCGCCGGAGCACCCCTGGCGGACCCCACGCCCGCGCTGCGGGAATCGTGGCGAGTGCCGGCGCCCGCGGAGCTCGCGGAAGAGTGGCGGAACCACAGCGAGGATCGCTACGCCATGGCTCGCGGGTGCGCTGGAGGTTCGCCGGCAAAACGGATAGCCCCACTCGGATTCCGAGCCTAGCGCTCGACCCGGGGGTCCTCGGTACCCTCGGCGACGAACGGATGCACATGGGACCGGACGTGTGGGGCGACCGTTCATGAACTCGCCCAAGAACGTGCTGACGTCCCGGTATGTGACCTCGCCCCGACCCTCGGGGCGGCCCTGGCTCCAACGGCCGCGATAGCGATACGGGCCCGGGCCGGTGACCTCGACCTCGCCTTCCGGCTCGCTCATCACGAACTGGCCGGTGATCGTCCGGCCATCCGTGGAGGTCAACGTACGGCCGCGGTCATGACCGCGGCTCCTGGCGCTTGGGCGCGTCCGCGCCGCTCAGCGCGTGCGCGTCTCGATCGGTGAGCCGGCGAGAATCGCGGCGCTCAGCGCGTGCGCGTCTCGATCGGTGAGCCGGCGAGAATCGCGGCGCGCACTGCCTCACCGTTCTGCAGACCGAGAAGGATGAACTCTCGGGACTTCCCCGCCTTCGTCTTCACGTGGACCTTGCCGGAATGCTGGATCGGCCCCATCCCCCACTTCGGAGTCGGGTCGAACGTCACGGAGGCAATGTCCTCGCGGGAGATGAAGAAGCTTCCACCTCGCTTGGTCCTCTTCCTGAACTTGTCAGAGTCCGTGGCCGGCCCCGAGCCGTCGACCAAGCATTCGTAGGGCCTGAAGAACGTGCCATTCATCGCCGAGGCGAGCCCCTTGAACTTCCATCCTTGGAGTCCGGACGAATCGATCCGCACGACGAAGGAGCGGTTGAGGAAAAGGCCCCAGTACCCCATCGCCAAGAACCCTCGCGCGATGTGCCTGCGCTCGCGGAGCTCCTCGCGCTGCTCAGGACCCGCCACATCGTCCGGCGGTAGCTGGTGGCCCAGCTTCGCGCACACCTGGTCGGTGAGCCTGCGCTCCAGCTCCTCGCGATCCGCGAACAACGCCCAGGCGGGAGAACCGTCGTCGAGGTCGACCCCGACGGCACACGCCCTGTCGCCCACCCACGCGATCCGGTCGGCCGGGCGCGGGTGGCTGTCATAGGGCGACGGTTCGGCATTCATCGCCTTCTCCACCTCGGCGGCGATTTCCTGCTCGTCCACCGCCTTCGCGGGCGAGTAGCGGTACAGGTTCCTGAGGGGAACCCCTCCGTCGACGACCTCGCGCAGCGTGGCGTCCGCGTGCTTGTCGAAGCGAATCGAGCGGGTGACGACGTGCGTGAGGCCGGCGGCGAAGGTCCTGCCGCCGTACGCCAGCGCCGCCCAGCGGTCGGCCAGGATCTCC
>WNGL01001770.1_pt1 | contig 26395 bp, 25 predicted proteins | sample 5400591 | NCBI WGS metagenome assembly WNGL01 (sample SAMN13153377, study PRJNA577476) | soil metagenome | isolation source: 80 cm soil or saprolite under Garry oak tree replicate 1 | place: USA:California | collected 2016-06-15 | reverse complement strand
ATAGGTACAGTGACCGGATTACCTGAAGGATCTGTGAAGCTGATCGTTCCTGATATCGGATAGTCCAAGGTATTTACCAAGATTAGTTCCGTCCTCCACCCGCCACTGACAGCGAATTGCGGGACATAAGCGGGAGATGTGGATGCAGGTGCGGACGGATCCAACACCGGCAAAGTCGACACCAAAAACTCACCACGTTGGTTATTAAAACCTCGCAGTGTCGTCACTCCAATGGGTGCGCTAGCTGCGAATGACAGGACACCCGTCCCGGTTAGGGCGAAGGGCCACTCATCCATGAACCTGGCAATCTGGGTATTCGCCGAAATCGAGAGCGAGCCTGACAAAAACTGCTGAACGTTGTTCGACGGAGTAAAGATATAGTTGATCGTCACGTCGCTGTTACCGGGGTTCGCGATAGCCAGTCCTGTTTTCACAGAACCACTCACCTCGACGTACAGCAAACCGGAAGTAACCATGGCAGAAACCGGTACACCGGTCTCGCTGATAAGTGTGCCGCCACTCCTCAAGCCGTACACGGCGATGCCGGCTGGGGCGATACTGTTACTATCCGGTTGAATGCGCGCATATCCAGTCGTCAGCACCGATCCAGTTCCTGAACTTTGGAAGGAGTTTGTTCCGCCGTCGGGAAGCGAAAACGATTTAGTTCCGGTGGTTCCTCCGCACAAATTTCGAGATGAACTGCTGTTTCGGAAGAGCGGCGTCACTTTCGAAAGATCACTAAAATTGCTATCCGTATCTCTGCAACCGCCTCCCTTGCGGACGTAAGCGACCAAGTCTGCGGCGGCAGCCGCCGTCACTGGCTGGCTTCATAGCAGGTCGTGGTTCCGTAACCCACAAGATCCACGACCCTCGTTGTGTCCGACGGGCAGCTCGTATCAAAAGGAGTCGAATCGCTTGCAACAATTAACTTTCCTACCGTCGTTGGTAAATTCAGGGCAATCGTAAGATCGGGCTGGGGCAGAATCACATTCCCGACCGGTGTAGAGGTCCGTATCAAATAGTACTGACCCGGCGCAATGCTTCCCGACAAAGGAAAGGCCTGCCATGAATATTGAGCCTCGGCCGCATACTGGATGCTCCAACCGGACAAACTTGTATTGATTGTTCCTCTATTGAATAGCTCGATGTATTGATATGCAGGCTTTAAGTTGCTGTCACCCGTTCCGAGATAAATCTGGCTGATCACCACGTTGGAAGACGTCGCTTCTGCGGGAATTTGCAGACAGATTGTGAACGCGATTAGAGGGACAAAACTTCGTATCCAATATTTCATAATTCGCTCCAGTCCGGCTGAAGGACGCTACACTATCACATCTATGATTTTTTGCTGAGAGGCGCAGCGTTCACTGAAGCCAAGCGTGCGCCGGCAAGGTCAAGACGCGTGGGATTGTGGAAAAGTTCGCCTGGGCACAAATCGAAAGTCAAAGATCTGAAACGGGGCAGCATTCGCCGGAATATCCGTATAAGAGAGATAACGACCCGGTTTGAAGTTTTGCAACTTTTCAAGCTCTCGACGCACCGGTCCTTCGGGCTCGACGAGCCAGATGATTCGTGAGCCTTCGGGCACCTCAATGTTATACACATCCCCTACGGCCTCTCCGACAGCTTTATCACGTCGAACGTGCAGCGCCATCTTGGGTTGTCTTTGGTCGGCCATCACCCAGATATCCGCCTGTGGAGCGTAGTAGCGAATGATACGCCAATTCGTAAACCAATTCTTCTCATAGACGTCGGATGTGACAATCATCCAGTGCGCATTCGTTGGCGTCATAGCAGAGAGTTCTTTCAATGTTTCCCGCGTCAGATTGCTCATATCTCGAACACTACTAATGGACGTTTCAAAGGTGGCGTAGGCGATAGCATTATCTATTGATTGCAATAGGCCGTGTGTCGCGGTCGCGGGAGGCAATGGATAATAGTTCAGAAACAATAAGACACTGACGAGCAGCGCAGCCACCAAGGAGATCTCTGCAATCTGGGAAGGGTCCGAACGCGATAGCCATCCAGCAGCGGCTCCGATGGAAGCACTGCCCACCAGGCACAACGCGGGCACAGAAAAAAGTATATGACCGGGATTCGCAACGTGAAGGATCGCTTCAATGAACAAACCCGGTACCAGCCATATCGTCATAAAGATGAACTGAGTCTTTCGCGAGAGTAACCGGATTGGAGAATTTTGTAGAAAAGCAATGGGAACTGACCAAACCCAACCGATTATCGCCAGGCCATTCCACGTCACGAGACGACTGATTTGTCGCGTCCATCGCTGGTCTGCAATGTTCAGAGGAGTGAACTGTGTCGAGGGGTCGGCTAGATAATTCCGGATGAGGACCAATAATTGCCCAGGGCCGCCCACCGCATAGACCAACGCACCGGTCCAGATCAAAACGATCGCGCCCAATATGCCCATCCCGCCCGCAAGCCACTTACGCGAACGTGATCCAATAAGTGCGGAGACAATCCACAGCGGAAATAGGTATAAGAGCAAATCGGGCCGAAAACCGCTGCCAATGCCAAGTGCACACGCTCCCAAAAGTACACACCGTTGTTCGCCATTCCACGCTCGCCAAGAGTAATACGCCACCAACAATGAAAATAGCGCAAGGTTCAAGCGGAGCGGTCCATCAAGCCCGCTCTGCCAGAAAACGGGATTGAACAGCAGCAGTAATGCTGCGGTTTGGCCTGCGCGTTCCGTGAATAATCGCTCCCCCAGCGCAACGATAACAAGTAAGCACAATCCGGTGACTAACAGAGAGACAGCTAAAAAAGTAAGCTGGGCGTCGTGGAAAAAAAAATTCACCAGGCGTGCAGAGGCGACAAAGAACGGATACCCAGGCGGCTGAGGTTGATGGTTGTTAGGGTCAAACTTTTCAAGTGCCAGTGCGAGATTAACGTTATCGATCGAAAAGTATTCGGCCGAAGCGGAAATTCGGGTGAGTGCGATCAGCACCGTAATCAAAGCCCAAAACCCAATCCGGGCCCGCTTCGACATCGCGGCAAGGTAGCATAAAGAAAACTGCGGTTCAATACATTGCTACGGACATACGCAATTTGCTCCGGACATACCACAAGGCGACTGGAGAATTTATCCCTTGGTATGTGAGACACAATGCACTAAGCGTAATCGTGCACCATTGGAGTGCTGTGTCGTATGATTCCGCAAGAATGAGCAAGCTCTCCGTGGCTTTATGCACCTACAATGGCGCTAATTATGTGCGCGCACAACTCCAAAGTATCGCAATTCAAACCCGTCCCCCTGACGAACTCGTCGTCATCGACGACTGCTCGACGGATTCCACTCTTGAGATCATCCAGCGATTCGCCGCACAAGCTCGTTTTCCAGTGCGTCTGTTTGTGAATGAACGCAATGTAGGCTCGACGAAGAATTTCGAGCGCGCGATTTCTCATTGTGAAGGAGATATTATTGCGCTCAGCGATCAAGACGACGTTTGGTTGCCACATAAATTGCTCACATTCGAGCAAGCGCTGAATAACGCAGACAATGTTGGCTTGGTGTTCAGCGATGCCGAGTTGACCGACGAGAATTTGTGTCCCTTGGGGCGCCGACTTTGGGAGGTGACGTTTTCCCTGGCCGATCAAAAAAAATTTCGCGAAGGGCTCTGGTTGGATGTCTTGATGTGTTACAACGTAGTGACTGGTGCCACGATGGCTTTTCGTAAAGAGTTCCGGGAAATTGCGCTTCCTATTCCCGAACTCCGGAATACGATACACGATGGATGGATTGCACTGGTCATCGGCGCTTTTGCGAAGCTTGCATTCATTAACGAGCCTCTCGTGTTGTATCGCCAACACGGTGGGCAACAACTGGGTATCCGCCAGAATCCGTCCGAAACGAACGTTGCTCCGCACACGCGTCCTGACTATCGTTGTGTTGCACGTTACTATGCTGCTGAAATTGAGCGGCTTAGTGACATTGCGAAACTCTTTATCGAGCTGAAGAAAAGAATCTCATCTGGTCTGTACGACGGGAACGTCGCAAACGATGCTCAACTCGGGGACCACATTGCGCGCTTACAAGACATTATGATTCATTATCGATTGCGTGGCCAATTAAGTCCTAAACGGCTCCAGCGCCTTGGCCCTATTGCAAGAGAATTGTTGACGCGGCGCTATCACCGTTATTCAAAAGGGACTTTAAGCGCCATTAAAGATTTGGTACGAGACGCCAGTACGTAGGCGCTTCGCGAAACAACATCGACAAAACTTTGTTGTTTCTTTGAGACCATCGGGTCTTATTGGAAACCGGTGTTCAAGATTTGGAAGGACACCTCGGGGTCATCGTGGCGAATCCCGAGCAAGCCAGGCACTTCGAGGAAAGAAGACCGATCGTAAAGATTGCCGGTGGTTAGCTGGTGTGGCTCACCTGTATGGTTTCTTGATCGGCGTCGCGTCATCTATCTTGTTTGGACGCCTTGCGTTGTTCACCTTGAAGAATGCAGTCAACATCCTTTACTGGGATCAATGGGATTTTACACTGCATCACAATAGGTCCAGATCGGTGAACTGAAAGAGGCTTGTGTTGAACTGGTCGACGCGAGCCGGAACGCCCTGCGACGAATGGATCGGCTCGAAGGGCTTTGAATCAGCGCGCGGCACGACAGTGTTCCGTCGTGCTGAAGACCATGAGTGTCGCGTCTTCGAAGATCGGGGCACCGTACGTTTGTTCGTAGAGCGTAATCAGTCCCGGTAGTTCTGCAGAAAAATCGCGGTCGATGGGGCGGCCGAGTTCCGCTTGCAGATTCTTATGAATGACTACCCGATCGATTTTATGCGCACACAGACCGTTCATGTCACGCAGGTGCACGAAATTGCGAAAGCGGAACCGCGCATCAAATGCCCGCAATTCCCCCGACGATTGCGCTTCTGATTTAACGAATCCGATTTTGACCCACTGGCGGTGGACGTGCTGATAAAAAGGATACGGATTGAACGCCCATTCGTAATACCAAGGCGCCTCAAGAATCCTCATGCTCGCCGCCGGCTGCCGGCCAAGCTCGACATAGAATGCGGACACGGGTCGGCTAAGATCGTGGATGTAGGGATTGGCTTGCGGCTTTAGAGACGGATAGTACTGAAACGCGCCGTGATTCGTGAAGTTGCTCGGCCTGTAATAAATCTCCCGAAGTGGTCCTGCCTCTAACAGGACGACAATCCACGCCATTCCCAGGATGGCGCCGGCAGGCCGGTCCCGTGTCAGCCAAGCGCCTATGGTGTACAGCCCGTCCGCCAGTAAAAGAAGCACTACGGGAAGCAGAAACAACGCGTACCGCGCCATCACGATGGGATACTCGATGCCTGCGGGTCGCGCGATAAATATTGTCAGGATCACGACCGCGGCGCTCGTTCCGAGCAGCAATGCGACTTGTGGCCGTCTGCGCCACACGGATAACGCACCGACCGCTATGATCGCCAGGCTGAATGCCTGTACAGAGTGCGATTCTATCCCTAATAGCAGTCCGATCGCGCCGACCAAAGCCTCGCGGGTCAACGTACCATGACGCGCCTTGTCCGCTAGCGTAGCGAAGTCTCCATAAATCGGTGGCAGCAGCAGAACCGCAAGACCGATGCCGACGAACACCACGACTTGTACCAATTCCCTGTTCGGGAATTCGCGAGCGCGCGACTGTTTGAACAACGCGGACAGTACCATCAGCGCGATCGGGACGCCCACGACGAGTAATACGCTCAGGTGAAAGTACGGACCCACGATCGCGCAGACGGCATAAACGTACCTCCAGCGTCGAGCGGCGGTCGTGCGCCACAGATAGAATGCCAATACCCCGGAAAGGGCGCAGAACAACGCGATCGAATACGGCCGCGCATAGCGGCTGTAATAGATGTGGAGCGGCGAAATCGCCAGCAGCCAACCGAATAGCGCAGCCCTCGGACGATCGAAGAGTTTTCCGACGAGCAGCGGAAAAGCAACGAGCGTCAGCAAGCCAAACAGAAGAACGGGCGCGCGCATGATCCATTCCGACAGACCGACCGTCATCATGGCGGCCTTGTAAAACAACGCCATCGGAATCGAGAAGTCTGCACCGCCGAAATGCCCCGCAATCGACGCGAATCCCCGATCTCGCGCAGCGTGCAGCGCGTGCCACTCATCATCGGCGATGATCTGTTCGCTCAATTGATAGAGTCGTACAGCGCTGCCGGCAATGATTGACGCCGCAAGCAGCCAGTCGCGGCGTGAAGTGTGTTGTTCCACGATTAGGCGCGGGGCGCTTGCGGAACTTGCGATATGACATGACGGGCGATCTGTTCGGCGCGCGCAACCCGGTCTGTGGATAATCGGTAGCGGCGCGATTTCCGCCGGCCCATCGCGACAACGATGCCGGCGTGAGCGTATTTAGCGAGGATCCTATCGGCGCGTAGAAGATTCAGTCCCGATTCGCGGAAGCTGCTCATGATCTAAAGACGCATTGTTTACTTGGGGCGAGAGCCGCTCAATTCTGCCACATTTTTTCTGGAGGGCCGGAGAAAATAAGCGCGGTGGGAGGAAGTAATAGACAGCAAGGGACACACGTATCCTCCGCTTCAAGCGGGCTGGGGCGGGTGATCCGATGTCACATAAGGGCGCCATTCTGCGACACGGACTCCGCCATTCGAACCCCACTCCGTTTATCGCGAAAAGAGTCGGAGGTCAACCGCTCCCGGCGAGAATCTCTTTAACACGGTGATCAAAGGATTCGAGGGAGCATTCAACTTGAACGCGTCGGAGGGCGCTGATTCTCAATTCCGACCACGCAGCTTTGTCCGTGTAAATCTCGACGCATTTCTTCGCAAAGGAATCAGCATCATCCGCCACCGCAATAGGCGGGGCATATTGCCAACCGAGCTGGTTAGCCAATAGGGACGTTGCCACGACGGGAAGTCCGTATGCCGCTGCCTCGTGCACCTTGTGCGGAATACCAGCGGCATATCGAGTTGGCGCCACAAAAACTCGAGCCGAATTATAGAGGTCCGTTAAATCCTTGGCGGGGGCAATGACGCTGACGCCTGATCCTGCAAGCTTCCCCATCCGTTCAGAATTGTTTGCGCCGACAATTGTGGCTGTGACGTAGCTCAGTCTCTCTCGAATCCTGGGAAATATTTCCGTAAGAAACCAAACGATGGAATCGCCGTTCGGACTGAGCCCTTCATGAATGGTGCCGACAAAAAGGAATCCTTTTCGCTGCTCGAACGGCAGGGGCGTCGGTTTGGGTACCATCGCATGACCAAGCACAGTGACGTGCTCAATCCCGTGCATCCGAAAGACGGCACGCTCCGGTTCGGACACACAAATCACGAGATCCGCCACCGACGCGAGGGCGACCTCTTCTTCGATGAGGCGGCGGCACTGTTCTTCCGATAACGGAGACCCCTCGAGCCGCCGCCTAGAGATCTCACGGGATGCAAACAGCGCCTCCGTGTCGTAGACGAGTTTCACATTCCGGAACCAATCTGGATTCTTCGCAATAACAGACCGCAGCGATACCATATTGTGAGGGCGGCTGACAAAGATCGTCTCGTATTCACCGCGCCGATTGTTGAGAAATATTTCCAGTGCGGGGCGGCCCAAACCTACCATGAACTCGACGTCAGCCGGCATGTCGGAATATACGGAGGACCACTCTTCATCGACAACGTTTAAAGGATAGAAAGTTACGAAATAATTCTGTTTCAATATAGATAAGAGGATCGACCGCGTCCGTGGAAGTCCCACGCCTAGCCATGTGTGTGGCACGCGATCTTCGAGGAAAAGTAGATGAGGTTTTTTTCGGTTTCTTATGCGGGCTTTTGCGACTACCGCATTATCCCGACTTAGTTGATCGGTGAGAAGACGCAGATGCTTTTTACCGAACATTTCGCGTTGCTCGCGATGCAGGTCGTTCCCATTCCCACTCGATACCGGCTCTGGAACACCATGACGCAGAATTATGGCGTTCGGATCATAAATAATTCGCAACCCGTGCTCCAACACGCGTGCACAGTAGTCTTCTACGTAGTATGCGGACACGAATGTTTCGTCGAAACCTCCAACACGCTGCCAAACGGCTCGTGGTGTAAGCATAAACGCTGCCGAGCAACTGTCGACCTCCCTACGGAACACGTACATCGGAGCAAACGGGTCGTCCCCGAATCCGTATTGCAGGTACGTTGCATCGCTCCATATGATTGTTCCTGCTTCTTCGAGCAAGCTGTCGAAGCGGATCACTCGTCCACAGACGGCACCAGTATCCGGACTCTCTTTCAGCGTCTCAAGTGCTGAGGCCAGTGAGTCCACCAATAGCTCAGCATCGTCAATGAGAAAAAGCAGATACTGGCCACGGCTCTGCTGCACGCCTTCATTGGACGCACTCGAAAGACTCTTCTTCTCATTAGTCTTGACGATCCGTGCGCCCTAATTCGTTCCAAAAGGCGAAACGTTTCGCCGGATGAGACGTTATCGATAACTATGATTTCTGCGAGTTTGAAAGAAGGCTCTTCCAGTGAACGCAAACAAGCCAGGGTGAGCTCCGCCCTACCCAACGGAATTAGAATGACTGAGACCTCTGGACTGTCGCTATTCGGGAAGCGGACCACTGCACTTGAGGAGAGTAGAGCGCGGAGAAAGATCCGCTGATCATCCGTAAACCGCGGAGCAAGTTCCGCCTCAGGTGTTGGATCAACGTCCAATTCAGTACTATTACCGATAGCCGCCTCGCCCTTGCGTTTTGTTCCCTTGGGTAAGCTAGGCTTAGCCCAGCATCGCAAGGAACGAACTTGCTTGGCCATCCAACGAATTGGGCGGGTTAATCGCCATGAGGGCGACGTGAGGAGTTTATTGACGAGCCATTTCTGCTTCGCAACCTCCAATTCCGCGGTTTCGAGTTGTCTTCTTAGTGATTTGATCAGATCAGCATATTCGCCTGGGCGTGGCATTTTGGTCATCGTTCTCTCCTTAAAGCAGCACACAAGATGCTCTAAGTCACGGCGAATTAACCGGCAAGGTCAAGCAGTGGAACCACATAAGCAAGCACTCTAAGTTCGACCTCGTCACTCGACGCTCTTTCTCATTTTGAGATATGCGGCGAGAGCTTCCCGCCAGTGTCTCATTTCATTCAGACCCAGCTGCTTCAGCCGCGCATTTTCCAACACAGAGTACCGAGGCCGGATTGCAGGCGTTTTATACAATTCGGACGTAGTGGGCGACAGATCGGCATCAATGCCGGATATCTCAAAGATTGCTTTGGCGAACTCATACCAGGTACAGCATCCTTCGTTCGTCATGTGATAAAGCCCGTAATGGGTGGTTGACAGAATAAGCGCAATCTGATGAGCCAAATCGACCGTGTATGTGGGAGTGACGACCTGGTCGTCCACCACACGAATAGGTTCAAGCCGTTTCGCCTTGGCGATCATCGTCTCGACAAAGTTGCCGCCTTTGCCGTGGCTGCCGGCAACACCATAAAGGCCGCAGGTTCGAATAAGAAAATACTTTTGGGCAGCCGCTCTGACCAGGAATTCACCTGAAAGCTTCGAGGTCGCGTAGACACTCAGCGGTAGGGGCTGGCTACTCTCCGTATAGGGTTCCCGTGTGTTGCCATCAAAGACGTAGTCCGTGCTGATGTGAAGGAGAACTGCATCCGAATCGTTGGCAATGCGAACCAGATTGAGAACAGCAAGAGCATTTACTTGAAAAGCGAGTTCGGGTTGGTTCTCACAATCGTCAACGCGGTGATATGCGGTGGTGTTCAAAATGACGTGGGGGGAGAGATCCATCAGCACGCGACGGGTGCGGTCGAAATCGGTAACATCCATGTCGCGCCGCGTCAGCGGAATGATTTCGTGCGCTTGCAAGGCAGGTTCGAGATCATGTCCGAGCTGTCCGTTCGCCCCGAGGAGTGCGATTTTCATCCGATTCGGAATGATATGATAGTTTTAATGATGGTTTTTCTGCTGCAATAGAAAATTGAACGAGAAGACTCTATGGCCAAAGATGTCAACGCACCAAAAGTCGGCGAAGAAGCTCCGGATTTTACATTGAAATCACACTTGGATACCGAGGTGAAGCTCTCGAGTTTTAGGGGTAAACAGAACGTTGTTTTGGCGTTCTACCCTCTCGCTTTCACTCCGGTCTGAACCGTTCAAGTGCCGGCTTACGAGGAAGATCTTTCCGAGTTTGCCCGGTACGATGCCCAAGTTTTGGGCATTAGCACCGACACCGTTCCGAGCATCAAAGCTTGGGCGAAATCGATGGGAGGCATCTCCTACCCTTTGCTGAGCGATTTCTGGCCTCATGGCCATACGGCCCTCAAGTACGGCGTCCTACGTGCGGAAGGATTCACGGAACGGGCTCTATTCATCGTCGATAAGCAAGGCAAGATTCGTTATATTGACGTGCATCCCATCGGCGATCAGCCGAAGAACTCGGTATTGTTCGAGGAATTAAAGAAGATCCAAGCGTAATGTTGGAAATTTCCCGCAGTTGTATTCCATATACGCCGCTTCGCCGTGATCTCAAAGAGTGCCGTATTGCCCTCGTCAGTACATCGGGAGCGTACGTCGAGGGCATGGAGCCCTTCACCGATAATGACCTGAGCTTCCGCCTGATTCCTGCCGACACGAATACGAAGAAAATCCATTTTGTTCCCGGACATTTCGATACATCCAAGGGCGCCGAGGACGCGAACATCATGTTCCCTCTGGATCGGCTGCGTGAGCTCGTTGCACGTGGGGAGGTCCGCACGCTGGCCGACCAGCACCTCTCCATGGGACTCACGACGGAACTGAGAAAATTAAAAGAAACCGTAAGTTGGGCAATCGCTGAAACCCTAATGAAGATGAGGCCGGATGTGGTGGTGCTCACCGGCGGCTGACCCTTATGCCATCGGACGGTCGTCACGATCCAGCGCGCTATCGAAACTCAAGGTATATCGACGGTACTGATCACCGTTTCCCCCAACGAATCGGAACCGGCCGGCCCTCCGCGTGCGTTGTATCCAAAACCGTTTCAACCGGGTTCGTCGCTGGGAAAGCCACACGACGCTGAACTTCAGATGAGGATTCTGCGGGATGCGCTGGGCCTCATGCGTTACCCAACGGAACCGGGGACGATTATCACGAAAGAGTATTTTTAGCCACAAAAAGGCACAAAATTCACAAAGGCAGATCCTTTTGAGTCCTTTGTGCGTTTTTGTGGCTATTTCTTTTTTACAAGAGAATGACGGTCTGCAGACTGGTGATCTCGATGCGTTTTCCGCATCGCGGATTGCTGCATCCCAACACATCATCAACACGAACCATATAATCACGGGCAGCGCTGAATCGTATTCGATCCTCTTCTGTGGCATGGCGAGGCAGGGATGGCTTCTTCGTCCGGCGAATCCAACGAATTTGGTACTCGGCCGACTGCTTGCACGAAGAGCAGTAGATCGTATGCGGTTTTGTTTCAGTTTTCTCGTTAAAGTAATCTCTTTCTTGCACCGCTAATCCCCTTTGGCAGCGATTCCGGGTTTGGTCATTCGCAGAGGATCCAAGATTTCCCTCAATCGTTTTGCGGGCAATATCTTTTTTGCCGTTGCGATTTGTCGCACGGTCTGGCCCGTTTTGTAGGCCTCCTCTGCTATAGATGCGGCGGCATCATATCCGATCTCGGGCGCAAGCGCCGTGCACATTGCAAGACTCTTTTCGACCAGTTCGTTGCATCGTTCTTTGTTCGCCTGAATACCGAGGATGCATCGCTCGCTGAGATTCGTTGCTGAGGCCGCCAACAGACGAATCGATTCAAGAATGTTGTGCGCCATGACCGGCATCATCACGTTCAATTCCAGAATCCCGGCCTGACCACCAATCGTGATAGTGAGGTCGTTTCCAATGACCTGCGCCGCCGCCATCAACACCGATTCCGCGATCACGGGATTAACTTTGCCGGGCATGATCGAAGATCCGGGCTGCGTCTCCGGCAATGTGATTTCTCCGATCCCGCACCGGGGGCCTGACGCAAGCAGACGAATGTCTGAAGCGATTTTGGTAAGACTCACCGCAATGGTCTTTAAGGTTCCACTGGCTTCGACAATGGAGTCCTTCGCCGATTGAGCTTCGAAGTGGTCGCCGGCTTCGCGCAAGTTCAGGCCCGTCAACTTCGAAAGGTGGTGAATGGCTCTGGCAGCAAATTTCGGATGTGTATTAATCCCCGTTCCAACTGCGGTTCCGCCCAGGGGCAATTCACCTAAAGTCTCCCGCAGTTTCTCCAGACGCGAGATACCCAGCCGCACCTGGCGGGCATAGCCGCCGAATTCCTGTCCAAGGCGAACCGGCGTTGCATCCTGCAGATGTGTTCTTCCGATCTTTACGACCGAATCAAACTCTGCGGCTTTTAGATTCAGCGCCTTTTGGAGTTTGCGCAAAGCCGGAATCAACCTGTGCTCGATCGAGTCCAAAACCGCAACGTGCATGGCCGTCGGAATGACGTCATTACTCGATTGGCCCATGTTGACATGATCGTTGGGATGAACCGGCTTCTTGTCTCCCACGTTGCCACCGAGCATCTGGATCGCGCGATTTCGAATGACCTCATTGGCATTCATGTTCGTTGAAGTGCCGGATCCGGTCTGGAAAATATCGAGCACAAAATGCCGGTCGAGTTTTCCATCGGCTGTTTCTTTGGCCGCGCTCACGATTGCATTCCCGATGCTCTTGTCCAGGAGCCCGAGATCCATATTTGCGCGCGCGGCCGCGAGCTTAACGAGGCCCACGGCTCGGATAAATTCGCGGGGGAATCGGAGGTTGCTGATCGGAAAATTCTCAACAGCACGTTGAGTTTGCGCTCCATAAAACGCGTCAGCCGGAACGGCCACTTCTCCCATCGAATCGCGCTCGATCCGCTTATTTCGCTGTCCTCCAGCGATAGACCTCATAGGAAAGACCCAGACCACGAAAGCGAACACCTTCGACTATTAAACATTGGCGCTGAATCCATGCGTGTTCGCCCGTTGTGCGGATCTTGCCGCCGGCGCCAACGACGCGATGCCACGGAAGTCCGGCAGGGCATTCGCGCATCGCCGCTGCAACCTGCCGCGGACCAGTACCGACGATGCGGCCAACGTCACCGTAGGATAGGACGCAACCTCGAGGTATGCGCCTGACGAGACGGTAAATAGCATTGCGGATATCTGTAAGCCTATCTCGACTTCGAATAATTCAAGGATACCAATCCACAACTCCCTCGTCTAATTCGCTGAAATCGTAGATAATTGTGGTTTGCAGTTGCAATCCAAGGAAAGGATTTTCCGATGTTTAGCCTGAAACCCAAAGAAGGCGGAGCAACCCTGCCGCCACCGCCGCCCCCGAAAAACGCCCTGCTTAAAGCAGGCATTGGGCTTTCGCTCATCCTGATTCTGGGCCTCTTCTACAACGCCTACACGACGCACACGGGTCTTGAGGAGCGGATTGGCTTTCTTGAACATCAACTGGCAGACCAGACGGATCAAATGAAGGCGGTCAAAAAGCATGCTACCGACCTGGGTTCCGATATTGAAGTCGTCACCAAGAAGTTGGGCGTTACGACGCAAGAACTGACCGCATCGCGCAGATTCGCCGAAAAATTACAAGCGGAGCAGGAAAAGGCGAAACAGGAGCTTGCGAGTGAGATCGCGACCAAGGCGAGTACAACGGAAGTGGCAGCCAACGTGGCAGCGGTGCGCCAGGAAGCATCAACAAAGGTCGCAGAAGTTCAGCAGAATGCCGAGTCAAAAATTGGAACGGTCTCGGGCGAAGTCAAAACCGTCGCCGCAAATCTCGACGCAACCCGCCGCGATCTGGCCGACAGCCGGCGGGAAATCACCGACGTCAAAACTTCGCTCAGCGCCCAGATTGCCCGAAATGCCGGCGAACTGTCGGAGCTGCGCCGGAAAGGCGAGCGCGATTACTTCGAGTTCGATCTTCCAAAGCCAAAGAAAAACGAGATGACTCGGATAGCGGACATCCAGCTGCAACTTCGGAAAACGGACCCGAAGAAAGCGAAATACGACGTCCTGATTCAGGTTGATGACAGTAAGCTGGAAAAGAAGGAACGCACCGCAAACGAACCGGTTCAATTCCTCGTCGAGCGCGATAAGCTTCGTTACGAGATTGTCGTGAACTTCGTCGACAAGGATCGTGTTCGGGGCTATCTCAGCGCTCCGAAAGACAAGGCGCTCGCCGCGGAGCGTCCTCAGTTCCGTCCTTAAGCTTCATAATCGATGGCCTGTAACGGCCGTCGCAGCGATTAACGCCGCGGCGGCCGCTTCGAAGACGAACCACCAGACCGGATAGCCCTTCTTCTCTTGTGCGTGCGCGGAATACCGCACGCCGGCGAGCGCCGCAATCACAATCGTTGCCGCGACACCAAAACCCGCATGTCCGGTCACTGCAGCTTTATCGATTCGCACGATCTCTGCAAGCTGCAATCCCGTACCCGCAGCCGCAAGCGCACCCACAGCGGCCCACAATGTGAGTCCATAACTGGTCCGGTGCAGTTCCGGTCTTTTTGCGTATAGCGCCCACGAATCGTAGATAACCGCAATGACTGTCAACGCAATCGGAAAGTGGATGATCAGCTTGTGAGTCGGAATGTCGAAAAGGAACATGAGATCCGGTCAGCCGGCGGCGTGTATTATAACCTTCAAGTAAGCTCTTGTGCTCTCGGTTCGTGTTATGTTTCCTTTGTCTCATGGCTGAGATCAAGCGGCGAACGACAATTCCGGTGAATGTCGGCGGAGTCTGGGTCGGCGGAAATCATCCCATCGCCGTCCAATCCATGACGAACACCGACACCGCGGACGTCGCTGCCACAGTAGAACAAGCGCAAGCTCTTGCCCTAGCCGGGTCGGAACTCGTTCGCCTGACGGTCAACACCCGAGAGGCCGCGCGCGCTGTTCCTGAGATCGTCTCGCGGTTGCGCGAGAGCCACACTACCGCTCCGGTCATTGGTGATTTCCACTACAACGGTCACATTCTTCTGCGGGAGTATCCCGATTGCGCCCGCGCTCTGGACAAATACCGCATTAATCCCGGCAATGTGGGAATGGGACGCCGTCATGACGATAATTTCCGGTCCATCATCGAAATCGCGGTTGAGAACGCAAAGCCCGTACGCATCGGCGTGAACTGGGGGTCTTTGGACCAATCCCTTGTCACGCGTTTGATGGATGAAAACGCCCGCCGTCCCGATCCAAGAGAGTCCCGCGAGGTCATCATGGAAGCGATGGTGGTGAGCGCTATTGAATCGGCGGAAATGGCCCGCGCGTACGGAATGCGGGCAGACCGCATTATCCTCAGTGCAAAGGTTTCAGGCGTGCAGGACCTGATCGACGTTTATCGGGAATTGGCTGCACGCTCAGACTACGCGCTACATCTGGGTCTGACGGAAGCCGGCATGGGAAGAGGCGGCATGGTCCGAAGCACAGCCGCGTTGTCTGTTTTGTTGCAGGAAGGCATCGGCGATACGATTCGGGTCAGCCTGACACCTGCGCCCGGCGGCGACCGCTGCGAAGAGGTTCGCACCTGCCAGGACATTCTTCAAAGTCTCGGTATCCGAACGTTCTCTCCCCGCGTGACGGCCTGTCCCGGCTGCGGGCGAACAACGAGCACCTTATTTCAGGAAATGGCCGACGACATACAGCAGTACATCGGCTCGCAAATGCCCGCCTGGAAGGAAAAGTATCCGGGCGTGGAAGATCTGAAGATTGCTGTCATGGGTTGTGTCGTGAATGGTCCCGGCGAATCCAAGCACGCCAACATTGGAATATCTTTACCCGGCAGCGGAGAAGAGCCGAAGGCGCCTGTTTACGCCGATGGGCGGCTCATGACCACATTGAAGGGTGGCACGATCGTCAAAGAGTTCATTGCTATTCTGGACGAATACGTGGATACACGCTTTCGAAGGTGAGGACAATTTGTTTCTCTCCTTGCAGAGGAGGGAAAGGGTTTAAGGAGACTGAATGCCTACTACGCTTGCAACGAAGGAAGATCTCAACTTCAACAGAATTGTCTCGAAGCAGTTCGATCGTGCAGCGCAATATTTGAAAATTCATCCTGCCCTTATAAGCCAGATCAAGGCCTGCAACAACGTTTACTATTTTCAATTCCCCGTCCGATTCGGCGGCGACAAATACGAGATATTCGAGGGCTGGCGTGCCGAACACAGCCAACATAAAAAGCCTGTCAAAGGCGGCATTCGTTTCAGCGAACTCGTAAACCAGGTCGAGATCATGGGCCTGGCCGCCCTGATGACGTACAAATGCGCGATTGTCGACGTACCCTTTGGCGGGTCGAAGGGCGGCGTGCGTTTCAATCCGAAGAAATACAGCGAAGAACAACTAGAGAAAATTACCCGCCGATTCACCGCCGAATTGATCCGCAAAGAATATCTGGGACCCGGAGAGAACGTTCCGGGACCCGACGTCGGCACGGGCGAACGGGAAATGGCCTGGATGGCCGATACCTACGATGCATTTAATCCCGGTGGAATCGATAATCTGGCCTGCGTCACAGGAAAGCCGGTGGCACAAGGAGGTATCCATGGACGCCGCGAAGCTACCGGCCGTGGGGTACAGTACGGAATCCGCGAAGCTTTTCAATACTCAGAAGACTTGAAAAAGCTCGGACTCACGCCGGGTCTTGAAGGTAAAACACTGGTCTTCCAGGGATTCGGAAATGTCGGCTACTACGCCGCCAAGTTCCTGTCCGAAGAAGACGGATGCAAAGTCGTTGGCATTGCGGAATGGGATGCAGCCTTATACAACCCGCAAGGACTGCCGATCGAGGAATTGAACGAATTCCGAAAAGACACCGGCTCGATCAAGAACTTCCCGGGTGCCGAAACGCTTCCAGGTCCAGACTCGCTTTGGGATATCCCTTGTGACATTCTGATCCCGGCAGCGCTCGAGCACCAAGTTACTCTCGAGAATTGCGATCGCATCAATTGCAAGGTTCTGGCCGAAGCAGCCAACGGCCCGACAACCCCAGGAGCTGAGGAGCGGTTGCACGGCCGCGGCGTTTTTATCATTCCGGACATCTTCCTGAACGCCGGCGGTGTCACGGTTTCATATTTCGAATGGGGAAAGAACCTGTCTCATATGCGATTTGGCCGGCTTCAAAAGCATCTGGAAGAAATCAAAAACCAGAAGCTCGTCAGCACGATCGAGAAAATGATCGGCAAACCGGTTCCCGAAGAAGATAAGAAATTCCTTGTGCGAGGACCCGAAGAAATCGATCTCGTTAACTCCGGGCTGGAAGAGACGATGGTCACGGCATACCGCACCATCCGTGAGGTGCATCATACGCGGGTGCCGAAAGAAAGCATGCGAACCGCAGCATTTATCATTGCTATCAAGAAGGTGGCGCTGGCGTACGAGCAGTTGGGCATTTTCCCTTAAGCGCGGCTGGCGAGCGACGGTCACGTATTCCCCTACTCGCAGAGGAGGGGAATAGGTTCTCCCGGCTATTCGTCACTTGCTGACACCCTCACCCTGCGCTCTCCCAGAAGGAGAGGGTGAAACGCTGCGAAAAATCTTCCCCTCTAGCGGCCCAGTTTTGATAGAGTCTCACCCAACCGGACATGAGGGGTGTCATAGAGGAGTTCCAAATGAAGACAAGAGTCATTTTGACGTTGTGTGTTGTCTTTGTCTGGGGGCTGGTCTCGATTGCAAATGCGCAGGTGATTGCGGGAAGTCCCGAAGATAAGGCATTCCAGAAGATTGACGCGGAAAACAACGTAGATGCCAAGATCGTGCTCCTTCAGGATTTTGAGAAGCAATTCGGGCAATCCAGGTCCATACGAGAGGCCTACCTGCAACTGATTCAGATCTACCAACAGAAGAACGATCAAGCCAAGGTCATCGAATATTGCGAAAAAGCCATAAAAGTCGATCCGAATAATTTGGTGGCTTTGCTCACGGTGACGCGAGCCTATTCGCTGGACGGAAAACAGGCCAGTCTGGATCGGGCGATCCAGTACGGGCAGAGGGCGATGGACGAGATAACGAAATTAAAATCTCAGCCGCCGCAGCAAGGTTACACCGACGAGCAGTGGAAGCAATACATCGAAAGTAATGATCAACTGGCAAAGAGCTATCTGTCTTACGCCAAGACGCTCAAGCGCTAGCCTGCGTTTTCCTGACCTGAACTCCGGCGAGGTCCTCGAATAACGTGATCACGCCGGAATGATCCAGACCACCCCGCCCGCGAACACGGAGCGCTGAGAATAATTGTTCAACAAAAGCAGCCGTTGGAATGGGTACGCCGACGGATCGCGCAGCATCCTGGATCAGGTTGAGGTCTTTGAAATGAAGATCGATCTTAAAACCGGGCGCAAAGTCGCCGGACAGGATCTTTTCTGATTTCTGATCCAGACATTTGCTGCCGGCCAGCCCTCCCGCAAGCGCACGAATCATTTTCTGTGGATCCACACCGGCCTTGGCTCCGAAAACCAGCGCCTCGCCAATGGCTGTGAGGTTGACCGCGACAATGATTTGATTGGCAAGCTTCGTAAACCCTCCAGCGCCGATTGGCCCCATATGCGTAATGGTTTTGCCAAGTGCGTTGAAAACCGGAAGCGCGCGCTCGAAATCTTCCGGCGCGCCACCGGCCATGATCGATAGCGTGCCGTCGATGGCCCCTTTTTCGCCGCCACTGACCGGCGCATCAACCATAGACACACCGAGAGGGGCGAGTTCCCTGGCAATTTTCTGGGAAACGATTGGGTTGATCGTGCTCATATCGATGAACAATTGACCGGGCCTGACCGCGTCCTTGATGCCGCCATCGCCGAGCGCCACGAGTTCAACATCGGGTGAGTTCGGCAGCATCGTGATCACAATGTCGGCAGCAGACGCGGCTTCGCGAGGCGAAGCCGCCCGGCTCGCACCGTCCTGGACCAACTCCTCGACTTTTGCCCGGCTGCGGTTATGGACCGTTACTGTGAAACCGGCCCTGACGAGATTTCGCGCCATGGGCTTTCCCATGATTCCCAAACCGATAAATCCAATTCGTGGAGCCATCATTCTTCCTCTTCGCGCAATTTCGTGAGCACCGAAAAATCCTCCAGTGTCGTCGTATCTCCGACTGTGGCTTGGCCCGAAGCCAAATCGCGTAACAGCCGGCGCATGATTTTTCCGCTGCGTGTTTTCGGCAACGCGTCCGTAAACCGGATTTCGTCCGGTTTGGCAAAACCGCCTATCGTCTTTGCTACGTGGCCTTTCAGTTCTTCCTTGAGCGCGGGTGCGGCTTGATGGCCGGCGGCGAGCGTCACAAACGCCACAATGCCCTGGCCCTTTAACTCATCCGGCCGCCCGACCACCGCAGCTTCCGCGACTGTGGGATGGCTGACAAGCGAACTCTCAACCTCCATGGTTCCGATCCGATGACCTGAAACGTTGATCACGTCATCAATGCGTCCCATGATCCACAGGTAACCGTCTTCATCACGCCGGGCGCCATCGCCGGTGAAATACATACCTGGTATTTCGCTCCAGTATTGTTTCTTGTATCGCTCGGGATCACCGTAAATCGTGCGCAACATCGAAGGCCACGGGCGTTTGATCACCAGAAATCCGCCCTGATTTGTACCGACGGATTTCCCCTGGCGGTCGACGACATCAACCACTACACCAGGCAACGGTCTGGTCGCCGAACCGGGTTTGGTCGGGAGCGCGCCGGGAATAGGCGAAATCATAATGGCTCCCGTTTCCGTTTGCCACCACGTATCGACAATGGGACAACGATCACGTCCGATATTTTTGTGATACCACATCCAGGCTTCAGGATTGATCGGCTCACCGACGGTCCCAAGCAGCCGCAAACTGGAAAGGTCGTGTTTGGCCGGCCAAAGATCGCCCCACTTGATGAATGAGCGAATGGCCGTAGGCGCTGTGTAAAAGATGTTGACCTTGAACTTCTCGATAATCGACCAGAATCGATCCGGCTCCGGGTAATTTGGGGCTCCTTCATACATCACCGACGTTGCACCATTCAGAAGCGGACCGTAAACGATATAACTATGCCCCGTCACCCAGCCCACATCCGCAGAACACCAGAACGTGTCTTCGTCTTTCAAATCGAACACCCATTTCGTGGTGATATACACGTTGGTCATATAGCCGCCGGTTGCGTGAACGACACCTTTGGGTTTTCCTGTCGTACCGCTCGTGTAGAGCATGAACAGAGGATGCTCGGCTTCCAACCGCTCAGCAGGACATACCCCGGCCATTTTGGCCATCTGGTCATGCCACCAGAGATCGCGAGGAGGAGCCATGTTTACCGGTTCGCCCGTACGTTTGTATACAATGACGCGTTCAATGGAAGGCGCGCCGGACAGCGCCTCATCGGCATTTTTCTTCAGCGGCACAATGGCGCCTCGCCGATAAGCACCGTCCGCAGTGATCAGGACGCGGGACTTCGAATCATTGATGCGATCGCGCAGGGCTTCCGCGCTGAACCCGCCAAACACGACATTGTGCGTTACACCGATACGCGCACACGCGAGCATCGCGATCGCGAGTTCAGGAACCATCCCCATATAGATCGTCGCGCGATCTCCTCTTTCGATTCCGAGCGACTTCAGAACATTGGCGAAGCGGCAGACCTCGTAATGCAGCATCTGATAGCTGAGCGCTCGGACATCACCGGGCTCGCCTTCCCAAAGGATTGCGACTTTGTTTTTCGTTGCTGAACTCAGATGACGATCAATGCAGTTGAAGGCAATATTGGTTTTTCCGCCAACGAACCATTTTGCAAAGGGCGAATCCCATTCGAGAACTTTCTTCCAGGGTTCGAACCAATGAAGTTCGGCAGCGATCTCCGCCCAATAACCTTCGGGGTCTTCTGCCGCGCGCTTGGTTATGGAGTCGTAGACTTCGAGGCTGTGAATGTGTGCGTGTTTCGAGAATTCTGGAGATGGAGGGAAGATGCGCTGCTCTTTAAGTAATGACTCGATGTGTGTTTCTGCCATAGGTGGCTCCAGACAAATTCGGGGACAGTGAGCAATTTCCCGAGGTCGGGAAATTGCTCACTGTCCCCGAATTTGCCCCCGCGGTTTTACTTCTTCGCTATTCCGTAATGTTCGTAATTCATGCCGATGTAGTTCTGCCATTGTTCCGGAACATTGTCCTCCGGAAAGATGGCCGTCACAGGACACGCCGGCTCGCAAGCCCCGCAGTCAATGCATTCTTCGGGATGAATGTAGAGCATCGTGGCGGACTCGAACTCGGGTTCGTCCTTCTTTGGGTGGATGCAGTCCACCGGGCACGCGTCCACGCACGCCGTATCCTTCGTGCCGATGCAGGGTTCGCAAATGATGTATGCCATAGAATCTCCTTGTGGGATGTTAATGCCGGTAATGGAAAATAAAGCAAAAATTATACATTCCGACTGAGCGAAATCAACTGTAGCGGCGCTGTATCAGGCGGAAATGAATTGGACGCCGGTCCTGTCCCGCCGACAGTTAATAGCCGGTCGCCGCCGCCGATAGCATTCTCTTCAGAACCTTGCCCGTCGGCGTTCGCGGCAAATCGGCAACCAGTTCGATGTACTTCGGCACTTTATAGTTTGCCAGATTCGAGCGGCAAAAGCTGCGGAGTTCCTTCTCCTCGACACTCATTCCGTCACGAACGATGACGAATGCCTTCGGCACCTCTCCCCGTATTTCGTCCTTAACGCCAATAACAGCGACTTCCTTGACCTTCGGGTGCTGCGCTAATATCTCCTCAATCTCGCGCGGATAGATATTCTCACCGGCGGATATGATGAGATCTTTCTTCCGGCCGGTAATGCTCACAAATCCATCATGGTCAAGGGTGCCTAGATCCCCGGTGTGCAACCATCCATCCGTGATCGCCTTTGCTGTCTCTTCGGGCAAATCGTGGTAACCTCGCATTACGTTCCGGCCGCGAACCATGATTTCACCGACCTCGCCTGCCGCCAACACACGACTCTGCCCATCCCAGATTGCCACTTCCACACCCGGAACAGGAGGCCCAATCGTTCCCGGCTTTCGAGCTCCCGGCCTGTTCAGAGTGACGACGGGTGCAGCCTCAGTCTGTCCGTAGCCTTCAAAAATAGGTACGCCGAAGCGCTTTTCGAAGGCTTCCGCTACGGCCGGAGGCAACGGTTCGCCTCCGGAAATCGGGAATCGTACAGAGGAAAGATCGAAGGTGCCTTCTGTGCCTGCAAGCACTCTATACATGGACGGGATGGCGAGGAAAACGCTGATTTTGTGTTCCTGAATCAAACCCAGGACTTTCGTTGGCTGGAAGCGGTCCACCAAGACCATCTTGCTGCCATTCGTTAACGGCAAAAGGAAAGTTCCCGTGATGGCATAGGTGTGAAAAAAGGGCAGAAGGCAGAGAAATGCGTCACGGTTGTCGAAGTCTCCCGCGCGCTGGCAGGATTCAACGTTCGCCAGCAAATTGTCATGCGTCAGGATGACCCCCTTCGGCCGCCCGGTTGTTCCCGAAGTATAGAGAAATAATGCCGGATCACGATAATCCCTCGGAAGGCCGCCGGTTGAAGGGCGCGTGAAGCCGGGATCATCGGCCATTAGAATCACGCCGCGATCGCCCAACAGCGGCTTTACGGATCCAAGAGCCTGATTAAAAAACGGCGACGATATCAGGCCGCACATGCCCGAGTCCTTGATAATGAAACCTAGCTCCGCAGGCGGCAAAAGGTAGTTCAGTGGTACCGCTGTCTTGCCGGCTTTCCACGCCCCGAGCATAGTCGCTATGTATTTCTGTGAATTCAGCAGGAGAATGCCGACGGTGTCGCCGTTCAGTCGTTCCTTCAGGACGGAAGCGATCCGGTTGGCTTCATCCGCTAATTCCGCAAAGGTCCATCCTTTGTTTTCTTCGATCAAAGCGATGCTCGCGGCCCTCGACGCCGCGACGCGATCAAAGACTTCGGGCAGGTAGTCCATCAGCAACTCCCCAGTCCAGGAAATGAACTGGGGAGTATAACATCGTCAGGCGGGAGCGTGTGGGAGGGACAGATTACCTTTCGCCGCGGGACCCTCCAAATCCAAAACGGCCTGGGCCAAGCCCCGGAATGGGGAGACCCCGTCCACCATTAGCAGCGAGGAGCGTATCCAGCTTCTGCTGTTGTTCGCCCGTCAACAGCTTCTTCAGTTCGCTTATAAAGTAGTCCCGTTCAGGGGACAGCTTGCTTCGGGCCGCATGAAGAGCGATTGCGGCATTCCCAACATCCGCCGGATTTGGCGAAGCAAGATTTAGTAATGCGTCCAACGTCTGTCGCTTCTGTTGAATGTCGGTCATGATGGCCTGCACCCGGGTCTTTTCCGTCTGGGACAATGTCTGTATCGCAGTGACCTGCGCGTCCGTCAACCCAAGAGCATTCTTCAGGGCGGCGCCAGGATTCGGCCGCTGACCTCCAGCTCTAGGTCGGTCCGGCCCACGTTGGGCCAAAAGAGTGGCGCTCAACATCAAGGTTGCCGCCACAGTGAGTAAAGTTCGTCTCATAATGGTTCTCCTCAAAATTCCTATCTGCGAATTTAGACAATGGCCAACCTTGTCCGTAGTTAAAAGATTGTAAAAACGCAGTTTGCAAAACGATGTAAAAAGCCGGCCGGGTCGTAACGTTTCTCCTGTTTTCGGGTCTATATACAAACGGGAGGACATATGTATCATCCAAGAAGTCTTTTTGCTTTGCTTTCTCTATGCCTGACCCTGGCACTGTCTGGATGCTCAGGCACGACGTCCACGTCCCAAGCTCAGCTGGCCACTTCGGCGAAGGCGGATACGACGGATAGCGTCACGCCGGCCGAGCCGATCGAGCATTCTTATACGCCGCGCTCACGCACGGCAATAGAGGAGCCCCCCGCCGTTTCGCGTCCGGTTCCGAAAGCGAAACCGTCGCGGGACAGCGCACGTAACGAGGTACCGAAGAAGGAAGCGTCTGCTGCGGAAGCGCCGGCGCCTGCAGCCTCTCCCACGTTGACGTTACCGGCGCCGGTGGCGCCGGCAGTCGATGCGCCCGGGGCGCCTCCGGAACCAACACAGGTTAAATCCGAACCGGTTGCACCCGTCGCGCGACAGGTGAGCGTGCCTAAAGGAACCCCCGTTTCCATTCGCATGATCGATTCAGTGGATTCAGCGACTGCCCATGTCGGCGAAACATTCAAGGCATCGCTCGATTCGCCGATCGTCGTGGATAACGAAACAGTTTTCCCGAAAGGGGCCGAAGTTTACGTCAAGCTGACGAAGGTGGAGTCCGCCGGCAGGCTATCCGGCAAAAGCGAGCTGCAGCTCCAGTTGGACCGCATTTTTCTTGGAGACAAAAGCTACACGCTGGAAAGCAACACATTTGAAAATACCGGCGCCTCACAAGGGGCAAGAACAGCACGGAGTGCCGGCCTTGGCGCGGCAATCGGAGCCGCCATTGGCGCCATCTCGGGCGGGGGCAAAGGAGCCATCATCGGAGGCGCTACCGGCGCGGGCGCCGGCGCCGGGGTTGAGGCTGTCAGAAAAGGCGAGCAGATTCGAGTCGATTCCGAAACGCGCCTGGATTTCCGTCTGGAAAATCCGGTTGACGTGACCATACAGCTTCCATCTCCCACCACTTCATCCCCTCACCGAAGCCTTTCCGAACCCAACAGGTTCGGAACTCGCCCTTAAATCTCCGTCCTGTAGCCGGGCACGTCCTCCCCACCGTGCCCGGCGTAACGGTCTGCTCGAAATGACAATTGAACAGTGAACAGTGAACAGTGAACATTTCCCCAAAATTGCCATTGTTCACTGTTCAATTGTCATTTCGATCCCCCTCTACCGGGCAGTCGGGCCGGAGATGAGCGTTTTCTCGATCTCGATGTTGTTCTTCTTTAGTGTCATGCCCATCGCGCGGTCAATATCAACCAGCGCCTTCGTGTAGTTGACGATCGCTTGAAGCTCGTCGGTCTGAGCTTGAGCGACATTACGCTGCTCTTCAAGAACGAATCGTATAGTCGAGGCGCCAAGATCGAATTTCTTCTGCTCGGCTTCAAGACGGCGTTCCGACAGTTCTCTGGCCTTAGTCGCAGCTTCGATCCGCGCACGATTCATATCGACCTGGGTCAGCGCATTTCGCACTTCCAACGCGATCTGCTGAGCTTGCGAGGTTATCCTCTGCTCAGCAATACGTTCGTCCGTCATCGCGCGTGCATTTTCTCCTTGCGCGGCGCGATTGCGGAGCGGAATTTGAACCGACAAGCCGACGGAATATCCGGTATATCCATACCCAAATAACTGGCCGAACGCGTCAAAAATACTGCCTTCGGACCGGGCGACGATTGGGGCGGTTGGCCCGAAGCCGTTGCGAATTGTCTCCTTTCCGCCCACGCCATTCTGGTTATAGGCAGCGAATAGATCGACCGCCGGTAACAACTGGTTTTTTGTGTATTCGAGATCGATTTTCTTGTTCTGAAGATCCAACTGGAGCTGCTTGATCTCCGGACGATTTTCCAGAGCGATCTTGATGGCCTGCTCTACCGGAGGTACATCCGAGGGCTGTGGTTTTGGGACAACTTGCGAAGGGATGAGCTTGGCCAGGATAAGACCCGGATCGCCCTGAGAAGTGATCAGCTTCTTCACTTGATCCTGCGTTTGAACTTCCGTGTATGTCGATGTGACGTACTGCACGCGGCGATTGGCCACCTCGGATTCGGCCTGGACAACGTCAATCGGCGCCAATGTCCCAATCCTGACCTGAATCTCATTATCGGAGAGCGTCTTCTGCGCCAGATCCATCGACCGCTGCTTGACCTTGATATCTTCAGCCGCAAACACGAGATCCCAGTACCCCCGCTGCGCCTGCGCTACCAAATCGATGAGTTGCCGCTCAAACTGGGTCTCCGAGACTTTTTGGTTATTTTGTGCGACCCGAATCTGCCGTCTATTGTTCACGCGGCCGTAGTCTTTCAACAGATGCTGGCTGAACGAATAGCGCAGAAGACCCGTGTAGGAGGGATTGAACGTGTTGAAAGCGCTGTTAGATGAGCTGCGATTCATGACGAAATCAACGCCAAGAGTAGTTCCCGTATCCAGCGCCTGAGAAAACCCCAGCGAATAAGCCCCGCCCAACGTGCTCAATGACTGTGCGCCGATCAGCTGCGATGTCGCCGGAGACGTATTGCGCGTCACGGTCGCCTGCAGATGGAGCGTAGGCTCGAAGGGAAGATACATCGTTTCGATCAAATACCTTGACGACAGCGGTGTGAGCCGGTTGACACCAACATCGAGATTGTTCTGAATTATCAGGTTGATGAGATCACCGACGCTGAGCGGCAGTTGGCCTGTGCGGATGAGGGATGCCACATCTTGAGAGGATTGCGCCGCAGCCGGTAAGCCGGCCTTCAAAGGACGAT
>WNGL01001769.1_pt1 | contig 26400 bp, 25 predicted proteins | sample 5400591 | NCBI WGS metagenome assembly WNGL01 (sample SAMN13153377, study PRJNA577476) | soil metagenome | isolation source: 80 cm soil or saprolite under Garry oak tree replicate 1 | place: USA:California | collected 2016-06-15 | reverse complement strand
ACCCCACGGACGATGAGACCGTCCGCAGGGCCCCAGACGCGCTCCGCTCAGGATGACACAGGGTAGTGGAAGGGGCACCCGGCTACCGATCTCTCAGATTTGGGCCTCGTAGATGCCGCGCTCAGGATTAGAAAAGCAGGTCCTTCGGCTTCGCTTACCCCACGGACGATGAGACCGTCCGCAGGGCCCCAGACGCGCTCCGCTCAGGATGACACAGGGTAGTGGAAGGGGCACCCGGCTACCGATCTCTCAGATGCGGGCCTCGTAGATGCCGCGCTCAGGATTAGAAAAGCAGGTCCTTCGGCTCCGCTTACCCCACTGACGATGAGACCGTCCGCGGGGCCCCAGACGCGCTCCGCTCAGGATGACACAGGGTAGTGGATCGGGTTTTGCGTTCCCACCCATGATGCGATGAAACTGCGTCACTGCGTCATGGATGGGGCACCCAAGATCGTTCTATACCTGCTCGTCACGCGATGCCTAGAACCCGATTCACGAAGCCCACGACGTATTTCCAAATCAAGTAATAACCAGCCAGGGCGGCCGCAAAACAAACTGCGATCAAGCCGTAGGGAATGTGAACGGAGCCAAACCAGTTGGCGTGGGTGGCGCCTAGCTGAAGTACGCCCAAATGCGTGGCGATGAGTGTGCCGATGGGCAACATCAGCAATGGCAGCACGGCTCCGTGTACGCCCAGAGGCAGATGAGTGCTCTGGTGGGACCATTGCCAGAGGACGTTCCATAGTCCCCAAAGCGCCGGGACCAGCGCCATTGGGAAGACGAGGCCGCGCTCGATGGGGAAGGGAACCTGAAGCACCAGCCGAAGCACGATGAATGCCACCAGCATAAGAGGCAGGATCAGCGTGGGGACGAGAATGCCGGCGAGGAATGCGCGTAAGTTTGGATGGGTGTTCATAACAACCTTACTTTCTGCAGGAATTGGCCTGCGGTTCACAGGTAGTAAAGGAGCACGGGAATCGACGCCGGAGCAAAAGCGGCGAAAGCGACGAGGCCGCCTGCAAGAGCCCAATCGAACCATGGCGGCGACGAAGGCCGCGCGTCGAGTTTTCGCAGCACGGCGGGCCAGAGATCGTGGCGGGGTTCGGCGTCCTGAACGGGCGGCAGAGCGTGGCGGAGCAGTTGCTTGATGCGGTCTTCGTCGTTTGCATTCATGGTGTGATCCCCTGTTGTTGTAAGTCTTTTCTTAGCATTCGCAGCGCGCGAAACACGCGCAGTTTGACAGCCGCGACGGAGATTCCAAGAGCCTCGCCGATTTCTTTGTTTGGCAACTCCTCGACGATGGAGAGGACTGCCGCGATGCGCAGGCGTGGCGGCAGCCGGCTGAAAGCCAACGCGGTCTTTTGGCGGATCTCGGCCGAAATGGCTGGATCGACGCATTGCGGTGCAGGCAGTTCGGAAAAGGGTTCCGGCATTTGGCTCTCGGGCTTCTGCGCACGGAGCCAATCGAGGGCCGCATGAGTCGCGATTGAGCGTGCCCAGGCTTCAAAGCCGCGCGAGGGCTGAAAGTGTGCGTGTGCCCGATGGAGCCGCCAGAATGTTTCCACGGTTACGTCTTCGGCGGCAGCCGGGTTGCGCACGATGCGCAGGATCCAGTTGTAAACGGCTCGCTGATGGAGATGGAAGAGGGTTTCGAAGGCGGTTATATCGCCTTGCTGGAACTCGTTCAGGACGCTACTCGCTCCATCCTGCATCTCTGTTGGCCTTTCTAACTCTTCTTACTCTCGATGAAGCAGAAAGGTTACACGGATGGTGGCATGAAGTGGGTTGAGCAAGGAAACCCTGGTCTTTTAAACGGGCGCATAGGGGGAAAAAGGAAACGTGGAATAAAGCGATTTTTCATTGGGAAAGGCGGGAGTTTTCTGTTGCTTGACAGGGCCTGCCTGGGGCATTAGGGTTGGGAGCCGGAGGGCGGAGAAAAATTCTTCGGCTTTAAGCGGCAGTTGCTACCGCCCGCTCGTGAGGGATTCGATGAAGAAATTTGAAATGCGATGGATTGCGGCAGGATTGATGTGCTGCGCAATGGCGTTGCCGGTGTGTGCGCAGGAAACTCAGAAGGCGGCCTATCTTGACCCGAGCCTGCCGGCGGAACAGCGTGCGGCGGACCTGGTGCATCGGATGAAACTCGAAGAGAAGGCTTCGCAGTTGCTGAACCAGGCGCGAGCGATTCCGCGGCTCAACGTGCCTGCTTATGACTGGTGGAGTGAGGCGTTGCATGGCGTCGCGGTGAACGGAACGACCGAATTCCCGGAACCGGTTGGGCTGGCAGCCACGTTCGACACGGCGGCGATTCACGAGATGGCGATCGCGATCAGCACCGAGGCACGCATCAAGCATGCGCAGGATGTGCGTGCGGGGCACAGCAATATTTTTGAAGGCCTGGATTTCTGGGCGCCGAACATCAACATCTTCCGCGATCCCCGCTGGGGCCGGGGACAGGAGACCTATGGCGAAGATCCGTTCCTGACGGCGCGCATGGGCGTCGCATTTGTAACCGGAATGCAGGGCGAGGATCCGCACTACTATCGCGTGATCTCGACGCCAAAGCATTTTGCGGTGCATAGCGGGCCGGAATCCACGCGCCACTCGTCCGACGTGACGATCAGTAAACATGACGAAGTCGACACGTATCTGCCGGCGTTTCGCGCGACGGTGACAGAGGCTAAGGCGGGGTCGGTGATGTGCGCATATAACAGCATCAACGGGGAGCCGGCTTGCGCCAACCATTTTTTGCTTGAGGATCAGCTTCGCGGGAAATGGGGATTCAAAGGCTACGTCGTGTCGGATTGCGGCGCGGTGACGGACATTTTCAACGGGCACAAGTTCACAAAGTCGCAGCCCGAGGCTTCGGGCATTTCGCTCAAGCGCGGAATGGATAACGAGTGCGGCGATTTCTTTACAAAAGTGAATGACGACCACGACTACAGACCTTATCTCGATGCAGTGAAGCAGGGATATCTGAAAGAGAGCGACATTGACGTTTCCCTGGTGAGGCTCTTTACGGCGCGCATCAAGCTGGGCATGTTCGATCCGCCGGAGATGGTGCCTTACACGAAGATCGACGAGAAGGAATTGGATAGCGCGGAACATCGCGCACTGGCTCGGAAGATTGCAAACGAATCGATGGTGCTGCTGAAGAACGACGGGATTTTGCCGCTGAAGACTTCAGGCATTCAGATTGCAGTTATGGGTCCCCTTGCCGATCAGACGAAGGTGCTGCTGGGCAATTACAACGGAGTTCCGACGCACACGGTGTCGATTCTTGAAGGGCTGAAGAAGGAATTTCCTGAAGGCAGCATTCACTACGTTGAGGGAACGCAGTTTTTGTCGAAGCAGGCGTCGCCTGTGCCTGCGGGCGTTTTGACTACCGATGGCAAGCCTGGCGTGAAGGCGACCTATTCGGATATGAAGGGGGTTGATCTCTTCAATCCCGCGGCTAAGCCGCCTGTGCTGGCAACGCGCATTGAGACGGAGATCGATCCAGCCGCGCATGCGATGCCAACGGAAACGGCCGGCAAGAGCCCGATCCTCACGCATTGGGAAGCCACGCTGACCGCGCCCGATACGGGTGACTACAACCTTGGATTGAAGGCGAACGGATTTTTCCGCCTGCAGCTTGATGGCAAGGAAGTGGCGATGGATTGGCAGTCCAACGGCGCCGATGCGAAGCTGGGACGCGTTCACCTTGAAAAGGGCAAAGCATATCCGCTGGCAGTGGACTACGGCAGTGGCGAAGGCACAAAGCCGATTGCTCGGCTGGTTTGGTCGAAGGTCGACCTGGCTCTGCAACCGGAGGCTCTTGAAGCAGCGAAGAGAGCCGACGTTGTTGTGGCGGTTGTTGGAATCACGAGCGAGCTCGAAGGCGAAGAGATGCAGGTTCACGAAGAGGGTTTCAAAGGCGGCGATCGCACCAGCCTGAATCTGCCGAAGGCGGAAGAAGACTTGCTGATGGCGCTGGCGGCAACGGGAAAGCCGCTAATTGTCGTGCTGACGAACGGCAGCGCGCTCGGAGTGAACTGGGCCAACGAACACGCGAATGCCATTCTCGATGCTTTTTATCCGGGCGAAGAGGGTGGCGCCGCAGTGGCTGAGACTCTGTCGGGACGAAACAATCCCGCGGGCCGTCTGCCGGTGACATTCTACAAGGACGTGAGCCAGTTGCCGCCGTTCGAGGATTACTCGATGAAGGGGCGGACCTATCGCTACTTTGAGGGAACGCCGCTTTATCCATTTGGGTACGGGCTGAGTTATACGAAGTTCAGCTACAGCGGACTGACGCTGCCGAGTGACGTCGAGGCGGGCAGCCCGTTGACCGCAGAAGTGACGGTGACGAACAACGGCTCGAAGGCTGGGGATGAGGTGGTGCAGCTTTATCTCAGCTTCCCGAAGGTGCCGGGCGCTCCGCTGCGCGCGCTGCGTGCGTTCAAGAGAGTTCATCTGGATGCGGGCGCATCGCAGACGGTGAAACTCGAGCTGCAACCACGTGACATGAGCATGGTGACAGAAGCGGGAGAACCGATTGTCGCGGAAGGCGAGTATGAAGTGTCGGTAGGCGGAGGACAACCTCACACGGTTGCGCAGGTGCTGACGAAGACTTTCCAAGTGAAGGGAAAGTTGGAATTGCCGGAGTAGAAGAAAAGCGATTTGAAAATGATGGGGCACTTCCGGACATTGGAAGTGCCCCGTAGTTTGTTCGGGCTAGTCGGCGGCTTGCCTGGCCTGATTCGCGATGACTTCTTTCATTTTGAGATAGACGGCGTTGGTCCATCCGAAGCCGATTACATTGACTTTGTATCCGGCGCTGACCTGGACATTCGCATTGCCCGAGACGACGTTGTATTTTTCGCGGATGGTGCCGTCATTGGCAAGGCCCTGGTCGACGGTGGCGTCCCATTTTGCGGCGACGCGTTTCGCATCGTCGCGGAAACCCGCGGCGACGAGGCCTGCGACGGCCATCCAGTTTGTGGGCGCCCATCCGAACGGCTCATCCCATTGCATGCCGGATTGCGTATTGCTCATCGAAAATCCGCCAGGACGCTCGAAGAGATTGAGCTGCGACACTACGCGTTTTGCTTCTTCGCGGGTTGATACGCCGGCCCACAACGGATAGAGCGATGAGATGTAGGCGTAGTTTGACGATTTGCGGCGAACGAAGTCGTAGTCGGCGAACACGCCTTCTTTTGGCCGCCACAGATAGCGATGAATGGCGATGTTGCGGGCTTTGGCGCGACGTGCCCACCGGGTCGATTCAGTGGGTTTGCCCAACAACAGGGCGAGATGCTGCATATCGCGTTCATAGCGATACAGCAAACTGTTGAGGCACACGGGCGCGTAGTGATGCGTCGATCCGTCGAAGGGACCGAAGCGGAAGCTGGGATCGAATCCCGACTCCCGCATCGCACGATCGCCGATATAAAAATCTTTGCTGAGCCGGTAGCCATCGGCCGATGCGCGCATGCAAACCACGCTGGATTTCACATCGCAACTTGTGCGCATAAGGCGCTCGGCTTCGGCATCGTCGGGTTGGCCTGAACCTTTAATCAGGTATGTTTCTCCGCTGCCGCGCAGGCTGGATGCGAGCGGATGCGAGACAAGATAACGAATCACATCGGAGTAGTAGCTGCTGTCGTCAGCCATCTCAGGCACGGGGCCAACGCCGTAGTCGAAATAACGCGCGAGACCAGTTGAACCCGCATGGTGCTCTGGACGCGTCCACGTGGAGTAGTCTTTCTCCGCCAGCGTAAAGGCTCGCTGCAACCATGCTCGCGCTTCTTCGCGTCCTGCCGGTGTAGCCGGGAAGCTGACTGGATTCTCATAGACCGCGCGAACCATGGATGTCAAAAACGGCGGCTGAGATCGCGTGAGGTAATAGGTGCGATTGGCGTTGAGCACGGCACCGTAATGTTCGATTTCGAAAAGGAAGTTGTCGACCATTCCCTTCGCCATCGCTTCGTGATGGTCTGCTTCGAGCCCGAGCAGGATGAAGAAACTGTCCCATCCATACATCTCGTTGAAGCGGCCACCGGGAACCACGTAGGGCCTCGGGAGATAGAGCAAGCCTGCCGCGGGAAGCTGATCGGGGCGCACGTCTCCGAGCTTCTGAATGCGCTGCGGGAGGTTGACGACTTTGACGTGGCATTTCTCGCTGAGGGCGGCCACTTCAGGCGGCGCAGGAGTCTCCGCTGGCAGGTAGAGCAGGGGATTTGCTGACACCTTGATATCGACAAGCGAGTGACAATCGGTCATGGAGCGGGTGAGCGTGTCCCATGCGCCGTGAATGTATTCGAGTGTTGCAGCGGGATCGGGCGATTTGTTTGGCGCGGGAGTGGTGCTCGGCTGAGCATCCTGAGCCTGCGCGAATGGAATTGAGATTGCGGCGAATGCAAGAAGGAACAAGCGAAACAGTTTCATACGAACTCCGGTTTGTGAACGACCGTGAATCCTCTGGAGTGTAACGCAGTCGATGTACGACTTTCCCGTTTGTCTTTGGATTGCCAGGAACATTTAGAGCAAGGGCGGTGTCTATCTAAGCACAGTGGTTCCGATTGGGATGAACGGAGGGCCTTAGACCTCCACTCCCCGCGCCAACCCGCGCGCTGAGTGGCTGAGCTCTCGCGTGCTTGCGGCAAGCCCTCCGCCTCCCAGTTGGCGCGGCTGAATCGATGAGCAGAATCGATGATTTGGGAGGCGCGCCATGTTCGAAGACTCTACGTTCGAATCCACAGGCAGAATTCAGACCCGCAGCAGACGCTGGATGATTGCAGCCTTTACGTTGAACGGCTCAATTTTGCTGGCGCTGGTTTTGATTCCGCTCGTGTATCCCGATGCGCTGCCGCACCAACTGATGCCGGTGCTGGTTGTTGCGCCTGCAGCGCCGACGCCTGAGACGCCTCCGCCGGTTCGCGAAGTTGCACGGAGACCCCATGGAGGATCCGAAATGCCGGACGGGCACCTCATCGTGCCGACTCAGATGCCGACACGGATTCCGATTTTCGATGGTCCTGAGCCGGAATTTACGAATACGCATCTGGCAATGGATCAAGGGCCGAGTGTGCCGGGCAGCGGCGACGATCCATTCGGCAACCGTCGGCCGGTTGCTGTTGTACATACCGACACGAAGGGGCCGGTGCGTGTTTCTTCCATGGTTGTATCGGGGCTGCTGATTTTGAAAACGGTCCCGCAGTATCCGGCGATTGCGAAAGCAATGGGAGTGCAGGGGACTGTGGTGCTGGAGGCGACGATTTCCAAATCCGGAACGATCGAGAATCTGCACGTAGCGAGCGGGCCGGCGGTTTTGCAGCAAGCGGCGATCGATGCCGTTCAGAAATGGCGTTATCGGCCGTACATGTTGAACCATGAACCGGTCGAGGTGGAAACGACGGTGAATGTGGTTTTCTCGATGGCGCATTAATTGCCGGAGAGAGCGCGGTGGATGGGAATCGCGCTCTCGGCGGTTGCGGCGGATCACTGCCGCAGGGGATGAGGCATTTGGTGTAGCTGAGCAGCCGGGTGCCTTGTCCATTGTTGGACGCGATGCGGCGACTGGCGCTTGCAGCGCCTCATCGGCGACAATCGCTGGTGCTATGGCTAAACTCTCTCGCCGTGACTTTCTCATGACTGCCTCCGCCGCCACTCTTGTCTCAGCTTCCGGCAGCTTCGCTGCGCCGGTGAGCCACCGTGTTTTCGTCGCGTCCGGATCGCCGGATGGAATTCTCTCGTATGACTGGCATCCCGCAACGGGTAAATTGAGTGCCGCCGGCGTTGCCGCGAGTGTTGCCAATGTGGATTGGATATGTTTTTCTTCGGGGCGCGAGTTTGTTTACGCGGCTTGCGAAGTGGACAGCTTCAACGGAAAGCCGACCGGCGAGGTGGCGAGCTTTCGCGTGGTGAATGGCGGGCTGCAGCCGCTGTCTGCGCAGAATTCTGCGAGTGCGGGGACATGTCATGTGGCGCTCGATCAAACCGGGCGCGTTCTGCTCGCGGCGGACTACGGCGGCGGCAGCGCGGCGAGTTTCCTGGTTACGGATGGAAAGCTGAGTCCCGAGGTGTGGACGGAGCATTACACCGTTCACGGGCCGGATGCCGACCGTCAGCAAAGTGCACACGCGCATTTTGCCTCGTTTTCGCCGGACAATCGCTACGCATACGTAAACGATCTGGGCGGGGACATGATTCACATCTACACCTTCGATCCGAACACAGCTGTGCTCATCTCCGCCGGTGCGTACCAGGCGCAACCCGGTGCAGGGCCGCGGACGCTGCACTTTCACCCGAACGGGCACACTGCCTATTCGATGAATGAGCTGAATTCAACGGTGGACGTGCTGGAGTGGAAGAAGGCAGACGGGAGCCTGACGCTCAAGTCGCGCATTGATTTGTTGCCGAAGGATTTCAAAGGGGTGAGCCGCGCGTGCGATACGGTCATAACGCGGAATGGCAAGTTTGTGTATTTTGCGAATCGCGACAAGGATTTTCTTTATGCCTTCAAGGCAAATCCGGTGACGGGGGCGCTGACGCCGATTGAACGCTCGAATTGCGGTGGGAAGATTCCGCGCAACTTCACTCTCGACCCGACGGAGAACTGGATGGTGGTGGCGAATCAGAATTCGAATCTGCTGAGTGTGTTCAAGCGCAATGCGACGTCGGGGAAGCTGGCGAACGAAGGCAACAGCGCGTCTGCCAAAGCGCCGATGTGCATTTTGTTTTTGTAGGAGTTTTGCTGGATGGATGGGTTTGGATGGACGCGCGAATTACGCGCCCATGAGGGCCGGCCTGCGCAAGGATGCGTGCGCTGAGAGTTCGGATTCCGATTCCTCTGGCGCGGCGTGTGCCGGGACGTGTGCCAATTCCCAGGCGGAACGATCTTTCATCAATCGGGCGACGAGAGCGGTATGCATGGCGTGTCCGGCCCGCTCAGCAACAACATGACCCTCGATGCGGCGGCCTGCGAGTGCGAGATCGCCGATGAGATCGAGAACTTTGTGGCGAACATATTCATCGCTGAAACGCAGTGGCCCATTCTCAGGACCGTGGGGTGTGAGGACGATTGCGTTTTCGGGGCTGGCTCCGCGGATGAGGCCCATGTCGCGGAGTTTCTTTTCATCGGCTTTGTAGCCAAAGGTGCGGGCAGCGGCGATGAAGGTGCCATAGGTTTCGGCGGCGAGGTCGATGCTTGTTTGCTGGCGGCCGATGGGGGCGGGAAAGTCGATGGTGTATTGAATGCGGTAGCCGGAGCCTGGATACAGGCCGATGAACTTGTCTCCGTCGCGGACTTCGATGGCGCTGAGCACGCGGATGGATTCGCGGCGCCGGCGTTGGGTGCGGATTCCGGATTCGCGGAAGGCCTCGACGTAAGGAAGAGCGCTGCCGTCGAGGATGGGAAGTTCGAGGTTGTCAAGCTCCACGATTACGTTGTCGACGCCCATCCCGATGAGCGCGGAGAGTAGATGCTCGGTGGTGGAGATGAGCACACCCTGACGCATCAAACTGGTTGCGTAGCTCACCTTGGCAACGTTACGGCCGACGGCGGGGATTTCGAAGTTGTCGAGATCGGTGCGGCGAAAGACGATGCCGGATCCGGCTGCGGCTGGAAGGAGCCGCATGGTGACGGGCGCGCCCGAATGAAGGCCGACCCCTGAGAACTCCAGGGGTGCTGAGATCGTCTGTTCGAGGTGCGCGGGTTGTGCCAAGAAGCCTTCTCCAACTAAAGAAACGCTGGCAAACGTTAGATTAGACGGGGAATACAAATTGGCAGTGTGGTATTTTCGCCACACTTTGTCTATTGGCAAGAAATTGACTTGCAGTCGCGGCAGCGAAACTCCGTCAATTCAGGACGATACGGTAGTGGAGCGTGGATGGTTTTTTGGGGGCGATTTCCGCGGCTGGTGTCATTTGAGTCAACAGTGCCTGGAGAGTAGAACCGAGGCGTGTAAGTGCGGGCTGAGCGTGCCGTGAGGCTAGCGTCGTCGTAGAATCGGTGTGGCTTTGTATCCTATTGGTGGGCCAGATCTTTGGGGCGGTTGCGAATGCTTTCGACACCTGAAAATGACGTACCGATGCGCGCCTTGCTGGCTGGGGCCAGACGCAAGGAGCAGGCGCTTGTGCAATTGATTCAACAACTTGTCTCGGCTGAGTCGCCATCGGACGACAAGGCTGCGGTCGACGCCTGCACGGCGATTGCCGGGGCGCGGGCCAAGGGGCTTGGTGGGCGAGTCAAGCTGCACAAACAGCGGGAGTTCGGCGACCAGCGGGAGTTCGGCGACTTGCTCGAGGTTCGATTCCGGCCGGGTTCGAAGCGCGTCAGACCGGAAAAAGTGCTGGTTTTGGGCCATCTCGACACCGTTTGGCCGCTGGGAACGCTGAAGAAGATGCCGTTCCAGGTTGGCGAGGGGCGGCTCTGGGGTCCGGGCACGCTTGACATGAAGGCCGGGGCGGCGATGGCGCTGACTGCGATTGAGATGCTGATCGAGGCAAACCTGGTGAATCGCGAGATTGTGGTGTTGCTGAACAGTGAAGAGGAGATTGGCAGTCCGGTCTCGCGCGCCGTAACAGAGCGCGTGGCAGCAGAGTGCTCGGCGGTCTTTGTTCTTGAGCCGGCGCAGGGGCTCGCCTATAAAACCGCTCGCAAGGGCACTGGCAACTGGCGGATCGACATCCAGGGTGTTGCGGCGCACGCCGGCGTGGACTTTGAGAAAGGGGCGAGCGCGATTCGAGAGCTGGCTCGCGTGGTGAAGAGAGTGAGCGATTGGACCGATCTCAAGCGCGGCCTGACAGTGAGTGTTGGCGTGGCGGGCGGGGGTTCGAAGACGAACGTGATTCCCGCAGCAGCGTGGGCAGAGGTCGATGTTCGAATTGCGCGGAAGGCTGACGGGGCGCGGATTGAGCGCAAACTTGCCGGGCTCAAGGCGGAAGACAAGCGCTGCTCTCTTACGGTTTCTGGGGGAATGAATCGGCCGCCGATGGAACGCACGCGCGGGACAGTGAAGCTTTATCAGAAGGCCCGCGCACTGGCTTTGGAACTGGGGTTTGTGCTTGAAGAAGCGGCGACCGGTGGGGCCTCGGACGGCAACTTTACTTCCGCGATGGGAATTCCGACGCTGGACGGAATGGGTGCTGTGGGCGATGGAGCGCACGCCAGCCATGAGTCTGTGCTGGTCGAGCATCTGGCTACGAGGACGGCTTTGCTGGCGGGGTTGCTTGCTGGCTAGGGATTGGGAGGCAGTGATTCGCGCTAGCACGACGAATTCCTAAGGGTGGCGGAGATAGTTCTGCGCAAAAAAGTAGCCGGCGGTCATGAAGCCGATCATGGCGACGGTCCAGCGCATGGTTTTCTGATTGATCATGCGGCTGTAGTGGGCGCCTAAGTAACCGCCTACGGCGGCAAGCATTGCCATCTCAAAACAGAAGTGCCAGTGCACGCGACCCACCAGGATGAAATAGACCGCAGGGATGCCGATGGAAACGGCGGCGGTTAGCACTTTGAGCGCGTTCATCTCGTGGATGTCGTGGACGCCGCAGATGCCGAACAAGGCCATGACGAGAAAGCCACCGCCGGCGCCGAAGTAGCCGACGTAGATGCTTACGATCACCATTCCGATGATGAGCCATGTGTTGTAACGCTTGCCGCCGGAGAGATTCTGCAGCCAACGTCCCAGTGGAAAGCTGAGCACGAACATGACTGCTGCGAAGAGAAGAAGCCAGGGCAATAGCTCTCTGAACATTTTGTTGCCGGTTTTGATCAGCAGCCAGCCGCCGGTGGCGCCGCCGATTCCTGAAGCCAGGGCAATGGGCAGAAGCTTCCAACCATAAGTGTGGAGCAGCTTGCGAAAGGCGACGAGAGAGGTCAGCTGGCCGGGCCAGAGCGCGACGGTATTTGTGGCCTGGGCTGTTACGGCGCCCATACCAAGGACAGTGGTGCTGGCGAAAAGTGGGGGAAGCGAGAGAAAAGAACCGCCGCCAGCCACGGCGTTGAGTACCCCAGCAAGAAAGGCACCGATAGGAAGCCAAAGAATGCGAAGAATATGGGGAACAATCGAGGACATATGCCACTTTAACCAATCGAAGCATAAAGATTCATAAGGCTTTGCGGATTTGGGGAGAGAGAAATGAATGGAAGGGGAGGATTCTCGCATTGCGGGAGTGCCTGATACACTCCCGATGAGAACGAACCCTGGAGTAATCGCACGCAATGAAACAATTCGTCTTGATATTTCTAATCGCCGCGAGTGCCGCCATTGCACCGGGCCAGACCACAGCCAAGCCCACAACCGCAACCAAGCCAGTGACCGCAGCCAAGCCGGCTTCGACTGCAGCCAGCGTCAAGCTTCCACCTGGGGTGCCGCCCGCGCGGGGCATCGTGAAGACCGCTTTCACTCTTCGCTACCAGGACATCAAGATCGGTATCGGTGCAGACGCGGAACCGGGGAAGCTGTACAAGGTCCATTACACCGGGTGGCGTGCAGCGGATGGCGTGAAGTTCGATTCGTCGTATGATCACCACGCGCCGGTGATGGACAAAGACGGTAAGCCGGAGAAGGATGCTGATGGAAAGCCGAAGCTGGGCGAAGCGCAGCCTCTGCAATTCCTGCAAGGCGGCATGGGAGGGCGAGGGCCATTCCCAGGCTTTGACCAAGGCTTTGCGGGAATGAAAGTGGGCGGCAAGCGACGCCTATTCATTCCGTACCAACTGGCGTATGGAAGCCATGCGGTTCCGGATCGCGGAGCGGAACATCCGGGGATTCCGGCGAAGTCAGACCTGATTTTTGATGTAGAACTCGTCGAAGTCACGGACATGCAGATGCCGCAGGGTCATCCCGGCATGGCGCCCGGACAACCGGGGAAGATGCCGATGCTGCCAAATCATCCGCCGGTCACGCCTGGAACGCCTGCTGCACCGGGAACGCCAGTTTCGCCGGGAACGCCCGGGACTCCGGCGCCGACAGGAATCCCGAGCACGCCTGCTACTCCGCCCCCGGCGGCTGCGCCTGCGACACCGAGTACACCGCCGCCTCCGCCCGCCGAAAAGCCGCAATCGAATTAGCACGGGGAAGTTAGAAAGCGAATCAGGCTGCGCTGGAGGGCAACTCCGGCGTGGCCGCGAGAAGCTGGCGAGTGTAGGCCTCTTTGGGCGCTGCACAGAGGGCCTCGGCCTCACCGGTCTCCACGAGGCGTCCATGCTCCATGACCGCGATGCGTGAACTGAGATAGCGGACCAACGGCATGGAATGGGAGATAAACAAATAGGTCAGGCCGTGCTCGCGCTGCAGGCGACGCAGCAAGTTGACGATCTGTGCGCCGACGCTTACATCGAGGGCTGAAACCGGTTCATCCAAAATGAGCAGCTTAGGGCGAAGGGCCAGTGCGCGGGCGATGTTGATGCGCTGGCGTTGGCCACCGGAGAATTCATGCGGGTGGCGGCCGAGGGCGGATTCGTCGAGGCCAACCTCGGAGAGCAATTGGACGGCACGGGTGCGCATGGTTGCGTTGCGATTGGTCTTGCCGGGGACCGCTTCCGAACCAGAGGCAACTTGGGCGTTAGGGCCGTGAATCAACCAAGGCTCGGTGACGATGTCGAGAACTTTCATGCGGGGATTGAGTGCGGCGTAGGGATCCTGGAAGACCGGCTGCATCTGGCGGCGCAGGCGCTTTAACTCGCTTCGCGAGGCGCGAGCCACGTCGATGCCGTCGATGCGAACGCTTCCGAGGCTGGGCCTAACAAGGCCAAGAATCATTCTCGCGACTGTGGTTTTGCCGGAGCCGGATTCACCGACCAGTCCGAGCGTTTCGCCGGATGAAATGTTGAACGAGACTTTATCGACGACGGTGCGCAGCTCGGTGTGAAGTCCGACGCGCCGGGCGTAGTTCTTTGAGACCGCGTCTACCTCAACCAGCGCCATGCCCAAATGGTACATGGAACACGGCAGCACGGATGGTCACGCGACAACGCACCGTTTATGAGTGGAACCTGAAGATGCACGACTGCGCCTCGGGCGAGTGCAGCGGAGTCGATGAGACTTAATCCAACTTGGGGTGGAGCCTGTGAAAGTCTGTTGCTTGTTGATATGCGAGGGCAAATGCTGCGAGCTTCGCGTCCTGATAGTGGCCGGCGAGAAAGGTGAGTGAGACGGGCGTGCCGGGGCCGCCGATGTCGTCGCTATCCCCATCGTCGATCTTGGGTGGCCGGGGCGCGTTGTCGCCGCGAAGACCGTTGGGCAGGATCAGGGCTGGGTGGCCAGTGAGATTGGTGGCCAGCAGCTGTTTGCCTGTGGTTGGCGTCACGATGATATCGACTTTTTCAAAAAGTGCAGAGACTTGCTGAATGGCAAGCGTACGTGCGCGGCTGGCCTGAATGTATTCAACCGCAGGGTAGAACCGGGCGACTCGAAATGCGTTGGGCCAGTCTTCGATGCCTTGCTCAGTGAGAAGGCGATCGCGTCCGGAGAGGGTGAGGTCATCGAAGGCTGCCGCGGCTTCAGCGGTGAGTAGCGGGACCATGGCGCCGTAGGGGAGCTTGGGGAGTTCGACGGGAATGAGGTCGACGCCCATTGCGCGTAGCTTATCGAGCGCGGCAAGATCGTAGCGGCGATCGTAGTCGCGTCGCGCGCGACCGGCATTTTGTTCGGCTTCCTGCTTTTCGCGTTCTCTCTTTTGCTCCGAAGTTTCGCCGGCTGGCGGTTCGGAGGCTTTGGCTGCGGGCGATGCGTCGAATTCACTTTTCAAATAGCCGATCCGAAGAGAGTGCACATCGAAGGCGGGATCCCAACGGAAGTGCGCAGGGTACACGGAAGCGTCTTTTCCGTCGGGGCCGTGAATGGTTTCGAGCACGAGGGCGCAGTCTTCGGCATATCGCGTGATCGGGCCTAGCTTGTCCATCGTCCAGCTCAGAGCCATTGCGCCAGTGCGCGGAACGAATCCGAAGGTGGGCCGCAACCCGGTGGCGCCACAGCGCGTACAGGGCGAGCTGATGGAGCCGAGCGTTTCCGATCCAATAGCGAAGGCCACGCACCCGGCGGCGACGGCGCTTGCAGATCCTGCGGACGAGCCGCTTGAGCCTTGCGCTGTATTCCACGGATTGCGGGTGCGGCCGCCGAACCATTTGTCGCCCATGGCCAACGCGCCGAGTGTGAATTTCGCGACGAGCACAGCTCCTGCGGCGTCGAGGCGTTGGACGACAGTCGCGTCTTCGTCGAAGGATTGATGCTCATAGCCGCCCGCGCCCCATGTGGTGGGATAGCTTTTGACGGCGAGCAGATCTTTTGCGCCCCAGGGAATTCCGTGGAGCGGGCCGCGATATTTTCCGGCGGCGATTTCGGCATCGGCGGCACTTGCTTGCGCGAGCGCGCGGTCTTCAGTGAGGGAGATGACGAAGTGAAGTTTCGGATCGTAGCGCTTGAGGCGCGCGAGGTACATCTGCGTGAGAGCGAGCGAGGTGATTTTTCGCGCGTGGAGGAGAGTGGCGAGTTCGCTGACGGTTGCGAATGCAAGATCGTCGATGCTTGCGGGGACGGCTACAGATGCGTTGGGTTTCCATCCGCTTGCGGCGTGCTCGTCCCGTTGTTGTGTGTGGACGATCGAATTTGAGCCAGCAGATGGCTGTGGATGAAAAATGTATGCGGGCGGAACGGAGTTGGGGATCTTGAGTTTGCGAATGGCTTTGTAGGAGCCGTTGTTGTCGATCAGCGAATCGATCATCAACTTCTTTTGCTCGGGTGTGATCAGCGGAAGACCAGAGAGGATCGCGGCGTGGTCAATCATCTCTGAGGTGATGGCGGGCGGCTTGGACTGGTCTGTGTTTTCGGGCTCCTGGCCTTGCGCGGCGAGCGTGTAGAGAATGCCGGGGAAGAGCGCCGAGGTGATGCCGGCGCGGCTGCATGCGGAGAGAAAGCCTCGACGATCCAAGGTCATGATTGGTCCTCTGGGGAACGGGAAAGTTCCTCAGGACACTATAGCCGAGCCGTGTGGCGATTCTCACTTTGCTTCATGGGGTGAGGCGATCGGATTCAAGTTGTGAGGCGATCAGAAGAGATGGGATTGAGCGGCCAGTGCGACATCTCGAGTGGCTTTTCGCCTGTGACGATTACTTCGATTTGGGTCTCGCCGGGCTTGAGCGCGTAAACGCGGCTTGTGATCGCCTCTCGGCCGCCGATGAAGGACTCGATGACTGATCCGTCGAGGAACACGCGGAGCGCAGGCCGCGGCCAGGGTAGTGAAGGCAAAGGGAAAGCAATCTTGCCGCAGCGAATCGCGTTGCCGGCGACATCGACTGCCAGTTCCCAGACCACGGTGTCTCCAGTCAGGATGCGAACGATGGCCGAGCTGGCGCCAAAACCAATTGAGAGGTGCAGCTCGTGGCGCAATGTGTCGAGGGTCTTTCGATATGGCGTGCCAGACTTCACAAAGACTTTTTCGACGGGGCCGCGAAGAGTCTCAACCTCGGTTGCCGGATTGATTTCGAGTTGGCCCTGATGGCCGATGGAGAGAACGCGCGGCAAGGCCATTGCACCGGACCAACCCGCTGCGGCGAATTCAGATTCGGGGCGGGTCTCCTGAATCCATCCCCAGAGAATGCGCCGACCGTCGTGAGCCAGGAAGCTCTTGGGTGCGTAATAGGCGCCGTGATCGAGAACGCCGGCGCGCTTTGGCGTATAGCGATGATCGTCTTGATCGTAGTCACCTGTCGTCCAAATGACTTTGCCTTCGGTTGAATAGAAGAGGCAATGTTGGCCGTTGATTGAAAAGAAGTCTGGGCACTCCCACATCTCTCCGCTATCGCAGGGATTCGCCGCAACGAGGCCATTCGGCTTGCCTTCGGCGAGTTTATGCAGATACTCCCAATTCCGCAGATCTTTTGAGCGGTAGAGCAGCATGCAACCGCCTTTGCCGCGTTCACCCGATCCCACACCCAGATACCACGCATCTTTTTCGCGCCATGGGCAGGGGTCGCGGAAACCCGTAACGACCATGCCTTCTGGCGGGGTGGCGATGACGGGCGTTTCAAGTTTCTTCCAGTGGAGGAGGTCGTCGTCCTCGGCAGTAGCGAGCATTTGCGTCTCGCGCAGTTTGTCGTTGCCGTCGCGGAGAGTGACCTGATCTTTGGACGCGTTCTGCACGCCGGTGTAGATGAATGTGGGCAGGTTGCCGAGAACGACGGCCGATCCGCTGAAGCAGCCCTCGCTGTCTGGGCCGCCGGGAGTGGGCGCGAGCGCGATGGGTTCGTGATGCCAATGCACCATATCGGTGCTGATGGCGTGGCCCCAGTGCATGTCTCCCCATACGGCGGCATGAGGATTGAGCTGATAGAAGAGATGGAATTTTCCCTTCCACCAGATGGGACCGTTAGGATCATTCATCCAATTGTGTTGCGGAAGAAGATGGTATTCAGGGCGGAGCGGGTCGTGGGCCAAATCGCGAGGCGGAGCTTGCAGTGCGTCGGGAGCGGCAAGACTCCAGCCTCGAATTACTTTGCTCAATAGGATCTCAGCGGCTGTCCCCAAACCGAGGGTCTTCAGAAGGCGTCGACGATTGAGAGTCATGCGAAGGGGGCCTCTTTGGAGTCGGAAGAACTCCTCAGCAAATATTACTCGATGACCAACTCGCCGGCTGCGGTCTGCTGCGCTGCTCAATACTGAACGAAGAGCGTGCCGCGATCCCCCGATAGCCGGGGGATCGCATATTTATCGAATGTTTCGGGTCTTCAAACTTCTATCTTCTTCAAACTTCTATCTAGTGTTTCGTTCCTGGAACTAGAATCGGAGAACGGGTCCGGTGGAGACGCGACCATGCGAGTTCAGGACCTCATCCACGTTCGCGTCTACTCCGCTGACCTGGTGATAGTGCGTGTTGTAGTAGTCGCCGGTGACACGCCAAGCCCAATGGCGCGAGAAGCCCGCATCAAGACCAGCGCCAACTGCGGTCGCGAGAGTGTTTGACGACCGTAGACTTGGAATCGCATTGGAACTCACATGCGCACTGCCTACCATGCCGTGCGCGAAGAGCGTCGACCTGCCCAGATGGACGGAGATTTGTGGGCCGAACAGGAAAAAGTACGACCTCGGGCTGAAATTCGGCGTGTTGTCATTGTTGTAGTTTCCAGACACATCCCCTTTAATCCCCAGAAACGAATGGAGGATCGGGACTTTAAACGAAGCGTCCCAACCGTTCATCCCATGAGTCGTGATGCCGTCAGGCGGGGTGCCATATTCGCTGAAGACGTATGAGTAGCCGCCGTACAACTCAAAGTTCGGAGTGTGTTGATGGTTGGGAGCGGTGTTTTGGGCTCGCATGCCGGCGGGTAGCGCCAACGCCGACGTCAACAAGATCAGGGGAAGAAATTTTCGTACCATTGAGTCACCTCCACGTACTCGGAATAGGCCAGGGCAAGAGACGTACAGGCGAACAGATAACGCAGAAGCGTTTGGGGCGGGTGACAAACGCAATTCGAAGTTTGACGTGCAGATTCGCGCGTCGTGAGCCAATGAGCAGCGCATGTCCCGCTATCAAACTCTCCTTGAACATTTTGTTGCGCAATCAAGAAGGCTGGATGCTTGCGCAGGAGAGCGCGGCGCCTTGGTGGCGCCCTTATTTCATTCCCATGGAGAGGCGCGATTTAGCCTTTACGGTTTACTTTGTGGCGTGCGTGAGTTTAAGCGCATACGCATACTTGCATGCAGCGCCAACAGGCAGAGTTACATCGAGCGCGTCAGCGCCCTGCGTCCAGGTAACCTTCGCGGATGAACCGAGCAACTCGACATTCGCAATTGGCATCGAAGCGCCTTCATGCGTCCAGCCAAGCGAGTGAATCACACCTTTGCGATCGGTAGGGCAAGCCATACCGATCGCATACACGGTGTCACCTTTGGCGGTGAAACGAAAATCTTCAGCCGTGTAGGGCTTGGTGTCTGTGTCGTGGAAAGCGCCGCCCTTGACCTGTGTCGGTCCTTCGCCGAAGGTCTTCCAAGGTGTGGTCGCGTAAATGGCTTCGCCGTTCACCTTGAGCCAACCGCCCATTTCAAGCAATGTGGTGCGGATCTCGTCGGGAACGGTGCCATCAGAGCGAGGGCCGAAGTTGAGCAGCAGGTTGCCGTTTTTGCTGACGATGTCAACGAGCTGGTGAACGAGAAACTCCGGCGACTTGAATGTGTCGTGCTCGATGTATCCCCATGATGTATTGCTGATGGACGTATCGGTCTGCCAGTGGTCGGCGATGATGTGGTCCTGCTGCCCGCGTTCGAAGTCGCGGGTCCCGGACTTCCAGTTGAGCGAGTAGTCTTTGAAATCGATCACGCCAGTGTAGCCATGAGCCGCAGCGTAGTTGTAATAGAAGGCCGCGAACTCGGTGACTGCATGACGGAAGTTCGGTTGGCCGATCCACCAGTCGAAGTAGACAATCTCGGGTTTATATTTCTCAACCAGTTCGGTGTCGCGGGCGAGCCAGTCGCGAGTCCAAGCTTCGCTGACCCAGGTCCAGTCGTCTTCGAGACCATGCGCATCTCCGGGGGCGGCGAACCACTGATGCGCAGGGCCGTAGAGCGATGCATATTTCGGATCGTTCACGTCGGAGCGGATAGCGCGACCGCCATCGTAAAAGAAATTATGTTCGGCACGATGCGAGCTGAGACCGAAGTGCAGGCCGGCAGCGCGAATGGCGGTGGCCAGTTCGCCAAGCGTGTCGCGCTTGGGTCCCATCTTGACGACTGTCCAATCGGAGAGGCCGGAGTTGTACATCGAGAAGCCGTCATGATGTTCGGCGACCGGCACCACATATTGCGCGCCCGAGTCCTTGAAGAGCTTGGCCCACTCCGTTGCATCGAATTTTTCAGCGCGGAAGAGGGGAATCAGATCCTTGTAACCCTTGGCGTCCTTCGAACCCGCGGGCGAGGACTTGTCCGGGGGGGCTCCGTCTTTGCCTGCCGCTTCCTTTGAGGCGAAGTGCTCCTGGAAGTTTTTGTAAGCGCCTTCGTTGGGCCGGTACATGTTGCGCGGATACCATTCGTTCTCTGCTGCCGGCACGGAATAGACACCCCAGTGAATGAAGATTCCGAATTTGGCGTCTTTGTACCACTGCGGCTGCTCGTACTTCATCAGCGAGGTCCAGTCGGGGCGATAGGGACCGTCATTCGCCTGCTTGTCTGCTTCGGCCAGAAGGCGGTTGCGCTCCGCGTCGTACTTGGCCACCGACTGCTGCCATTCGCGATCGATTTCGACAGCGGACTTGACGCCGAGGGTAGGCGCCAGCGGGTCTGTGGTTGTTGCGGGGGCTTGCGCGAAAATCAGCGGCGCGGCAATGAGAAGCAAAATTGCAGGCAGAGAGCGAACGAGGTTTTTCATACGCGGGGAATTGTAAATTGTCGAGGAAGGCTCAGCAAACGTTTACATTGGGGAACGAAAAAAAATGGGTCGAGAAGAGCTTGACATATTCCTATATGGGAATGTATTTTTCTTTTGATGGCACGAGCGTCGACGACATCGGATGCGTTCAATGCAGTGGCAGAGCCACGGCGGCGGCAGATTTTGACGTTGCTTGCCGGTCAGGAGCGGCCGGTTAGCGAGATCGTCGCGCATATGCGTCTCGATCAACCTTCGGTGTCGAAACATCTGCGCGTGCTGCGCAACGTTGGCCTGGTGAGGATGCGCTGCGATGGGCGACAGAAGTTTTATCGCACCAATGCTGAGGTCATTCAGCCGTTGCATGAGTGGGCGGCAACGTTTGAGCGCTACTGGCGGCACCAGTTGAGTCGGGTGAAAGAACGAGCGGAAGAGAGGATGCGCAAAACCAACCCAACCCTGAACCCCAAGGAGGAATCATGATTTCAACAACACAGAGCATCGAAGATATGACTATCACTATCGAGCAGGAGATTCGAGTGAACGCGCCGCTGGATGTAACCTTTGCTGCGCTCCTAGAGCAGATGGGAACCGAAAATGAAACGCACGATGGCAAGCCGATGCCGATGGTGATCGAGGCCTGGCCAGGCGGGCGCTGGTATCGCGATCTGGGCGGCGATAACGGCCATCACTGGGGACATGTGCAGGCCATCAAGCGGCCGACGCTTCTTGAGGTCTCGGGCCCTCTCTTCATGTCGTACCCGGCTGCCAACAATGTGCAATACCGGCTTAGTGAAGAAGGCGGCGTGACCACCATCAAGTTTCGGCACGTCGGTTTCGGCTTGATCCCAGACGACCACAAGAAGGGTGTCTCGACAGGTTGGGGGTACATTCTCGAACAGGTTCGCAGGCGCGCGGAAGGATCGCGTTCTAAATCCGGTTCGAAACAGTAGCGTTTCAATTTCCCAAAATTCAATTTCCCCAAACAAAAAGGAGAGTCGCTATGTCCATCGCAACGTCATTGCTCGCCGAGTTTGAAGTACAAGCGCCGATCACACGAAAATTTCTGGAGCGGCTACCGAGCGACAAATTGACCTGGAAGCCTCATGAGAAATCCATGACTGCCGGTCAGCTCGCATATCATCTGGCCTTCGTGCCGGGTGGAATTGTGCAGTTCGTTCAAAGCAACCCTGCGCAAGCTCCAGGCTTTAACTTTCCGCAACCAGCGAACAGCAAAGAGATACTCAGTGCGTTTACAGAGAGCATTGCCACGGTGCGGAGTCTGCTGCCCAAGTTCGACGACGCGGCCATGACGGAGACGTGGCGCTTGGTCGTCGGCGGGAATGAAGTCATGGCCCAGCCCCGAGGCGAGTTCTTGCGCGACGTCATGTTCAGCCACTGGTACCAGCATCGCGGCCAATTCAGCGTGTATTTGCGCCTGCTTAACATTGCGGTGCCGGCTAGCTGGGGGCCGAGTGCCGATGAACCGCCGCCTTTCATGCAACAAGCGCAATCGACCCTGGTTGCCTAATACGGAGAAGACTATGTGTCCAGTTTGTCTAGCAACCGTGGCAGCCATCGCAGGCAGCGCCACCAGCACGGGTGGACTGACCGCGTTTGTCGCGAGCACAATGTTCAGGAGAAAGAAGCAAGAACAATTCCCCAATCCAATCGAAGCGAAGGAGGTAAAAGATGGCAACGATGGCGACAGAGGTAAAGCATCCAGTGATTTCGGCCGCTGAGTGGCTTACTGCGCGCAAACAGCTTTTGGCGAAAGAGAAGGAATTCACGCGGCAGCGCGATGAACTGAGCAGACTGCGGCGCGAGTTACCGTGGGAAAAAATGGAGAAGGACTATGTGTTCGATGGGCCAAGAGGTAAAGAACGACTGGCCGATCTTTTCGACGGACGAAGCCAGCTGATCGTTTACCACTTCATGTTTGGGCCGGGATGGAAGGAAGGATGCCCGAGTTGCTCCTACCTCGCGGATCATTTCGATGGCATGACAATCCACCTGGCTCACCGCGACGTGACGTTCAGCGCAATCTCACGCGGGCCGATCGCTCAGATCGAAGAATTCAAGAAGCGCATGGGCTGGCGTTTTCATTGGGTGTCTTCGTCCGGCTCTGATTTCAACTACGACTATCACGTCTCCTTCACTCCCGAAGAGCGTGTCAAGGGAAAGGTCTATTACAACTATGGAGAGATGCAGTTTCCGAGCGAAGAAGGACCGGGACTCAGCGTCTTCTATAAAGACTCCAACGGGGAGATTTATCACACATATTCGAGTTATGCGCGCGGGCTGGACATTTTGGTCGGCACCTACAACTTTCTAGACGTTGCACCCAGGGGACGCGACGAGGACGGTCTGGCTCACACTATGGCTTGGGTTCGCCACCATGACAAGTACGACGGCGGATACTTTGTCGACGCGGCGCAGGCGTATCAAGAGCCTGCCAAGGTCGCAGCATCATGCTGCTCGGGCGAGCATCCTTCGTAGCCGCTCACATTGCTGCAACTGAAGATGACGCGGAATAACGAACCGGGACGCGAGGCATATTGCCTTTCGTCCCGGTTCGCTGTTGGCACCGGCTCGAACAGCTTGAGCCGTCTAAAGGTGGTGGAGCCAGATCAGATGTTGGCGCTCTTCGAGACAAATCAGAATCAGGGTCACGATGGAGAAGATCAACTGCATCCGCTCCACGCGCAGCTTGGCTGGTGTTGGCGGTGTTCGGCGCCACTTTGCGGCCGGCTGTTGACGCAACCGCCGAATCTGCCAAAGGACCGCCAAGTTCAAAACCGAGCCCAAGAGCGCGAGACTTATCATTGGGACCCGCAGCCAATCGACATGAAAGCGGTCGATGGTTGCCGCTGTGCCGGCGGCCAAAACAAGAGAACTGATGCCAATTCCCACGCGCAGCCCATCTACCGCTGCAAAGAAAGTGCAGATACTCTGCAGCACTGCAAAGAGCAGGCTGGACCAGGCAATCACGCTACGAGTGCTGTGCGTATCTTCATCGAATCGGGGCGACACCGGGCTAGCGAATTGGGTCTTCGTTTTCAGCATCGATTCGCCCAATTTACACAACTGGTGAGCTGATCTGCAATTCCTGACTCGACATGTTGAAGTAAAGAACGTGCGATTTGGGGCCAGGGAATAGGCAGAAACAGGTAATCAGGGGCTGATTATTGAAGTCGGCTTCCGCGGCTTCGAAAGGCACGTCGAATCGCAACGACCAGGCCGACGGGAGCGGCGAACAGAAGGGCAAAGACCAGCACATTGGCTGCGACCTCAACGAAGAAGAAAATTGCGGTCTGCGTGAGCCTCGTTTCGCTAATGCCGGGGCCGAACCTGGAGGCAGGCCAGAGAAAAAGAAGGGCTGCGGTCGAGTTTTTGTTCAAGGCGCCGCCGAGCTCGATGGCAATTGCGTTCGCGAAGCCGATCAGAGCCCCGATCAGGGCTGCAAAACGGACGGGATGAGATCGCCACATTCGCATTTCGATCCTCTGTACAATCCTTTATACAGAACTTCTGGTTTGTCTCGGGCACGGTTGGCTTGATATGACTGAGTTACGGGTTGGCGGGGTTTAGGTGTGGGGCCGAATTTCGTTTGACTTTGTTTTACGGAATTTTCAATCCTGTTAAGGCGTTGGAACGTCAAATGGTATTGAGTCCAATTGAATTTAGGAGAGACAGCGTGAAGGGATTTCTGTTGGTCGCGGCCGTGGTATGTTTGGGGATTTTTGGCCAAGCAGCGAGAGCACAAGATACGGGGACGCCGAGCCAGGCGCCGGCACCGAGCACGGCGCCTGCCCCTAGCGCGGCGCCTGCGCAAGAGACTCCGGCGGTCGAGGGCGTTGGGGTTGGCGGCAAATGGCACTTTGTGCTGGAGACGCCGGGAGGGGATCGCGAGGCGGATTCGGAACTGACGGTGGATGCGGATGGCAAAGTGGCGGGCACGTTTGGAGCAGCGGCGGTGACGGGAACTTACAAGGACGGGCAACTGGATCTTGAGTTTCAATTCACGTCGGAGGAGTTGGGAGAAACGTCGCCTCTCAAGATCAGCGGGAAGCTGGACGAGATGAGCGCGCTGGCAGGGACCTGGGAGTTTTCTTCTTATAACGGGACGTTCAAGGCAACTCGGCCGAAGATTGCGTAATTCGCCTGGCAGTGAAGCGGGTTGGTTTGGATTGATGGAGCGCGGGTAATGCCGCCTGCGAGAAAAGCGGAGACGAATTCTTCGGAAGAGGGATTCGTCTCTTTGTTTTGTGCGGGGAATCCGGCGGTTGAGGTGGGGAGAAGTACAATTCGAACGAGTCAGAGGCAGGCCCGAAATCGGAATTGAAGTTCGATTTTGACGGACAGGTTGGTGCGGTTGGCGAATGGTCTTTGGAGATTGCGATGCCGATGAGTTCCTCGAGTGATGGTGGTGGCTGGATCGTAAGCAGGCGGCGGTTCATGCAAATGAGCGGAGCCGCGGCGGTGATGGGTGCCAGGGCAAAGGCGTGGGGTGCGGGACGGCCGCCGGCTTCGAGTCGAATCACGATGGGCGTGATTGGCTGGGGAATGATGGGGCCATCGAACACGAAGAATTTTCTTGCCGAAGCGGATTGCCAAGTCATCGCGGCTTGCGATCTCGACGCGAAACATCTGCAGAAGGCCGTCGATACCGTCAACACGAAGTATGGTAATTCGGACTGCAAGGGGTACCACGATTATCGCGAGATGCTGGCGCGGGAGGATCTGGACGCTGTGATGATTGCGGTGCCGGATCAGTGGCACGCGCTGATTGCGACCGAGGCGGCGCGGCGGAAGAAGGATATTTATGGCGAGAAGCCGCTGGCTCGAACGGTTGCAGAGCAGCAGGCGATTGTGAAGGCTGTGCAGCAGAACAGCGTGATCTGGCAAACGGGGTCGTGGCAACGTTCTCTGCCGCAATTTCGCAGGGCAGTGGAGATCGTGCGCAATGGCCTGATCGGGAATGTGATTCGCGTGGAGATTGGGCTGCCGGGCGGGCACCACGATTTCCCGGGTACTGTTCCGGCGCTGATGAAGAAGCTTGAGAGTTTGCCGGATAAGATCACGAGTCCGGCGCAGATCGTGCCGGGGACCGAGGCGTGGAATCTGGCGGTGAGTGAGCCGCCGGCTGATTTCGATTTTGACAGGTGGATCGGACCGTCAAAGAAAGAGCCGTATATCGAGCAGCGGGTTTATCAGAACTGGCGGTGGAACTACAACACGGGCGGCGGTCAGTTACTGGATTGGATCGGGCATCACGGAGATATCGCGCACTGGGGATTGGGATTTAATCTGACCGGACCATCGGAGATTGAGGGGCATGGGGAGTTTCCGGCGGCGAACGCAGTGTGGAACACGGCGACCAAGTACCACATCGAATGCAAGTATCGGAAGGAAGTCACAGGCTATCCGGTGGATGTTGCGATTACGATTGCGGGCGGTTCCGGTGCAATCGGCATGGGGACGAAGTGGATTGGCACGGATGGCTGGGTGTGGGTGGACCGCCCTGGGATCGATGCTTCGAATGAAGAATGGCTGAAGGGGGACTCGCTCGCTGAGGATTTGCGCAAGGTGAAGGTATATGAGTCGCCAGGGCATCAGAGGAATTTTCTGGACTCAGTGAAATCACGCAAGCCGACCATTACGCCGGTTGAGGTTGCGCACCACTCGACGCTACCGGGACACCTGGGGCTCATTTCCATGATGACGGGACGGAAGATTCAGTGGGATGTGGCGAAGGAGAAGATCCTGAACGATAACGAGGCGAGTGCTCTACTGTCGCGGCCTTATCGGGATCCGTGGAAGCTGGTGGGTTGAAGCGAGACACAGAGTGGGGTGACAGTGCGGCGATCTGCATTTGCTTTCCCACTCATGACGCAAAAGCGCGTCATGAATGGGGCACCTGTGAAGTTTCAAGAGGTTGTCCATTCGATCAGGACCGGAGAAGCTGTTTGTGACGAGCAAGCAGTAACTCTGGAGACCGAATGGACTATCACAAGAATGCCCCATGGACAGCGGTGAGTCGAGAGCGGCTGGCCCGCA
>WNGL01001840.1_pt1 | contig 26405 bp, 27 predicted proteins | sample 5400591 | NCBI WGS metagenome assembly WNGL01 (sample SAMN13153377, study PRJNA577476) | soil metagenome | isolation source: 80 cm soil or saprolite under Garry oak tree replicate 1 | place: USA:California | collected 2016-06-15 | reverse complement strand
TCCGTGGTCAGCAGCATGCCGGCGATGGACGCGGCGTTCTGCACGGCGGACCTGGTGACCTTCACCGGGTCGATGACGCCCTGGGCGGCCAGGTCGCCGTACTCGCCGGTGACGGCGTTGAAGCCGTGCCCGGCGGGCAGGGTGGCGATCTTGGCCACCACGACCGAGCCTTCCTGGCCCGCGTTCAGCGCGATCCAGCGGGCCGGCTCGGTCAGGGCGCGCTTGACGACCAGCACGCCGGTCGCCTCGTCACCCTTGCGGCCCAGGTCGTCGAGGCCGGCGGCCAGGTGCACCAGGGCGGCGCCACCACCAGGGATGATGCCCTCCTCGATGGCCGCGCGGGTGGCGGAAATGGCGTCCTCCAGGCGGTGCTTCTTCTCCTTGAGCTCCACCTCGGTCGCGGCCCCCACGCGCAGCACGCTGACGCCGCCGGACAGCTTGGCCAGCCGCTCCTGCAGCTTCTCCCGGTCCCAGTCGGAGTCGGTGTTCTCGATCTCGGTGCGGATCTGCCTGATCCTGTCCTCGATCTCCGACTTGTCGCCTGCACCGTCCACGATCGTCGTGTCGTCCTTGGTGACGACGACCCGGCGGGCGCGGCCCAGGTCCTCCAGGCCGACCGACTCCAGCTTGATGCCGAGTTCCTCGCTGACCACGGTGCCGCCGGTCAGCGTGGCGATGTCGGCGAGCATGGCCTTACGGCGGTCACCGAAGCCGGGCGCCTTCACGGCGGCCACGTCGAGCAGGCCGCGGATCTTGTTCACCACGATGGTGGCCAGCGCCTCGCCCTCGATGTCCTCGGCGATCACCAGCAGCGGCCGCTTCACCTGCGCGATCTTCTCGAGCAGCGGCAGGAAGTCGGCCATCGAGGAGATCTTGGCCTGGTGGACCAGGACGTACGCGTCTTCCAGGACCGCCTCGAGGCGCTCGGGGTCGGTCATGAAGTACGGCGAGATGTAGCCCTTGTCGAACTGGAGGCCTTCGGTGAACTCCAGCTCAAGGCCCATCGTCGGCGATTCCTCGACGGTGATGACACCGTCCTTGCCGACCTTGCTGAACGCCTCGGCGATCAGCTCGCCGATCTTCTCGTCCTGCGCGGAGATCGTCGCGACGTGCGCGATCTCGGTCTGCTCTTCCACGTCGCGCGCGGAATCGAGCAGCCGCTTGGAGACCTCGGCGGCGGCGGCGTCGACACCGCGCTTGAGGTCCATCGGGTTGGCGCCGGCCGCGACCGAACGCAGGCCGTGGTGCACCATCGCCTGGGCCAGGACGGTCGCCGTCGTGGTGCCGTCCCCGGCGATGTCATTGGTCTTGGTGGCGACCTCCTTGGCGAGCTGGGCCCCCAGGTTCTCGTACGGGTTCTCCAGCTCCACCTCCTTGGCGACGGTCACGCCGTCGTTGGTGATGGTGGGGGCGCCCCATTTCTTGTCGATGACAACGTTGCGGCCACGGGGGCCCAGCGTCACCTTGACGACGTCGGCGAGCTTGTTGACGCCGCGCTCAAGCGAGCGGCGGGCGTCCTCGTCGAACTCCAGGATCTTGGGCATGAACTACCTCAAGTTCTCAGTCAGCATGCCTGCCCGCGCAACAGGCGGACAGGCATGCTCACGGGCTACTACTTCTCGATGACGGCGAGGACGTCGCGAGCGGAGAGTACTAGGTACTCCTCGCCCGAGTACTTCACCTCGGTGCCGCCGTACTTGCTGTACAGCACGATGTCGCCGACCTTGACGTCGATCGGCACCCGCTTGGATCCCGCGTCGTCGAAGCGCCCGGGGCCAACCGCAAGGACTTCGCCCTCCTGGGGCTTCTCCTTGGCGGTGTCCGGGATCACAAGGCCGGACGCCGTGGTCTGCTCGGCCTCGAGCGGCTTGACCACGATCCGGTCTTCGAGCGGCTTGATAACTACCTTGGTGGCGGTCGTCACGATCTGACCTCCCCCTCCGGAAAGGCTAATGGTGAGTTGCTAGAGAGGGCGAGCGCGGCGGCCTGCCGTCGCGGGTGTCAGGCTGCCTCGTCGCGTTAGCACTCTACATCAGTGAGTGCTAATCCGGAACAGTAGCGGTACCGGGCGTGCTCGTCAAACGAGCGAGCGGGCACCAATCAGATTCTTTCGCTCTCCGTAGTTAAATGACTACACAGAGCTATTAGACTCGTCGAGTCCCGGCGTCGGCGGGACCGATCTGAGCAACGTCCGGGACGGGCGACCCTTCTGAAGGAGCATCATGGATCAGCCGGGCAACCACATCTTGCTTCACGCAAACCAGCCGGGCGCTGCCGACCGCATGCGCGAACTGCTCGCGCGCACCGTTCAGGACCATATCGCCGACCAGCAGTCGAACGCCTGGGCGCTCGACGACATCCGCCAGCGCATGGAAGGGCTCGAGTGGCTGGTAAAAGAGATGCGCGAGCGCGAGGTTCCCGCCATGGCGGCCCGGCTGGACAGCCTGACCCAGCAACTGGACGAGGCCATGAGCAAGCCGCCGCAGTGGGCCGAGTCGCTCGCCGGGCATATCGAGCTGCTCCGGGCGCAGGTGACCCCGGTTGCTGAGCTGCATTCGCTGTGGGCCGACGTGAGCGCGGTCTCAGAGAACGTCGAGCACGCGCTGCACGCGCAGGACGAACGCCTGGTCAAGCTGCAGCAGGGCGTGAGCAAGCTGCAGCAGAGCATGGAGGCGGCGGCGGGCCGGTTCAGCCGCCTTGACAGCGCGGTCGGCGAGCTCGGGCAGCGGACAGGACGGCTCGACCAGGAGATCTCGGCGGTCGTGGGGCGGACGGAGGCCGGCTTGGTGTCGCTCGCGACCAAGGTGGACCAGAGCGCGCAGGCGACCTCGGGCCTGGTCACCCAGGCCCTCGAGACGATGACGGCCACCGTGGAGGGCCTGGCGGAGAACGTGGCGGTGGTCGGCGGGCAGGTCGAGCTGCTCGGCAGCCAGGTCAGGGTGGTACACGGGCAGATCGAGCGAATCGACGAGCGGCTCGCCGACACCGACGGCAAGCTCGGGTCGCTCGACGACAAGCTCTGGTCGCTCGACAGCAAGATCAGGTCGGTCGACGGCAAGTTCGGTTCGCTCGACGAGAAGATCGCCTCGGTCCACGAGAAGATCGCCTCGGTCGACGGCAAGGCCGGGTCAACCGACGCCAGGGTCGCTGCCCTCGACACCAGGCTGGAGCGCCTAGACGAGCGCCTCGATGACCAGTACGACCGGGTGAGCGCCATTGACAATACGCTCGGCGCCACCGACGACAAGCTCAGCGCGATCGGCGGCACGCTGGCCGCCACCGACACCAGGATCGGCGTGGCCGAGGCCGTGCTGGTCGCCGCGGACACCAAGCTCGGCGCGCTCGACAGCAGGATGGAGCGGCTCGACGACCGGCTGGGTAAGCACGGCCAGGAGCTGATCTCGGTCGACGGCAAGCTCGGCACGGTGGTGGGCAGGCTCGGTCCGGTCGACAGCAAGCTCAGCGCGCTGCACAGCATGCTCGGCTCCGTCGACGGCAAGGTCGGCTCGCTCGGCGGCAGGCTCGACGGGCTCGACGGCAGGCTGGAGATCGCGAACAGCCGGTTCACCGACGTCGGCGGCAGGCTGGATTCACTCGGCCAGCAGGTGACGACGGTCGGCGGCCAGCTCGACACGGTGGGCGCCCAGCTGAGCGACCAGCTCGAGCCGCTCACCGACGAGCTTCGGTCCCGCCCGGGACAGGCCGAGATCCAGGACACGCTGGCGAAGATCGTCGATGCCGCCCAGAACGAGGTGACCGCTCACCTCGGCTCGCTGGAGGAGACCGTCCTGACCCTGGCCGAGGCGCTGCTGCGGCCGCAGGGACGACAGATCCCCGTGCCCAGGTAAGGCGAGCGCATCTAGCGCCCGGCTGCGCGGCACCAGCGTGATGGCCTGGGAGTTATGGTGTGCGGTATGTCCCAGGTGTTCTTGGAGCGGGCCCACGCGCAGGAGATGGACGCGGCGGACCCGCTGGCCGGGTTCCGCGGCCGGTTCGCGCTCGACGACCCGTCCCTGGTGTACCTGAACGGAAACTCCCTCGGCGCGCTGCCGCTGGCCACGCTGCGGCGGATGGAGGCCGTCCTGCGCGAGGAGTGGGGCGCCGCGCTGGCCAGGTCGTGGGATCACTGGGTGGACCTGCCCGGGCGGGCCGGCGACCTGGTCGGCGAGCTGACCGGCGCCGCGTCGGGCCAGGTCCTGGTGGCCGACAACACCACGGTGAACCTGTACAAGCTGGCCTGCGCGGCGCTGGACGCCCGCCCCGGCCGGCACGCGATCGTCACCGACCGGGATAACTTCCCCAGCGACCGCTACGTGCTGGAGGGGATCGCGGCCCAGCGCGGCGCCGAGCTGCGCATGCTGAGCACCGACATCAACCAGGGCGTGGACCCCGGCGAGGTGCGCGCCGCGGTGGACGAGGACACCGCGCTGGTCAGCCTGTCCCACGTGGCGTACCGCAGCGGCGCGCTGGCCGACATGGCGGCCATCACCGAGATCGCGCACCAGGCCGGCGCGCTGATGCTGTGGGACCTGTGCCATTCGGTCGGCGCGGTGCCCGTCGACCTGGACGGCTGCGACGTGGACCTGGCGGTCGGCTGCACCTACAAGTACCTCAACGCGGGTCCCGGCGCGCCCGCGTTCCTCTACGTCTCGGCCCGGCTGCGGGAGGTACTGCGCCAGCCGATCTGGGGCTGGTTCTCCCAGCGCGACCAGTTCGCCATGGGGCCCAGGTACGACCCGGCGACCGGGATGGCCAAGTTCATGACGGGCACCCCGCCCGTCGCGGGCACCGCCGCGGTGGAGGAGAGCGCGCGGCTGCTGCTCGAGGCGGGGCTCGGCCCGATGCGCGCCAAGAGCCTGCGGCTGACCAGCTACCTGATCGACCTGGGCGGCGCCTGGCTCGAGCCGCTCGGCTGCGCCCTGGCCACGCCGCGGGACGGCGCCCGCCGCGGCGGCCACGTCAGCTACCGTCACCCGCGGGCCGAGCAGATCGTCGGGCTGCTCGCCGACGCGAACATCGTCACGGACTACCGCACCCCGGACCGGTTCAGGTTCGGCCTGTCGCCGCTCACCACCCGCTTCACCGACGTGTGGACCGCCGTCGCCGCCACCCGCGACATCATCGAGACCACATGCGGGGAGAACCATGGCTGAGCCCGTCACCTACTCGGGGTACCTGCGACTCGACCAGCTGCTGTCGGCGCAGCAGCCCAGGTCGAGCGAGCACGACGAGATGCTGTTCATCGTCATCCACCAGATCTACGAGCTGTGGTTCAAGCAGCTGCTGCACGAGTTCGGCAAGCTGCGGGCCGAGCTCGAGTCCGGCGGCACCACGCACGCCATGCGCACGCTGCGGCGCACGCTGGCCATCCTGAAGATCGTGGTCGCCCAGCTCGACGTGCTCGAGACCATGACGCCCACCCAGTTCACCAGGTTCCGCGACTGGCTCGGCACCTCGAGCGGGTTCGAGTCGGCGCAGTTCCGCGAGCTGGAGGCGGTGCTGGGCCGCCGGGACCGGATGATGACCGCGCAGTACGCCGAGGGCAGCGCCGAGCGGGTGCGCATCTCGGCGGCGATGTCGCGGCCGTCCCTGTTCGACTCGTTCGTCCGCTACCTGGCCGGCCAGGGCTACGAGGTGCCCGCCGAGATCAGGGACCGCGACGTGAGCCAGCCGCTGGAGCCGTCCGACGGAATGCAGCAGGTGCTGAAGCAGGTCTACGACGACGACACCGACGCGACCGCGGTCTGCGAGCTCCTGGTGGACTTGGACGAGGGCATGCAGGAGTGGCGCTACCACCACGTCAAGATGGTGGAGCGCACGATCGGCGGGCGGCGCGGCACCGGCGGCTCGGCCGGCGCCACCTACCTGCGGACCACGCTGGGCCAGCCGACCTTCCCCGACCTATGGGCGGTCAGGACCATGGGTTAGGGATGGCCGTCAGGAGCACTGGCTAGGGGCACGGGCACCGGCCCCGAGCCGTTCGCCGACGACGCAGCCGCGGGCTCGGGGCCAGCGGGCTCGGCGGTGGCCGGCTCGGCCAGCTCGACCCGGTTCCTGCCCTGCCGCTTGGCCAGGTACAGCGCGGTGTCGGCGAGCCGTTCGAGCCGGTCCAGCGTGCTCGCGTGGTCGGGGAAGCCGGCCACGCCGATCGAGGCGGTGACCGACACCTCGGCGCCCGGCAGGGAGATCTCGGCGATCGCCAGGCGGACCCGCTCGGCGATCTCCAGCGCCGGGGCGATCTCGGTGTCGGGCAGCAGCACCGCGAACTCCTCCCCGCCGTTGCGGCCGGCGAAGTCCCTGGCCCTCAGCACGCCGCGCAGCGTCGCGCCGACGCTGGCCAGGACCTGGTCCCCCACGGCGTGCCCGCGCTGGTCGTTGACCTGCTTGAAGTGGTCAAGGTCGATGAGCAGCAGGGCGAGCGGCGCCTGGGTCGTCGAGGCCTGGGCGAACGTCCGCTTCAGCGCGTCGGTGACGGCCCGCTTGTTCGGCAGCCCGGTGAGGCCGTCGGTCGCGGCGCGGATCTCCGCGACGGCCAGGTTGCGCAGGTTCGCCAGGACCGGCGCGGCCTGGCCGACGGAATCGCTGATCCGCTGCTCCTCGGCCTCGGAGTAGGGCGCCGGGCGGCTGAGCAGGACCGAGCCGATCACCTCGCCGCCGACGGTGAGCGGGACGCACGACGAGGCGCCCGGCGCCGGGCCGCACACCGGGCAGTGCAGCAGGGACGGCCGCCCGTCGTCCTCCCGGTGCGTCCGGCCGGACCGCACCGCCAGGCACGAGCGGGGCTCCGCGCCGCGCAGCGTCGCCGGCAGCGGCGAGCCGGCCGGCAGCGGCGTGACCGCCTCCAGCCGGTCCGCGCTGTTGTTGCGGTTGAGCACCACCGCGCTGGTCGCGGGCAGGGCGCGCTCCAGGTGACGCTGGAGCAGCAGGTGCGCCTCGTCCTCGTCGCCCGCGATCTGCAGGGTCTCGGCGAACTCGGCCTGGGCCTCGCCGGGCTCCAGGTTCCGGCGGATGCGGCGGATCGCGTACAGCAGGAGCACGACGCCGGCCAGGACACCCGTGACCGCGGTGCCGACGACCAGGACGGTGGCCCGCGCCGCGCCGGAGGACGCGGCCGCGTGGTCGGCGCGGCCGTCGTCGAACTCACGCAGGAACAGGCGGTCCAGGTGCGCGCTGGCCGGGGCGTAGGCGGCGGCCAGCCGGCCGGCCAGCGCCGCGGCCTGCGGTGCCGCCAGGCCCGGCTGGCTGGGCAGTTCCGGCGGGCTGAGCAGGTCGCGGACGGCGGTCCACTGCCGGATGAGCAACTCGAGGTCGGCGCGTTCGGCCGGGCGGTCGCCGGCGTGCAGCCGCTGCAGCGAGAACAGTTGCGCGTCGACCGCGGGGAACAGGCTGGTGTACAGCGTGCCGAGCAGCCGGGACCGCATCGCGGGATCGGCGGCCCGCACGGCCGCCTGGCCGGCGGCGTAGGCCGCGTCCATGTCGCGGGCCAGCTGGCCGGACACCACCGCGGTGGTCAGCTCGTCGCCCGCAATGGCATTTCCCTGGCTGACGGCCGAGCGAGTTCCCATGATGCCGAGGGCGGCCACGGCGGCCGCCACGAGCGCGAACGCGACGAAAAGCGCCACGAGTGAGCCGGCCGCAGCCCTGGCGAGCGTCCGCATTCATTTATGATAATGGAAAATACGCTGGCGTAAATTAATAGCAGCTTGCCATAAATGCCGAATTAAATGGAAATGCGCGGGGCGGCCTGGGGACGAGAAAACCCGGCCCGTTCGGTATGAATATCTTTTTATTCCCATTCGATGGTGGCGGGCGGCTTGCTGGTGACGTCGAGCACCACCCGGTTGACCTCGGGGACCTCGTTGGTGACCCGGGTGGAGATCCGGGCCAGCACGTCGTCCGGCAGCCGGGCCCAGTCCGCGGTCATCGCGTCCTCGCTGGTCACCGGGCGGAGCACGACCGGGTGGCCGTAGCTGCGGCCGTCGCCCTGGACTCCGACCGAACGGACGTCGGCCAGCAGCACCACCGGGCACTGCCAGACCAGGGCGTCGAGCCCGGCCGCGGACATCTCCTCGCGGACGATGGCGTCGGCCTCGCGCAGCACCGCGAGCCGCGCGGCGGTCACCTCGCCGATGATCCTGATGGCCAGGCCCGGGCCGGGGAACGGCTGGCGGCGGACGATCGCCTGGGGCAGGCCCAGTTCCTCCCCGACCCGGCGCACCTCGTCCTTGAACAGAGCGCGCAGCGGCTCGACCAGGGCGAACTTCAGGTCGTCCGGCAGGCCGCCGACGTTGTGGTGCGACTTGATGCTGGCCGTGCCCGTGCCGCCGCCGGACTCCACCACGTCCGGGTACAGGGTGCCCTGGACCAGGAACTCGCACGCCTCGCCGTGCTGGCCGGCCTCGGCGGTGATCTCCCGGGCGGCGCGCTCGAAGGCGCGGATGAACTCCCGGCCGATGATCTTGCGCTTGCTCTCCGGGTCGGTCACGCCGGCCAGCGCGGACACGAACGCCCCGGCCTCGTTCGCCACCGTGAGCTTGACGCCGGTGGCGGCGACGAAGTCGTGCTCGACTTGTTCGGCCTCACCTTGGCGCAGCAGGCCATGGTCGACGAACACGCAGGTCAGGCGGTCACCGATGGCGCGCTGCACGAGCGCGGCGGCGACCGCGGAGTCCACGCCGCCGGACAGCCCGCAGATGGCCCGGCCGCCGCCGACCTGCTCGCGGATCGCGGTGACCTGCTCCTCCACGATGTTGAGCATGGTCCAGGACGGGCGGCAGCCGGCCAGCTCGAGGAAGCGGGCCAGGATGCGGGCGCCGTGCTCGGTGTGCATCACCTCGGGGTGGAACTGCACGCCGAACATCCGCTGCCTGGCGTTCTCCACCGCGGCCACCGGGGTGGCGTCGGTCCTGGCCGTGACCGTGAAGCCGGGCGGGGCGGCCGTCGCGGTGTCCCCGTGCGACATCCAGACGCGCTGCCTGGCCGGCGTGCCGGCCAGAAGAATCCCCCCCGCAGGGGGGCCAGGGGGGTACGGGGGGGACGGTTCCCCCCCGTGATCAGGGGGGGTCTGGGGGGGATCGTCCCCCCGGATCAACACCGTGGCGCCGTATTCGGCCGCGCCGGTGCGCTCGACCGTGCCGCCCAGGCCCGCCACCATCAGCTGGAAGCCGTAGCAGATGCCGAGCACGGGCACCCCGGCGTCGAACAGCCCGTCCGGCGCGGGCGGCGCGCCGTCGGCGTAGACCGACGACGGGCCGCCGGACAGGATGATCGCCTTGGGGCGCTTGGCCAGCATCTCGCCGACCGGCATGGTGGACGGGACGATCTCGGAGTAGACGTGACACTCGCGCACCCGGCGCGCGATCAGCTGCGCGTACTGCGCGCCGAAGTCGACGACGAGAACGGTGTCAAAGGCACCGGGCACGCTGCTCACCTTTCACCGGGGGCGGCCCTCTGGCGGGGCCTCCGAGTCTAGCCGGACCTGACCAGCGGAAACCGGAGTAGCGGGGCCGGGGGTGGCGGCCGGAGTAGCGGGGCCGGGAGTGGCGGCCGGAGGCGCGGGGCCGGGAGTGGCGGCCGGAGGCGCGGGGGTGGCGGTGACGCGGAGGCGGGCGATGCGGCGGCCGTCGAGTTCGGTCACGGTGATGGTGCGGCCGGCCACCTGGACGCTGTCACCCTCGGACGGCAGGTCGCCGAGGGCGGCCAGGACGTAGCCCGCCGCGGTCTCGTACGGACCCTCGGGCAGCTCGATGCCGGTCTGCTCGGTGAACTCGTCCAGGTTGAGCAGGCCGTCGACCTCCACGTCCCCGGTCGGCAGCCGGGTCGCCTGATCCTGCTCGATGTCGTACTCGTCCCTGATGTCGCCGATCAGCTCCTCGACCAGGTCCTCCAGCGTGACGATGCCGGCCGTGCCGCCGTAGTCGTCGACCACGATGGCCAGGTGGGCCCGCTCGCGGCGCATCTCGGACAGCGAGGAGAGCACCGTCTTGCTGATCGGCAGGAACTTCACCGGCCGGCTGATCCGGCCGACCGGCACCGGGCCCTTGGCCACGCCGGGCCCGAGCAGGTCCCTGACGTGCACGAAGCCGACCACGTTGTCGTAGGTGTCCTGGTAGACGGGCAGCCGGGAGTGCGGCACCCCGGCGGCGATGGCGGCGGCCGTGCCGACCGGGGTCTCCGCGTCCAGGAAGACGACCTCGGTGCGCGGCACCAGGACCTCGCGGATCTGCCGTTTCCCCGCGTCGAAGACCTCGCCGGCGATGTGCCGCTCGTCCGCGCTGAGCGCCTGGGCGCCGGTCACCAGGTCGCGCAGTTCCTGCTCGGTCATGGCCTGGCGGCCGACGCGCGGGTCGCCGCCGAGGATGGCCACGATCAGGTTGGTGGACGTGGTCAGCAGCCAGACGACCGGCCGGGCCAGGGTGGCGATCCGGTCCAGCAGCGGCGCGGCCAGCAGGGACAGCGTGGGCGCGCGCTGCAGCGCGATCCGCTTGGGCGCGAGCTCGCCGAGGATCAGGCTGAAGAACGTGATGGCGATGGTCACCGCGATGAACGAGACAGGACCGGCCCAGCCCGCCGACATGTGCTGCCGGACCAGCCACGACTTGAGGACCTCGGCGAGCGTCGTGGCACCGTAGGCACCGGAGACCAGCGTGGCCAGGGTCACGCCGATCTGGACGGCGGAGAAGAACTTGTTCGGGTCCTGGGCGAGCCTGGCCGCCCTCTGGCCCCGCCTGCCGCGCTTGGCCAGCGCCCTGATCTGGCCCTCACGTAGGGAGACCAGCGCCATCTCCGAGGCCGCGAAGAACCCCCCGATGCACACGATGATCAGGACGACGACGATCTCCAGAACAACCTTGCTCACTTTTTTTGGCCTACCGCTCGCTCTGTTTTCCCGCTCGCCTCCGGGCCGCTTTGAGGCGGCTCCTTCCCTCGTCGCTCGTTCCTCGCTCCTCAGTCCAGTCGCCGCCGCGGCCCTTTGGCTCGCGGGAGGTCGGTCCCGGGCCAGCCCCCGCTGGCCGCGCGGTGTGTCTGGCCAGTCTAGACGGGATAGCCTCTGTGTCCCGTGGGCTCGCAATCAATCTGGAAGTCCAGTGGCAGGCTGGCGGACGGGCGGGAGATCGTCTACTTCGACGAGGCGCCGGGGCTGGGCCGCGCGGAGGTCCCGGATACCCGGCCGCTGGCGCGGCGGGCGCCGGGGCCGGCCCTGCCGCACGGCCGGCCGGACTGGGGCACCCGCTGGGACGCGCTGGCCGGGGAGTGGGTGGTGATCGCGGCCGCCCGCCAGGACCGGACCTTCCTGCCGCCGCCGGACCAGTGCCCGCTGGACCCGTCGGGGCCCGGGCGGCCCACCGAGATACCGGCGGACAGCTACGACGTCGTGGTGTTCGAGAACAGGTTCCCTTCGCTGGCCGAGCCGCTGGGCCGGTGCGAGGTGGTCTGCTTCACCTCAGAGCATGACTCGTCGTTCGCCGCGCTGTCACCGCGCCGGGCGCGGACCGTGGTGCAGGCCTGGGTGGACCGGACCGAGGCGCTGAGCGCGCTGCCGGGGACCAGGCAGGTGTACTGCTTCGAGAACCGCGGCGAGGAGATCGGCGTCACGCTGCATCATCCGCACGGGCAGATCTACGCGTTCCCTTTCGTCGCCCCGCGACTGGCCCAGATGGCGGCCCAGGCGGGCGAGTACGCGCGCACCCACGACGGCGGGAACCTGTTCGACGACATGGTCGCGGCCGAACTCGCGGCCGGCACCCGGGTCGTGGCCAGGAACGAGCACTGGATCGTGTTCGTGCCCGAGGCCGCGCGCTGGCCGTACGAGGTGCGGATCTTCCCCGCCTCCCGGGTGCCCGACCTGACGGCCCTGAGCGAGGCCGCGCGGGACGCGTTCGGGCCGCTCTACCTGGACGTGCTGCGCCGGTTCGACGCGCTGTTCGGCCGGCCCGCGCCGTACATCGCCGCCTGGCACCAGGCCCCGGTCGGCGACGCCGAGGCGCGCGGCCGGTTCGCTGCGCACCTTCAGGTACTGTCGGTCCGGCGAGCAGCCGACAAGCTGAAGTATCTCGCCGGGACCGAGTCAGGGATGGGTGTGTGGATCAACGACATCGTCCCTGAAGAGGCCGCGCGACGACTCAGGGAGGCGTGGTGAGAGTGCTGGTCACCGGCGGGGCCGGCTATATCGGCAGCGTCGTCGCCGCGCAGCTCATCGCGGCCGGGCACGACGTCACCGTGCTCGACGACCTGTCCACCGGGTTCGCCGGCGCCGTGCCCGCCGGGGCCACGTTCGTCCAGGGCACGCTGCGCGACTGCGCCGCCGAGGTCCTGAGCGACGGCATCGAGGCGGTGCTGCACTTCGCGGCCAAGTCGCTGGTCGGCGAGTCGGTGGCGGACCCGGCCACGTACTGGTCGAACAACCTGGGCGGCACGGTCTCGCTGCTCGAGGCCATGCGCGAGATCGGGATCCGCACGATCGTCTTCTCCTCCACCGCCGCGGTGTACGGCGAGCCCGAGCGCACGCCTATCGCCGAGACCGATCCCACCCGCCCGACCAGCCCGTACGGCGCGTCCAAGCTGGCCGTCGACACGACGCTGACCGAGTTCTGCCGGCTGTACGGGTTCGGCGCGGTCAGCCTGCGCTACTTCAACGTGGCCGGCGCGCACCAGTCCGCCGACGGCGGCTGGTTCGGCGAACGGCACCACCCGGAGACCCATCTCATCCCGAACGTGCTCGCGGCGGCGGCCCAGGGGCGCCCGGTGCAGATCTTCGGCGACGACTACCCCACCCCCGACGGGACCTGCCTGCGGGACTACATCCACGTCACCGACCTGGCCGACGCGCACCTGCGCGCGCTCGGGGCCTGCCGGGCCGGCCAGCACCGCATCTACAACCTCGGCAACGGGGCGGGCTTCTCTGTCCGCGAGGTGATCGAGGTCTGCCGGGAGGTCACCGGCGACGCCATCGGCGCGGACGTGGGCCCGCGCCGGGCCGGCGACCCGGCCGTGCTGGTCGCCTCGTCGGCGAAGATCCAGTCCGAGCTGGGCTGGCGGGCGGCGCGGGACCTGCGGGCCATGGCCGCCGACGCCTGGCGGTTCACCCAGGCCCGCCAGTTGCGGTGAGCGAGGCGGAAAAACTGTTCCGGGCCCGGTTCGGCGGGGAACCGGACGGCGTGTGGCTGGCCCCGGGGCGGGCCAACCTGATGGGCGAGCACACCGACTACAACGACGGGTACGTGCTCCCGTTCGCGCTCGGCCAGGGCGTGACGACCGCGGTCGCGCGCCGGGCCGAACGCCGGCTGACGCTCTGCTCCCGCCAGGAACCGCAGGCCGCGGCGGAGGTCGCGCTCGACGGCCTGGCCCCCGGCCGGGTGAGCGGCTGGGCCGCCTACCCGGCGGGCGTCGCGTGGGCGCTCGAGCGGGCCGGCCACCGGGTGCCCGGCGCGTGCGTCGCCATCGACTCCGACGTGCCCGCCGGGGCCGGCCTGTCCTCGTCGGCCGCGCTGGAGTGCGCGATCGCGCTGGCGCTGACCTCGCTCGGCGGCCTGAGCGTCCCGCGCGGCGAGCTGGTCGCGCTCGCCTGCCAGGCGGAGAACGAGTTCGTCGGGGTGCCCACCGGCATCATGGACCAGTCCGCCTCGCTGCTCTCCCAGGCCGGGCACGCGCTGCTGCTCGACTGCCGGTCGCTGGAGACCACGCAGGTGCCGTTCGAGCCCGCCGCGGCGGGGGCGGGCCTGCTGCTCGTCAACACCAGGGCCACGCACGACCTGGCGGACGGGGCGTACGGGAAACGGCGGGCCGAGTGCGAAGAAGCCGCCCGCCGTCTGGGCATCCCGTCTCTTCGGTACCTAACGGACCTGGGTGACCTCGACCGGCTGGACGATCCTGTGCTTCGTCGTCGCGCCAGGCACGTGGTCACGGACAACCAGCGCGTCCTGGAGGTGGTCGCGCGGCTGCGCTCGGCGGCGCCGGCGGGCGCCTACGCCGGGATCGGGCGGCTGCTGGCGCAGGCGCACGCGTCGCTGCGCGACGACTTCGAGGTCTCCTGGCCCCAAGCCGACGCGGCGGTCGAGGCGGCGCTGGCCGCGGGCGCGTATGGCGCGCGGATGATCGGCGGGGGGTTCGGCGGCTCGGTGCTCGCGCTGGTGCCCGCGGGCGCCGCCGGCCAGGTCCGCGACGCCGTCGGCGAGGCGTTCGCCCGGCACGCCTGGACCGCGCCCGAGTTCCTGGACGCCGTCCCGGCCGGCAGCGCCAGGCGGCTGAGCTTACAGTGGGGGTGGCCCCGAACCCGAGGAGGACCACGTGCCGGTTCGCGACGAGGCGGCGAAGCTCGCGGGCGAGATCGCAGAGCTACGGCATGCGATCCACCGGGAGCCCGAGATCGGCCTGGACCTGCCGAAGACGCAGCGCAAGGTGCTCGACGCGCTGGACGGGCTGCCGCTGGAGATCAGCACGGGGAAGGCGCTCAGCTCGGTGACCGCGGTGCTGCGCGGCGGCCCTGCTCATTCCCGGGCCCAGGCCCAGGCCGGCCCGGTCGTGCTGCTGCGCGGCGACATGGACGCGCTGCCGGTCGCCGAGGAGACCGGGCTGCCGTACGCGTCGGCGGTGCCAGGCGTGATGCACGCCTGCGGCCACGACCTGCACACGGCCATGCTGGCCGGGGCCGCGCGGCTGCTCAGCGCCCGGCAGGCCGACCTGCCCGGCACGGTGATCTTCATGTTCCAGCCGGGCGAGGAGGGCCACGGCGGCGCCCGGCACATGATCCGCGAGGGCATGCTCGACGCGGCGGGCCGGCGCCCGGTCGCGGCCTACGCGCTGCACGTGTCCTCGAGCAAGCTCGCCTGCGGGGTGTTCGCCACCCGGCCTGGCCCGATGCTGGCCGCCGCCGACCGGATCACGGTCACCGTGCACGGGCGCGGCGGGCACGCCTCCCAGCCGCACCGCGCCGCGGACCCGATCGCCGTCGCCTGCGAGATCGTGCTGGCCCTGCAGACGCTGGTGACCAGGAAGTTCGACGTGTTCGACCCGGTGGTGATCACCGTCGGCAGCTTCCACGCGGGCACCACAGACAACGTGATCCCCGACGAGGCCAGGTTCTTGGCCACCGCCCGCTCCTACAGCGCCGCGTCCCGCGCCGCGCTGGCCGACCTGGTGCCGCGGCTGGTCAGGGACATCGCCAGCGCGTACGGGCTGACCGCCGACGCGGACTACGCGGCCGAGTACCCGGTCACCGTCAACCACGCGGGCGAGGCGGCGTTCGCGCTGGCGACGGTCGAGGAGGTGTTCGGCCCGGGCCGGGGCGAGCGGGCCCAGCACCCCATCACCGGCTCGGAGGACTTCTCCTTCGTGCTCGAGCAGGTGCCCGGCGCTTTCGTCTTCCTCGGCGCCTGCCCGCCGGGCCTCGACCCGGAGACCGCGCCCACCAACCACTCGGCGGTCGCGCTCTTCGACGACGCGGCGCTGGCCGACGGCGCCGCCCTGTACGCCGAACTGGCGCTGCGCCGCCTGGCCCAGGGCTAGGCGAGGCGGCTACAGGGTCGCGACGTCGGCTTGCTTGGCGCGGACGGCCTCGGCGGCGGTGCGCAGGGCGGCCAGCTCGTCGCCGGTCAGGTCGCGCTCGACGATGCGGCGGACGCCGGTGGCGCCGATCTCGGCCTCGACGCCCAGGTAGACGCCGGAGATCCCGTACTCGCCGTCCACCCAGGCGCAGACCGGCATGACCGCGCCGGCATCCTCGGCCACCGCGCGGGCCATCCGGGCGGCGGCCGCCGACGGGGCGTAGTAGGCCGAGCCCGTCTTCAGCAGGGCGACGATCTCGCCGCCGCCGTTCCTGGTCCGGGTGACGAGCTGCTCGATCTCCTCGGCGGGCAGCAGGCCGGCCAGCGGCTGGCCGTTGACCGTGCAGGCCGAGGGCACCGGGACCATCGTGTCACCGTGCGAGCCCAGGGTCAGGGTGCGCACCGCGCCGACCGGGACCGCCAGCTTCTCGGCCACGAAGTAGCTGAACCTGGCCGTGTCGAGCATGCCCGCCTGGCCCATCACCCGGTGGTGCGGGAAGCCCGACACCTTGGCCGACAGCGCGGTCATCTCGTCCAGCGGGTTGGACACCACGATCAGCACCGCGTCCGGCGCGTACTTGGCGACGTTCTCCACCACGCTCCTGACGATCTTCGCGTTGACCTCGATCAGGTCCATCCGGCTCATGCCGGGCTTGCGCGGCAGGCCCGCGGTGACGATCACGATGTCCGAGCCGCCGATGGCCTCGTAGCCCTCGCCCGCCTGGCCGGTGGTCTGGCCGGTCACCTTGGTCTCGAACCCCTCGACCGGGCGCGACTGGTTCATGTCCAGGGCCAGCCCCTCCGGCTTGCCCTCGATGATGTCGGTGAGCACGACCTCGGTGAAGATGTCGTACTCGGCCAGCCGCTGCGCGGTGGTGGAGCCGTAAAACCCCGCGCCGACGACGGTTACCTTGCCCCTTCGGGGGGCTAGGGGGGGCTGACTCCCCTGGCTAGCACTGCGAGCCATAGCGGGAACTCCTTCGTCCGTGAATGCGTGTCAGCGGGCGGGGTGGCGGATACCCCGGCCCGTTCGGGATCAATGGTTTACTTGTGAACCCATCGCCTGGCGCAGGTTGTGGTCCAGCGCGCCGAGGAATTCCTGGGTGGTCAGGAACGGCGTGTCCTGGCCGACGAGCAGGGCGAGGTCCTTGGTCATCTCGCCGCCCTCGATGGTCCGCACGCAGACCTGTTCCAGCGTGCGGGCGAAGCCGGTGACCTCGGGCGTGCCGTCGAGCTTGCTGCGGTGCTCCAGGCCCCTGGTCCAGGCGAAGATCGACGCGACCGGGTTGGTGGACGTGGGCTTGCCCTGCTGGTGCTGGCGGTAGTGGCGGGTGACGGTGCCGTGGGCGGCTTCGGCCTCGACGGTACGGCCGTCCGGCGTCATCAGCACGCTGGTCATCAGGCCGAGCGAGCCGAAACCCTGGGCCACCATATCCGATTCCACGTCGCCGTCGTAGTTCTTGGTCGCCCAGACGATACCGCCCTCCCACTTGAGCAGCTGGGCGACGATGTCGTCGATGAGCCGATGCTCGTAGGTGATCCCGGCCGCCTCGAAGTCCCCCTTGAATTCAGACTCGAATATCTCCGCGAAGATGTCCTTGAACCGGCCGTCGTAGGCCTTGAGGATCGTGTTCTTGGTGGACAGGTAGAGCGGGAGCTTGCGGTCCAGCGCGTAGCGCATGGTGGCCCGGGCGAAATCGCGGATCGAGTCGTCGTAGTTGTACATGGCCATCGCGACGCCGCCGCCGGTGAACCTGGCCACTTCCATCTCGATGGGCTGCCCTCCTCGGCCAGCACTGTCGCTGCTTTCCGGGACGTAGGTGATCGTGACGGTGCCGGGGCCCGGGACCACGAAGTCGCTGGCCTTGTACTGGTCGCCGTGCGCGTGCCTGCCGATGATGATCGGCTTGTTCCAGCTCGGCACCAGCCGGGGGATGTTGGAGATCACGATCGGCTCGCGGAAGATGACGCCGCCGAGGATGTTGCGGATGGTGCCGTTCGGGCTCCGCCACATCTTCTTCAGGCCGAACTCGGCCACCCGGGCCTCATCCGGGGTGATCGTGGCGCACTTCACGCCGACGCCGTGCCGCTGGATGGCGTGCGCCGCGTCGATCGTCACCTGGTCGTCGGTCGCGTCGCGGTGCTCGATGCCCAGGTCGTAGTACTCGAGCTCGATGTCCAGGTAGGGCAGGATCAGCTGGTCCTTGATGGACTGCCAGATGATGCGCGTCATCTCGTCACCGTCGAGTTCGACGACGGGGTTCGCCACCTTGATCTTGGCCATGGTTCTATCCGGTTCCCTTCTGGAAGGATCTGCTGCTTATGGCAGCGACAGCGCGACGCCGAGCACCGCGGCGCCGAACACCGCGAAGGTCAGGACGTCGAAGGCTTTTCGGCGGGAGGACAGCACGGCCGCGTAACGCGGCGGCAGGACCAGCCTGGCCAGCGCCGCCGCGAGCAGCGAGGCGCCCAGCAGGCCGGTGCCGCGGCCCGCGTACCTCGATCCATGCCAGGCGAGCAGCGTCCCGGCGGCGGCGCCCGCCAGCACGATCACGTACGGCACCCAGGCCAGGCCGCTGGCCCGGGCGTCTTCGCGGTCCCTTGACGCGAGGCGGCGGGCGGTGCGGGGCCCGACGGGCCCGGCGTGCCCCGCAGATGGGCTGGCGTGGTGGACGGGCGGCGGCGCGGCGGGATCGAACGGCGGCGCCCCGTTATCCGTGGGCGCCAGTCTCCTGGCTGAGCCAGCGCTCGCCGGCCTATTCGCCATGCATGTGCCTCCCGGCTTTCCGCTCGGAAGTTTACCGGTGTCAGGCCGGAGCGTTACCACGGCGTGCCCTGTATCGACATGTAATCTCACGGTACGAGACGTGACACGGCGGGTAACCCGGTGGTAAGACCTTAGTCACGGCTCCGACAGAAAGGAGGTCCGCGGTGGACACACCGTTCCTCCGCGTCGAGGAAACCGGCGAGGTGTTTCCGCTGCGCGACGTAGTGACGACCGTTGGCCGCGGACAGGGCGTCGACATCCGCCTGGACGATCCGAGCGTTTCCCGGCTGCACGCCGAACTCGTCCGCCGTGGGCCCTACGTCTACGTCGTCGACCTCGGTTTATCACGGAACGGAACGAGGGTTAACGGGCGCCCGGTCGCCCGCAGGGTGCTCGACGACGGGGACGTGCTGAGTTTCGGCGCGGCCCGCGGCCGGATCGGCGGGATCGAGCAGGAAGAGATCACGGCCGAGGCCGAGCTGCGCCGTTCGGCCGTACCCGAGCTCACCCGGCGCGAGCTGGACGTGCTGACCTCGCTGTGCCGGCCCGCGCTCTCCGACGAGGCCTTCGCCACCCCCGCGACGGCGCACGAGATCGCCGCCGACCTGGTGGTCACCGAGGCCGCGGTCAAGCAGCACCTGCTCAGGCTGTACCAGAAGTTCCGGATCCCCGAGGGACCGAACCGGCGCACCAGGCTGGCCAACGAGGTCGTCGCGCTCGGCCTGGTCAAGCCGATACCGGTCAAGCCCGCGCCGCCGCCCGAACCCGGCGCCGCCGGCGAGCAGTTACAGGTGGGTGTGCGCGAGCAGCCAGTGCGAGGCCGACGTGACCAGGTTGTGCACGCCGGGTAGATGAGGGGCGACCGTCGGCCAGTAGTACGGGGTCTGCGACGAGGCGAACAGGACAGCGGCGACGGCGAGCGCCCAGACGGCGAGCGCGGTGACCGCGGCGGAGGTTCGGGTCCGCGCCACGGCTCCTGCCATCCGGTTCAGCTGCCGCCGCGGCCGGCCCGAGCCCGGGCCGAGGCCGTACCAGGCCACGACGGCCGCGGCCGCGTAGGCCCCGGCCCGCGGCATGTTCATGCTGTGCGTGAACACGACCGCCAGGCCGTAGGCGGCCGCGCCGGCGATGACCGCGAGCGGGGCCATGAAGACCTCGGTGAGCAGCGCCCTGGCCACGGTCAGCGGCGCCGTGACCAGCACGACCAGCAGGTCGCTGGCCCGCGGCCCGCGCACGGACCTGCGCACCGCCAGCTTGCTCTGCGCCCGGTCGGCCGCGCGGAGCAGGGTGATGACCGCCAGCGAGGCGGCCAGCCCGGCCACCGGCAGCACCACGGTGAGCGCGACGGCCGCGACCATGAGGGCGAGGCCGGCGGTGGTGTTCGGCCGGGACTGTTGGCGCGGGGGCGGCACGGCGGGCCTGGGGCCCTCGGGCCCCCAAGGGCCGGCCTGGCCGCTGTAGCCGGCCTGGCCGCTGTAGCCGGCCTGGCCGTTGCTGCCCGGTGACGGCTGTTTCTGGACGGGGGCGTACTTGACCGGCGGCAGCAGGTCGGCGACAGCCCTGGCGGCTTGCTTGGGCGCCTGGGGGGCCTGGGGTGCCCGGGGGGCCCGGGGGGCCCGGGGGGCCTGGGCGGCCGACGGGGTGAACGTCACCTGCCGGACGGGGGCCGGCACCGGGACCGGGGCCTCGGGCAACGGCGGGGCGGCGTAGGTGGACGTCGCGATCGCGACCGCCGCCGACAGGTCGAGCGTGCTGGCCTGGGCGCTGAGCCAGCCCGCCGACGGGCGGTGCGAGGGGTCCCGGGCCAGCGCGGCGGAGATCAGCGGCACCAGCGGCGCGGGGACGCCGGTCAGGTCGGCCCGCCCGGAGACGATGCGGTAGAAGATCGTCTCATAGGAGCCGCCGCCGAACGGCAGGTGGCCGGTCGCCGCGAAGGCCATCGTCGAGCCCCAGGAGTGCACGTCGGAGGCGGGGCTGCTGGGCTGGCCCTCGATCACCTCGGGAGCGAGGTAGCCGGGCGTGCCCATCACCAGCCCGGTCTGGGTCAGCCGGGTCGCGTCGCCGGCCTGGGCGATGCCGAAGTCGATCACGATGGGCCGGTCGTCGGTGAGCATGACGTTGCTGGGCTTCAGGTCGCGGTGCACCACGCCCGCCGCGTGGATCGCGGCCAGGGCCTCGGCCATGCCGTGGGCGAGGCGACGCAGCCCCTGGCCCGACAGCGGCCCGCGTTCACGCACCATCTGGTCCAGCGTGGGCCCGGTCACGAACCGCGTGACGATGTAGGGATACTCGCCGGTCACGTCGGCGTCGAGGACCTCGGCGACGTACGGGCTGCGGACCCGGCGCATGGTCTCGACCTCGCGGGCCAGCCGGCGGCGCGCGTTAGCGCCCTCGGCGCCCAGCGGATGGAGCACCTTGACCGCCACCTGGCGGCCCTCCGGATCGCGGGCGAGGTGAACCACCCCCATGCCGCCTTCCCCAAGGCGGTCCTGAAGGCGATACGGGCCGAGGGTCCTCGGCAGTCGTTCCGTCGCATGCATCGCGGATTCCAGAGTACGAAACAGATCGCCTGTTGTGGAGCAAACGAAATGTTGCCTGTTGGTAACGGCTGGACCGTGACCAGCGCCAACCTGCGGCAGCGCGCGACCCCGGGGCACATCCGGGACATGAGCCCGGTGTGCCCTCAATATGCCCCGCGGCGGCCCGCTGACGACTGTTCCTGCTGGTCAAGGTGCTGGCGTGTCAGTTCGCGAGGAAGTGACAGCCCGGCAGGAGACCGCCTGCGGGCAGGCGGCGCTGAGGAGACCGCGGCGGGGTCCGGGCCGCCCAGTCCCCGACGCGGCCCCTCTGACCGCGCTAGCCATCCGGGGCACTAGCGGTATCTAGCGCTACCGCTGGCCTCGCCGGCCGGTGGCACGGCCGTCAGCGCGCGGCACCTCGGGGGTAAGGCTGCCGCGCGGCCCCCGTCAGCCTTCGGCCTCGCCGGGCCTACCGTCCGCGGTCAGCACGTCGAGGCGGTCCAGCAGCTCGCGCAGCGTGTACCTGGTCGTGACAGTCTCGCCGTCCGGCTCCGGTATGCGGGCCTGCCAGGTGCCGAACCCGCCATCCCCGACGATCACCTCCGGGTGCGCGGCGCGGAACGCCAGCAGCCTAAGCACCTGGGCTTCCTCGTCGGGCACGAGGTGCAGCCAGGGCCGGTTCACTGGCCTGCCCCCGCGCGGCCGGCGATGACCCTGGTGACGGTGCGGGCCGCGTGCCGGTCGGTCGTGAACAGCATCGCCCGGAGGACCACGGCGTAGTCGTGGTGAAACTGGCCGCCGAGGTCGGCGACGAGCTGTTCCGCCGTGCCCTGCGGGTGCTGTGCCCGCCATGCCGCCACGGCGGAACGGGCCCTGGCCAGGTCCTCGGGCTTGGCCTCGCGGAACCTCACGGCACACCGCCCGCTATCCGCGTCTCGGTGACCTGCTGCTGCGCGAGCAGGCCATGCAGGGATGCCGCGTCGTCGGCGCTCAGCCTGGCCGCCAGCCCGGCCCCAAGTTCCGCTGCGGTCAGCCGACGGCGGCGGGTCGCATACCAGCCCTTGTCGGCGCCCCGGCCGTCGCGGCCACGCCAGATGTGCCACCCGGGAAAGCCGACGGCGAGATCGGCCAGCGTCACCACCGCCTGTGTCGCGGTCTGCATGGCCACAGTTCACCGTGGCGGGCGAGACGGCTCAACTACGCCGCGGGACACTTCCCGGGACGTCTCGCGTGTAGAAACGTCCCGGCAGGGTCTTGAAACGTCCCGAAACGTCGCCGTTGAATGGGGGACGTGAACGAACGGCTGCGCACTGCGATGCTGCGGACCGGCGTCACCGTCGACGACCTGGCCCAGTGCTGCGGCGTCGACCCCAAGACCGCCGAGCGGTGGCTCACCACCGGCCGTGTCCCGCACCGCACCCACCGGTGGGCAGCTGTACGGCGCCTCGGCTACGAGGAGAGCTACCTGTGGCCCGAGGCGAAGCGGTCGGCGGACCGCCGCGCGGAGGCATCGCACTCCGAGCTGGTGCGCCTGTACGCCGACCGGGCGTCGGTCCCCCGCGAGGTTTGGCTCAGGATGATGACCGACGCCCACGAGCACATCGACATCCTGGTGTTCTCCGGCACGTTCTACGCCCAGACCCAGCCGAAGGTCGCGGGGATGCTGGCCGACGCGGCCGGGCGCGGCGCGGAGGTCAGGCTGTGCTTCGGCGCCCCGGACAGCGACGCCGTCGCGACCCGCGACCGGGAGGAAGAGCTCGGCGGCACCCTGGCCCACAAGATCCGGTCAGCGCTGACCTACTACCGGCCGCTGGCCGGCATCGAGGGCTGCGAGCTGCGGCTGCATTCAACGACGCTGTACGCGTCTCTGTTCCGCTACGACGATGAGATCATGGTCAACCCGCACGCCTACGGGGAACCCGCCTCGGCGAACCCTACGCTGCACCTGCGGCGCCTGGACGGCGGCCAGCTGGCCGACCACTACGTCGCCTGCTTCGAGCGTGTCTGGGAGACGGCGAAACCCTGGAACGGCGAGGAGGTCTGAACGAGATCATGGGCCGCATCGAGTACTGGAACGACCCGACAGCGCCGAAGCCGAACAGCCTGGTGCCCGCCTGCGGCATCCTGGTCGCCGACGACCAGGGCCGGATCCTCCTCCAGCAGCGCCGCGACACCGGGCAGTGGGCCATCCCGATGGGCAAGCAGGAACTCGGTGAGACCCCGACCCAGTGCGCGATCCGGGAGACCCAGGAGGAGACCGGCGTGCTGGTCGAAATCACCGGCCTGCTCGGCGTCTACTCCGACCCTGGCCACATCGTCGCCTACACCGACGGCGAGATCCGCCAGGAGTGGGAGCTGATCTTCCTCGGCCGGCCGGCCGACGGGACGCCAACGGTGAACGACGAGGCCAGCGACGTCCGCTGGGTCACGCCGGAAAGCCTGGAGGACCTGGACATCCACCCGACGCAGTGGCGGCAGCTCCGCACCTGGCAGGACGGCACTTACCCGCACGTCGACTAGCTCAGCCGCCTGAAGGCAACGGCGGCAGGTCCTCGGGCAGGCAGTAGTCCCCCAGCTCGTGCACCAGCCACCGGCCGGACTCGGGCCGGTACTGAAGCGTGGCGACGGCCCGCGCCATCATCATCACGTCTCCGTCCGCACGCAGCCCCTGGCCCGTGTCGGACACGAACTTGACGTACGCCACGCCGGGCGACCGCCTCCTCACCACGCTAGAGGGCGCCTTCGAGACCAGGCTCGGGCTCATCGCCACGCACCTGCGCCAGGCCTAGCCGCCTGCAGAAACGCGCGCTTCGCCAAGTGTCCGCAGGTCTCCGGACCAGTGGGCGCCGTTTTCGTGCTGCCGGTCAGATGCCTGGCAGTACGATCGCCCACCAGCTCGCGGCCCGGAGCTTGCCGTCTGCCACGACTTGGATGTCGCCTCCTTCACCCGAGGCGTCCACGACGGTAGCGAGGACACCGTCCTCGCAGATCACCCGGTCGCCCGTGCGCGGACGGCGCCCCGGACCGGAGGAGTCTCCGGCCAGCGCCCATGACTCAGCGATCACGTCGACGATCTTGCTGGGGACCCTGACCCCGAGCCCGTCGCCGGCATACGCCACTGCCTTGCCGCGGTGGCCGTTCCAAACCAGCCGCCCTCTGCGGCGGGTTGCGAGGATCAGCACGGGCGCGCCCTTGACCGCGTGGGGGCGCTGAACCGGAAGGTCCTCTAGGTCCGTGCCTGGTGCGACGGCCAGCCCGTAACCCCGGCCATAGCTGGCGCACCAGTTGTAGACGGTCTGCCGGGTGATTCCGGCCGCTTTGGCGATCGATGCGATCGGGACCTCCGCCGCACGCGCGGCGGTGACGGCGAGCCTGAGCTGGTGCTCAGACGCCTCGTAGACCCTGGCGGCCTCGCGGACCTCATCGAGAAGCCGTGCTTGAGACATGTCAAAAGATTAGACACTTTTGACGGCCCAGATGTCAAAACATTAGACACCGGCGCCTCGGTGAGCCCAGCATGTGCCCGGTGAGTTTTCCCACCTGCTGCCGTCGCGGCATCACACGCCGCTGACCAGCGAAAGTGAGCAAAGTGAGGCGGGCCAGCGCAGTGATTTCCGCGGGCGCCGGGCGGCTCCAGGAGGGGTTCCGGGGAGTACGGGCATCATCACTCACGCATCCTCGCCCAGGTCGTCCGCGGCCCGGTCTTCGAGCACGCGGCGCAGGTCGGCCGGGTCGAGGTAGGGCGTGCCGCTGGAGTTGACCGTCCACACGCCCTCGGCCGCCAGCTCCTCACCGAGCTGCTTCGCGGTCATCCGCCAGAACGACGGTCAGGGCCACCAGAACGGCCGTCAGGGCGACGATCATCACCGCGGCGCGGTTCGCGGCCTTCCGCCCGAGGACCGTCTCAGCGGTCAGGGCCTCTATCGCGACCTTGAGCCGACGCTGCATTTCCATCTGGTTCCGTGCGCTGGGAATGCTGTGATCGGTGGCTATTAGTTCTTCGTCAGAGACGTCGGCCAACTGACGGACGCCGTCCACGTGCATAGCCTGGACGTCCCGGCGGATTATGTCGCGGATCTGCTGGGGGAAAACGGAGTCGTGGATCCGCTGGGTTATGCGGTTGTAGCCGGCCCGGTTGGTGATCACCGCCATCACGGCTGTGGGAATGTGACGGTAGTCCGGCACTGTGTCCGCCCCGGCGTAACCGTTCAGCTCCCGACGTGCCCAGGCCCGCATCTTCTCCGACCCGGCCTGCCCGCCGAGCACGATGCACTTCTGCAGTAGGGACGACAGCGGCACCGTGTCGTCAACCACGTCCGCCTCGATCTGCGCGAGCAGACCACCACCCTGCTTGTGAGCCATGGCAGGTATTTTCGCGGCCTTAGGCCCGGTTAGGCGAATCAGACCTGACAAGCCCCGCAGCCTGCCGACGTCCCGCACATGCCAGCGAGGCATAATCCCTAGTCACAGCGAGGTTAACGGTCCAGGGGTAATCGCTGCGCCGGGCACCTGGCGGGCACTCGGGGCACAACGCGGGCACGAGACATGCATTGATATCCGGGGTCGAGCCGTACTGAACAATGTAGAAACCCGCCGGTAGAAGCGGTGCGGCGCGGGCCGCGCTGGTGGCGGCACCGCCCCGCTCAGAAGTTGCCTATCTGTAACGGCTCAGCTGTCCTAGGCTCGGCGGGGGCCGATCCGGCGCCGACTGCCCCGGTCGCATTAGAATCACGACCATCTGGACACCTGTTGGGGCTGATCGATGACTGAGCATGATGACGCGCTCTCGCTGGACATGGTTACCGCCGCGCTGCGCGCCGACAGCACGGACGTGGCGATCTACGCTCGCGTCCTGGCCCAGTCCCTGGGTGAGTGGCCAAGCTCGGCGAACTACAGATGACACTGGCCGTGCGCAACGGCCAGCCGGTCGCCGAGATCTGCCGTGCGGTGCGCGGCGTGGTGCTGTCCCGGCAGACGGTGCCGATCGGGGAATGGGCCGCGACGCTGGCCGGCGCGCTGGTCAGTTACGCCGAACAGAACGCCCAGGCCGCCCAGGCCCTGCGCAAGCTCGTCGCCGGCAGCTGAGCCCGGGCGCCGCGTCGCTGGGCTGGCCTTAGCCGGCGAAGATCTTCCCTCCGCCGTAGACGATCACCGCGCGGACCTCGTCCGAGCCGGCGGCCGCGCGGGCGGCCACGGCGAGTTCCTCGGTCACCTGGTCGTTCAGCGCGTTGACCGGCGGCCGGTCCAGCCGGATGGTGCCGATGCCGCCGTCGGTCTCCAGGGTGACGAACTCGCCCATCGCACACGACTCCTAACGAAGATCGCCGTTGGTCATCCCGGCCGGGGCCTGCGGGTACGTGACCAGGCCGAGTTCGGCGCGGCTGTCGAGCAGCGGATGGTTCGGCAGCACCCGCACCGTGTAGCCGAACGGTCCTGGCTGGTCCAGCGGCACCTCGCCGGAGTACCGCGCCATCCCGTTGGCGGCGCCATTGGCGGCGCTGTTGGCAGCGCTGTTGGCGGCGCTGCTGGCCGGGGGGGCCTCGGCGGCCAGCGTGGCGTAGGACGGCGCGACGATCT
>WNGL01001948.1_pt1 | contig 26423 bp, 21 predicted proteins | sample 5400591 | NCBI WGS metagenome assembly WNGL01 (sample SAMN13153377, study PRJNA577476) | soil metagenome | isolation source: 80 cm soil or saprolite under Garry oak tree replicate 1 | place: USA:California | collected 2016-06-15 | reverse complement strand
CGACGGCTACCGGACCAAAAGGTTCGTCGGGGTGCTGCGACCGCCACTTGGTGAAGGCGGCGCGAGCTTCGGGGAACTTCTGAGAATAGAGCAGGCGAAAGGCGGTGGTCAGTTCGGGGACATTGGTGAACGCGGGAGTCTCTTCCGGGCCATCGGGCCGCGCCTGCGCGGCCGCGGCGGTCAGAAGCAAACAAGCAAGAAGCCTGAGAGTCTTAGAGGTCATTCGAATGATTCTAAAAGAGGCCGGGTAAAAATCGCGGCTTATGCCCCATGGCTGCGCGGTATTCCGGATTGGCCATGAGCACGCGCTCTTCCGCTCGAAGGCGCAGGGACAGGGCGAAGGAATAGGCCATCGAAGTTACGATGGCAGTGATCCATGCCGTATGAATCAGCGGAAGCGAGATCATTTCCAGGATGACTCCCGTGTAATTTGGATGCCTCACGAAGCGGAACGGTCCTGTAGTTACCACGCCGATGCGCGTCGAGTCCATCACTTGAACGCTCCAGAGGTCTCCCAGCGCGCGAACCACCCAGAAGCGCATGAGATTAGACGCAATAAACAACACAAACATGGCTGCGGCAAGCGGCGGGATAAACGGCCGATGGAGCAGGACGACTTCCAACGCAGCGCCGATCAAGACCCCGGTGTGAACGATAACCATCCATTTGAAGTGCGGTTCGGGAACGCGCTCAGCCCCTTGGGTCAACATGAGCTTCTGATGTCGGCGGGAAACTCCCAATTCAACTAGGCGGAGCACTCCCACGGCCGCGAGGAGCGCCAGGTAGAGGTAAACGCTCAAGCCCATTGGAGTAAAAGGAATTCCGCGCTGAAACCAGGACCAAAGGCAGCCGCCAGAGCATAATCGCCGGTCTTAAGCGGCCGCTTTTCCAGCCACTCCTGAAGAATGAAAAGAATGGTAGCGCTGGAGAGATTCCCGACGTTGCCGAGAATGTCCCAGGACGGCTGCGTGTCGCACTTGCACAGGCCCAACTCGGCTTCGACGTTTCCGAGCAGCCGCGCGCCACCTGGATGCAGGATCCATCCCTTGATGTCTTCTTTTTTTCGACCGTTGCGATCGAGAAATCCCTCGACGAGGCCACGGATTTTCCCGCCGATCATTTCCGGAACCTCTTTATCCAAAATAATGTGGAACCCCGAATCGCGGAGGTCGAATCCCATGGCGAAAAGCGAATCGGGAAATGTATAAGTCTCAGAAATCAGAATTTTTGGTCCCGGCGCCGGATTCCCGCGAACAATCACGGCGGCAGCGCCATCGCCAAACAAAATTGACGAAATCAAGTTCGCCTGAGAAATGTCTTTGCGCTGAAATGTAAGGGAGGGCAATTCCACGGCAACGATGAGCACGTTTCCGCCTGGGTGCGCTTTCAAATAATCCGCGGCGCGGCCTAACGCCATGGCGCCTGCGGCACACCCCAATTCGGTAAAAGGCATGCGACGCACGTTCCGGCGAAAACCCATCAGATGGATCAGATGCGCGTCGAGGGAGGGAATCATGAAGCCTGTGCAAGACACAGTTATGATGAGGTCGATGTCTTCCGGCTTGAGCCCGGCACGTTCCAGACATTTTTCCGCGGCCTCGCGGCCCAACTTCACCGCGTGTTCGATGTATTCGTTGTTTGTTTTGGAAAGCGCGCGCGGTTCGATGGTGTAATCGATGGGGAAAATGGCGCGCCGCTGGTGCACTTGCGCGTTGTCCACGATGCTCATCATGGCTTCGAGCCGCCGGTCAGGAATGTCAAAGACGCGGCCCATGTAATATTTCACGTCGTCGCGCGTGATGGTGTAGGGCGGAAGCGCGGTGGCCGTCGCCGCAATCGTAGGATGCACTGCGTCACCGTTTACTCCGGGAATGTGACTCACGGGTTCGATTCTCTCCTTTTGAAGCGCAAAGGAAGTTGGGTGCTTTGCCCCTGATTCAACCGATGAATGCTACAGTCTCAGCGCGTGCTGCTTCTGAGGTTCTGACTCTACCTCATTCTCTTGTGTAACCCAAACATTTGCAATTCGTTGCGGTTCGTTGCCAATAGTCGCGCTAGCGCAGCCCCACAAGCCCCCGAACCGATTCGATGAGCTTCGCCGAATCGTAGCCCACTCCATCCTTGAACACGGTTTCTACCTTTTCGATGTCCTTGATATTCCCGGAGGGATCGCCGTCAATCACCACCAGGTCGGCTTGCTTGCCAACGGCCAGCGTGCCGATTTTGTCCAGCTCGTCAAGAAACTCCGCACCGTTCGAAGTGGCGATGTGAATTGCCTCTACCGGTGTGAATCCCTCCTCAAGGAGCAGCTCCACCTCGCGCTGGTCCCCGAACCCCGCAATCACTCCGCCGTATCCCGTGGGATCCAGTCCAGCCAGCAGCATCCCGCCTTGCCTCACGAACTCGCGTTCGAATTCGAGTTCTTTCTTGAAAAGCGCGGGCCAATCGGATTTCGCCGCGCCGTCGGAAATCAGTGCGCGTCTTCTCAAGTAGGAAATGCGCGCTTCGGGGAGCATTGCATCCAGGATGCGGGCATCCAGCGGCGCGCGGTTCGGTACGAACGTCTCGAACACCGGCAGAGTGGATGTAATCGCAACGTGATGCGCCACGAGGTCGCGAATCATTTCGTGAATCGGACCGTTTGTCACTTCAAGGGGAAGCAGGGCTTTGTCAGCCTCGGCCGGATTGGGGCACAATCCCGGTTTCTTCCCAGGAAGAAATTCCGTGTCAACAACCAATCCATGCTCCAGGTCGTCAATGCCGAGTGCAGCCGCTTCACGGAAGCCGACGGAACAAAGATGCCCAGTCACCTTAATTCCATGCGCATGCGCCGCTTTCGTGGCGGCGGCCAGTTCCTCGGGCGTGATGTTCATGTATGCCTTGAAGGATGTAACGCCCTGCGCAATCCAGAATTCCACGGTGCGGCGCGCATCTTCTGCGTCTTTGAGCTGATGCATTTGCAGCGCGAAGGCCCCCGGCCCTTCTAGATACGGCCCCGTGACGTGAATTTTCGGGCCGGCCATTTTGCCTTCGTCAATGTCGCGCCTTAGTTCGAGGTCCGCGTAGGGCTCAATGCTCCCCGTCGTTCGAATCGAGGTCACGCCTCCCGCCAAATACAGCCGCGGAAAACTCGCGGCGTGTTGCGGATAGAGCGGCGGCGCGCCGCCCGGCGACGGGTAGTACATGTGGTCGTGCATGCCGACAAGCCCGGGAATGATCGTGCGGCCGGAGAGATCGAGCACTTTCGCGCCTTCGGGAATCTTTGTGCTGGCGGCGTCGCCGAGCGCGGCAATCTTTCCCTCGCGGATCACCAGAGTTTGATCTGCGCGAGAGGCGGCTCCGGTACCGTCAATCACATGCACATGCGTCAGGGCAATTACCGGCGCGTCTTCCTTCACAAACGCACGTACCTCGGGGGCCAGTTTGGACGCGGCCTGCGGCAGGCAAAGAGCAGGCAACGCCAAGAAACAGAAGGTCAGTATTGATACTTTTCGCATGGTCCACCCCGAAGGCTTGGTTGTCGTCCGGCGTGCGGCAGGCAGTTTAAGCAGAGGGGGTCGGCAAAGCAAGGAATGTTCCACGTGGAACTTTAATTGCTTACGGTAGCTCTCGCCTGCCTTCAACCCACTCGCATATCATTTATGATAGATTTCCTGCCTTTTGAGGTAAGTCCTTTGAGGTGAAGCATGTCTCGATTCTTCTTACGCTTCTTCGTTTGTGCTCTCGTGCTCATTCTATTCCGCGAATGCCCCGCCGCTGGACAGCAAACCGCGACGCCCGCTACCACGGAGGGCGACTTTGTCGTCAAGAATTTCCAGTTCCGCTCCGGTGAATCGCTGCCCGAACTGCGCCTTCATTACACGACACTCGGGAAGCCTGCAAAGAACGCGCAGGGACGCGTCAACAACGCGGTTTTGATCTTGCACGGCACCGGTGGCACCGGGAATCAATTCCTCTCGCCCATTTTTGCGGGCGAGCTTTTCGGCCCGGGCCAGCTTCTCGACGCCGGGCGCTACTACATCATTCTTCCCGACGGCATCGGCCACGGAAAATCTTCGAAGCCCAGCGACGGCTTGCACGCGCATTTCCCCACGTACGACTACGACGACATGGTCGCCGCGCACCATCGCTTGCTCACCGAAGGGCTCGGCGTGAATCATCTGCGCCTCGTCATGGGCACTTCGATGGGCTGCATGCATTCGTTCGTGTGGGGAGAAACGTATCCCGATTTCATGGATGCGCTGATGCCGCTGGCCTGCCTGCCGGTGCAAATCGCGGGCCGCAACCGCATCTGGCGCATGATGGTGATGGACGCCATTCGAAATGATCCTGAATGGAAGGGTGGCGAGTATTCCACCGAGCCGCAGCAGGCGTTGCGGACCGCGCTTGATCTTTTGATGATAGCCGGAAGCGTGCCGCTCTACTGGCAAAAGGCCTACCCGACGCGCGATGCGGCGGACAAGGAGCTCGATGATTATTTCAAGGCGCGCATGCCAGGACTTGATGCCAATGACCTCCTGTACCAGGTAAACGCTTCGCGCAATTACGATCCTTCACCCCAACTCGAAAAAATCACTGCGCCGGTGATGTACATCAACTCCGCCGATGACTTCATCAATCCGCCGGAGCTTGGCATCGCCGAGAACGAAATCAAAAAGGTGAAAAACGGCCGCTTCGTCCTGCTGCCCATCTCTGACGAAACCCGCGGCCACGGCACTCACACCCGCGCCGCCGTCTGGAAGCAATACCTCGGCGAATTATTGGAAAAGTCTGCGCGATAACCAAGCCTTGGCAAGCTTGAGTGCGAAGAACCCCATAAAACCCGCGGACCAAACGATGGTAGCTCCGTAGACGAGAAGCGAGGGGGTACCTGAGCCCGACAAAAGAACCGTAGCCAGCACGGATCCTGAAACCACGAAGCCAGTCACATTTCCCGCCAATCTGTATTTCAGGGGAAGCTTGGGCGTAATTGCTTTTTCATTCCAGCGTCGTTCAATGCCCCTTCCGACCCAATACCAGAAGAATGAAACTAACAGGACGAAAAGCAGGCGAACCACAAGGCTGGACTTAATCACCGCTGCCATCGGGGCTGAAGCCACTAGAACGGGGAAGTCAGCAATAATGAGCAGATTAAATGAGCGCGGCACGTAGTCGAATTCACCCATTAAATGCCAACCGTTATTCGTCCATTGAGCTTTAAGCTGAGCCTCGTGTTTGTTTTTCTCAACCTGGAGGCCAATCAGAAGTGTGATAGCAAGCGCGACTTGGAGTGCAGAAAGCACCCAGCGCCAGGGGAACCGCCGAGGATTGAGCCGGCTCACGCTTTCCTGATTTCCTAGCCGCAGATTTTCTGAATATTAATGGATTTGGTGTCCATGCAGACACTACCCCGCGGCTTCCTGGCTGGCGCGGATTTCCTGCCAGCGGCGCGGGCGCTTGTTGGCCTGCAGAACTTTCTTGCGCAAGCGAATCGTCTTCGGCGTGATTTCCACGTACTCGTCGTCCGCGATAAATTCAATCGCCTGCTCGAGACTTAGCTCGCGATGCGGAATCAGGCGAATGGCCTCATCCGCGGTGGACGAGCGCATGTTCGTCAGCTTCTTTTCTTTCGTGACATTCACGTCCATGTCCTGCTCGCGTGTATTTTCGCCGACAATCATCCCTTCGTAGACGTCCACCGTTGGGCCGACAAATAACTCCCCGCGCTCCTGCAAATTCCACAGCGCAAATGCCGTCGAGACTCCCGCTCGATCCGCGACTAGCGCGCCTGTGGGACGCAGCGCCATCTCGCCACCGTATTCCGTCCAGCCGTCGAAAATCGAGTGAATCAGCGCCGTGCCGCGGGTGTCGGTCAGCAACTGGCTGCGCAAGCCGATCAATCCGCGCGATGGAATCTTGAAGTCCAGCCGCACGCGCCCCGAGCCGTGATTGCTCATCTTGGTCATTTCGCCGCGGCGCCCGCCGATGGTTTCCATAATGATGCCGATGAAATTCTCCGGAATGTCGATCACCAGCCGCTCGACGGGTTCGAGCTTCTTCCCGTTTTCCGTGCGCGTCACGATTTCCGGCTTGCCCACCATCAATTCGAAGCCTTCGCGCCGCATCGTCTCAATCAAAATCGCGAGTTGCAGCTCGCCGCGGCCCAGCACGCGAAACGATTCCGGCGTGTCCGTGTCTTCAACGCGAATCGAAACGTTGGTGAGCAGTTCTTTTTGCAGGCGGTCGCGCAGATCGCGTGAGGTCAGGTAGTCGCCGTCCTTGCCGGAAAGCGGCCCGCTGTTCACCGTGAAAATCATGGCCAGCGTGGGCTCGTCAATCAGCAAAGGCTCAAGCGGCGCGGGCGACTCCACATCCGTGATGCTCTCGCCGATTTGAATGCCCTCGATTCCCGCAATCGCCACAATATCGCCCGCGAGAACCTCTTCGGCTTCGTCGCGCTCCAAGCCGCGGAACGTGAACAGCTTGGTGATTTTCGTAGGCTCGAGTTTTCCGCTCAGCTTGCTGACGCCCGCTTCTTCGCCACGCCTGAGCGTTCCATTGAAAACGCGCGCGATGGCGATGCGCCCGAGAAACTCGCTGTAATCCAGGTTCATCACCTGAATCTGCAGAACGCCCGCGGGATCACCCGTCGGCGCGGGAATATGTTTTACGATAGCTTCGAACAGCGGTAACAAGTCTTTCGAATTGTCCCCAATCTTGTTGTGGGCTACGCCGTCGCGCGCATTGGTGTAAATGATCGGAAAGTCGAGCTGGTCTTCCGTCGCATCCAGGTCAATGAAGAGGTCGTAGATTTCGTCCAAGACTTCCTTCGGCCGAGCATCCGCACGGTCAATCTTGTTCAACACAATCACCGGAGGCAGTTTTGCCGCCAGCGCTTTCTGCAAAACGTACCGAGTCTGCGGCAGGGGCCCTTCGCTCGCGTCCACCAGAACGACCACGCCATCCACCAGCCGCAGCGCGCGTTCGACTTCTCCGCCAAAATCGCTGTGGCCCGGCGTGTCCACAATGTTGATTTTCGTCCCGCGGAAAAAGAGCGCGGTGTTTTTCGCCAGAATGGTAATGCCGCGCTCGCGTTCCAGCTCATTCGAATCCATCACGCGGTCAACCACCGCTTCGTTGGCACGGAAAATCCCGCTTTGCCTGAGCATGGCGTCCACCAGCGTGGTTTTGCCGTGGTCCACGTGCGCGATGATGGCGATATTGCGAATCTCTTGACTCATGTTTCTGTTCTTTGTGACGTTCTCGCGCCAATTCCTCCAAACACAAAAATAGCTGCTGGAACAACCAGCAGCCCGGATATTTCTCCACTTTGGATGCTACTCAGGTGCGGTCGAGCACTTTCCAGTGTAACAGAGCCAGCCCGGTTTCGTGTACTATCCCTGCCGCGAGAGTAAAGGGCCAAGGCATTTTTCCTGCGAACGATAGTTCGCCGGAAGGAGGATAAAGCTTGTGAGCGCTCTTCATATTGACCGGAAGTCCCTCTATTTTCTGTTGGCCATTCTTCTTCTCGACCTGCCCACCGCCGCGCAGCAGCAGGAACGCCCGGACTATTCGAAACTGTTCGACAAAACGGACGTCATGATCGCCGCGCGCGACGGCGCGAAGCTGCACACGGAAATCTACGCTCCCAAAAACGCAACCGAGCCGCTGCCCATCATTTTCGAGCGCACGCCTTACGGTCTCAGCGACGACGAGAAAGGCTACAGCCGCATCCTTTACCGCTACGCCGAAATGATTCCCGAAGGCTACATCTTCGTGTTTCAGGACATTCGCGGCCGCTACGGCTCCGAGGGCAAATTCGTCATGCAACGGCCGGTGCGCGATCCGAAAAAGGCGAAAGCAATCGACGAGGGCACCGACACCTACGACACGATCGACTGGCTCGTTAAAAATGTTCCGCACAACAACGGCCGCGTGGGCTTGCTGGGGATCTCCTACGGCGGCTGGCTCACGGTGATGGGCATGCTCGATCCGCATCCCGCGCTCAAAGCCGTTTCCGAACAGGCTTCCCCTGCCGACATGTTTCTCGGCGACGACTTCCATCACAACGGGGCTTTCCGCCTGAGCTATGGTTTCGAGTACTCCACGATCATGGAGACGGACAAGACCAACTTCTCTTTTCAGTTCGACCGCTTCGATACGTACGAATGGTACTTGCAGCTCGGCGCGCTTTCGAATGCCAACAAGAAATACATTCACGGAACGCTCCCCACCTGGAACGACTTCGTCGCGCATCCCAATTACGATTCCTTCTGGAAACAACAAGCTATGCCTTTCATTCTGACGAGGCCCAAAGTGCCGAATCTGAACGTCGCGGGCTGGTGGGACCAGGAAGATTTTTACGGTCCGATGAAGATTTACGAAATCCTGGAGAAGGAAGACCCTGACCACCTGAATTATCTCGTCGCCGGGCCGTGGAACCACGGCGGCTGGGCGCGTGGCGCGGGCGCCTCGCTTGGCGCAATTCCTTTCGGTAGCGATACGGCACTTTATTTCCGCCAGAAAATAGAAGCTCCGTGGTTCGCCTATTGGCTAAAGAGCAAAGGCAGCCTGCCTCTCAAAGAGGCTCTGCTATTTCAGACCGGCAGCGACATCTGGGTGAATTTCGATTCCTGGCCGCCGCGCGAAGCGAAAGCACAGAATCTCTATTTTCGCGAGGACGGAAGACTTTCCTTCGACGCCCCTACCGCCGAGTCCGACCAAGCATTCGACAGTTACGTCAGCGATCCCGCGCATCCCGTGCCTTATCGCAACCGGCCGATAGACATCACCTATCCAGAAGATCATCCGGGCAGCTGGTTCACGTGGCTGGTGCAGGACCAGCGTTTCGTGGACAACCGCCCGGACGTGCTCACCTGGCAAACTGATGAGCTGAAGGAAGACGTCACGCTCGCGGGCCAGGTCACCGCCAAGCTGTTTGCATCCACCACTGGCAGTGATGCTGACTGGATTGTGAAGCTTATTGATGTGTATCCGGAAAAATATCCCGAGAAGTGGCAGCTTTCCGGCTTCGAGCTGATGATTGCCGACGAAGTGTTCCGCGGGCGCTTCCGCAACTCCTTCGAAAAGCCGGAACCGATTCAGCCCGGCGTAGTCACGCCGTTCAAGGTCGATCTGCACACCGCGAATCACGTGTTCAAGAAAGGCCACCGCATCATGGTTCAGGTGCAAAGCACCTGGTTTCCCATCATCGACCGCAACCCGCAGAAATTCGTTCTCAACATTTTTGAAGCGCAGGAATCGGACTATCAGAAAGCCACGCAGCACATCTACCGTTCGAAACGCTTTCCGTCGAGCGTCGAAATCTCCGTGCTTCCATAAGCCAACCCCGTCAGGAATTGAGAATGCCCCCCTCGAGCGCTGCGCTGGCGAGGGTGGGGGCAGTAGGCCTTGCGCCATACTTTGGTTGCCTAGTGAAACAAATACTCCCAGCACTCCAGTTTGTTCCTTCTCCCGCTTTCGCTGGCAGTTCGCCCAGAAGCGGCTTCTACCCAGTACAGAGAATTGGTTTGACCATGTGTACGCAAGAGGATTCTACGCATAGACGAGAGACGGGAATTGTTCCCGTGTTCGAAGAGGGGAATTCTCCATGATTTCATATAAAGCGTATCTAAAAATGGAAGCTTAACACCATGTAACATCCAGATTCTTGCAGGATTGTCGAGGTCTTCATTGATGTCTCTTTGTAATGCGCCCGGTCGAGGAACTTATGTGCGAAATCATTCGTAATTCAGGAAAACACTCTACAGGCTTTTGCGTCTATACGGTGCAAAGGGGTAAGGGTGACCGTCTATGCCATCGGAAGTGATTACGATGCAAGAACCGGATAGTCCTGCGATTCCCGGGCAAAGCTTGCTTTCTTCAGGTCGTTATATCTATTTTGGGCCCTTCCGTATTGATCAGCAGAGGCAGGAAGTCACGCGGAATGGGATCCGGCTAAAACTTCAAGGAAAGGTTTACCAGACGCTTCTCACGTTACTCGAAAAGCCGGGCGAAGTCGTTACGCGCGAAGAGCTGCGCATGCGCCTGTGGCCTACGGACACGCATGTCAATTACGATGCGAACGTAAACACCACCGTTAACAAGCTTCGCATAGCCTTGGGCGATTCATCGGACAAGCCCCTCTATGTGGAGACCATACCTCGAAAGGGATACTCCCTCCTCGTGCAGCCGGAAATCTCCAACAGAGTCGGAAATCCTCATGTCCCGCAAAACGGGTCACATCGAGAAGCAGGAGAAACCTCTTCTCCGCGCACTGGCTTTTTCAAGTTCTCCAAATCCGACTTGTGGGTGGTCCTCGGCGCCATCGGCTTGATTCTTGCGGGCATGCTCCTGGGGGCCGGCATCATGCGCTTCTGGATGAACCATCCAGCGCCAGTCTCGAGTCACTCGCTCGCGCTGGTTCTCCTTCGCATTTTGGAGAAGGCGCTTCTTTAGACCGGCCTGGACCCCGTCAAAATCATCCTCTAGGCTTTCCGCTGGCGCTGTGTCTTCAATTCTCTGCATGCCCCTGAAGGAAGCCTCGGCGGTTGGAATGGCTTCGTTGCATTCTCGTGTAGACTGCTTGCTTCCTTATGCTAACCGCCGTCACCCGCGCTGTCAGTCCGGCCATTGTCCGGTGCGAGCTGTCTTTCATCGATCGCAAGCCCATCGACTTGGGGCGCGCGCGGGAGCAGCATCAGGCGTACGAAGTGCTCCTGGCAAAGTTGGGCGCGCGGATCATCTCTCTTCCCCCCGAGCCCGATCTTCCCGATTCCATGTTTGTGGAAGATCCCGCGATAGTACTCGATGAAATCGCAGTCATCTTGCCGCTCGGCACAGAAAGCCGCCGGTCCGAGGCCACGTCCCTCGCGCAGGAGCTTTCGAAATACCGCAAACTTGCCCACGTCCAGCTTCCCGGTACGCTCGAAGGCGGCGACGTTCTTCGCATCGGCCGCAAGCTTTTTGTGGGGCTGACGAAGCGCAGCAACGCCGAAGGCATTCGCCAGCTCGCGGAGATCGTGACACCACACGGCTACGAAGTCATCTCCGTGCCCGTGACCGGCTGCCTGCACTTGAAATCCGCGGTCACCTGGATTGCAGACCACACGCTTCTGGCGAACCGCGCATGGTTTGACACCAAACCTTTCGTCGGCTATGACTGGATTGACGTGGATCCCTCAGAGCCGCACGCCGCGAACGCGCTGGCGCTTGGTGACACGGTCATTTTGCCGGCGTCGTTTCCAAGAACGCGCGGCCGGATCGGCTCGCTGGACTTTCGCGTCACAACCCTGGACATCTCCGAGCTCCAGAAAGCCGAATCCGGCCTCACCTGTTCAAGCTTGCTCTTTGAGAGTTTCAGCTAGTATCGGGCAGACGCAACCCTGATTCTGCCCGGCTTCGCTGGCTCTTGCGTCCCGGCTCTCTCCGGGAATACCCGTGCCGATCGTCTCCAGCCGGAGCAGGCCTATGGGTGAAAGCTGAATTCCAGCGAAACTGTTGTTTCGCCGCTCGCTGGCGCGTACTTCCAGTTTTTCAGAGCGTCCTGAACGGCGCTCACCAGCACGGGATGGCCGCCGAGCACTTTCACATCCTTGATTTGGCCGTCGGGCGCGACTAGCACTTGAACTTTCACGACTCCAATTAACCGGAATCGACGCGCGGTCTCCGGATACGTCGGAGTTGGATTGTTAAGTGCCTTCCGGCTTTCCTGCGCGTGCACGCCCGCTCCCGCGAAGCTCAATCCCACCACCAGCAGAATCTGCGCTACTCTCTTTCTCGTGTTCATCTCCATCTTCGTCATTCCATTCCTGTTTTGAGTTTTTTCTTTGAGCTGGCGTATATCGGGGACCACAACGCCCGGACTCGTTTTTATTTCTTGTCCTGCTGTTCCAGCGTATCGAACGCCATTTCTTCTTGGAACTGTGGCGAAGGTCAGGTGTGATTCCGCGGAAACTGTTCGTGCGTACGAAGTACGAAGAGAAAACATTTTCCCTAAGCTGCGGTCGCGAGAAAATGCAGGTCTGAGCCTTGTGCGCTTTGCTACTTTGTTCAGGGTCACCGTAGCTGTTTTGCATAACTAAGGGCCTTCTATGTCGAAACCCATTCCCATGCGTCTATAACACCAAGGTCGGACTCAATTCCCAATTGGGAGGGCAGCTCTATGAAACGCACAGTCGCGGTCAGACTCGTCCTGGGCCTCCTTTGCATAACCACTCTCTATTCAGTCTCAGGGCGCGCGCAGGATACCTGGACTTGGCCGGAGAAGCCGAGGAACCTTCAAGTCTTGCCAAAGGATTGGCCGGGCACGCGGCTCCGGCCGGTGATGGTCGGGTTCACAAGAGCACTTGGCGTGCGGTGTTCCTATTGCCACAAGGGAGAAGAAGGCAAGCCGCTGAGCACGTACGATTTTGCCTCCGACGATAACCCCAACAAGAACCGCGCCCGAGAAATGTACCGCATGCTTGGCGACATCAATGACCATTTGAAGAAAATTGAGTCCAGCGGCGACAAGCGCGTGAACATGTGGTGTCACACCTGCCACCATGGGCGCCCGCGCCCCATGACCCTTGACGAAGAGCTGGGAGAACAATACCGAAAGAAGGGTCTGCAAGCCGCACTCGACGATTACGCCGATCTCAAGAAGAAATATTACGGGCGCGCGGCTTTTGATTTTGGCGAGGGCTCGTTGAATGTTTTTGGTTATACGCTGCTGGAGGGAAACGATGCCGCGGGGGCGATCCAGGTCTTCAAATTGAACGCCGAAGCGTTTCCGGATTCCTCAAACGTTTGGGATAGCCTCGCGGAAGGATACTTAAAGGCAGGCGACGTCAAGAAGGCGCAGGAGAATTACGAAAAGGCGCTAAGCCTTGATCCGGCGAATCAAAGTGCAAAGGAAGCCTTAAAAAAAATCAAAGACTCACAGCAAAAATGAGTTGTGCCTGACTACGGCCGCGCTTGCAATTCCATTCTCAAAACAGCCGAGGCTGGCGCCTCGGCGCTTCGCGTCCGAAATATTCGTAAGCGCGCGGAGTCGCGACGCGGCCGCGCGGCGTGCGGTCGATCATGCCGATCTGCATGAGGTAGGGCTCGTACATTTCTTCGATCGCGTCTTCCTCTTCCGCAAGCGCTGCTGAAAGCGTCCCGAGGCCCACCGGACCGCCTCCATACTTGTCGAGGAGCGCCAGCATCAAGTTGCGGTCCACTTCGTCGAGGCCGTTCTCATCCACGCCAAGCATTTGCAGCGCTTCCTGCGCCACGGCGCGCGTAACGCGTCCAGCGGCGCGCACCTCGGCAAAGTCGCGCGAGCGCCGCAGCAGGCGGTTGGCGATGCGCGGCGTGCCCCGGGAGCGGCGAGCGATTTCTTCCGCGCCGCCTTCGTCCATTTCGATGTTCAGGATTCTCGCCGAGCGGTGAATGATGATGAGCAGATCTTCCGGCGTGTAAAAATCCAGCCGATGCACGATGCCGAAGCGCGAACGCAGAGGAGCGGTGATCAATCCCGCGCGCGTTGTCGCGCCTACTAGGGTGAAGTGGCTCAACTGGAAAGGATGAATGCGCGCCCCAGGTCCCTGTCCGATGATCAGGTCCACGCGGAAATCTTCCATCGCGGGATAAAGCACTTCTTCGACCGCAGGTTGCAGCCGGTGAATTTCGTCGAGAAAAAAAACCTCTTTCTTTTCGAGCGAGGTCAGAATCGCCGTGAGGTCGCCTTTGCGTTCGAGCAGCGGCCCCGCACTCGTTTTTATAGGAACGTTAAGTTCGTTGGCGATAATCTGCGCCAGCGTGGTTTTGCCCAGCCCGGGCGGGCCGTACAGCAGGACATGGTCCAACGCTTCATCGCGGCTGCGCGCCGCGTCAATAGCGATCTGAATGTTCTCCTTGACGCGCTTCTGCCCGATGTACTCCTCGAGCCGCCGCGGCCGCACGCTGACGTCGATGCGCGCGTCTTCTTCATAAGCCGCCCCGGACACAATCCGCTGCGGCTCTCTTTGCTGCATCATCCGTTTTGCGCTCGTCTCCGCCATGTTTTTTCTCAACGCAGAGTGCACAGAGAAGAACGGTTCTTTCTTACTGTCTCCGTGTTCTCTGTGGTCTTTGTGTTAGAAACACCCCTTGAACCGCGCCTCGGTCTTAACCGCCCGCGGTGCACTATGCGCCTGCACGTGTGGACCGCCCTTTCGGCGCGCTTAGAGATTGTAGCGTCGCCCGCAACAGCTTCTCAAAATTCCCTGTGCCAGCCGCGCGTTTCGCTTCCGCCGCCGCCTCTTCTGCTGTGCGCGTGTCGTAGCCCAAATTCACGAGGGCGGAGACGACGTCTGCCTCTACGCCCGCCGCAGAAGCCACCGCGGGCTTCTCCGTTTCGATGGCCACGGCTTCGAGCCTATCCTTCAACTCGACAACGATGCGCTCCGCAGTTTTTCTACCCACGCCAGGAATCTTCGTCAGACGCACCAGGTCGCCGCCGCGAATCGCCGGAACCAGTTCTTCCACGCTCATCCCGGAAAGAATCTTCAACGCTAGCGCTGGCCCGACGCCCGACGCGGAAATCAGCAACTCAAAAAAATGCTTTTCCCGCGAGGACACGAAACCAAAAAGCGCCAGCGCATCTTCCCGCACGTGCGTGTGAATCAGGAGGGTAACTTCCGTGTGCAGTTCGCCGAGCGCAGCGTACGTCGAAAGCGGAACTTGCACCAGGTACCCGACTCCGCCCACGTCGACGAGCACCTGGTTCGGTCTTTTTTCCGCGAGCCGTCCACGAAGCTGCCCAATCATCCTTGTTACCTAGGCCGCCAGTATTGCCGCCTTTTCTTCGCCTGTCAACGCGAACCCCAATTCCGCACTCAATTAGAAAACTGCCCTTTTCATCTTCAGGGCTGAGTTATCCAACGTCTTGATCAGCTTTCAAAGGCCAGCAGGATTTGCGGCGCCGCTCTTCATCACATTTTCAACCAGGTCGCCGAGTTCCTCGGCAGTGAACTCATTTCCTTCGAGGTTCGCCACGAGCCTGCCGTGCCGGTCAATGACCAACGTGTGCAGCGAATGAATCAGCTGTCCCTCGTCCGGGTAGAAGGCCACGCCAAACCGGTTACAGAATTTCTGAACCTCGGCGGGCGGGCCGGTCAGCAAGTGCCAGCCTTTCGGATCAATGTTCCAGGTCCGCCCGTACTGCGCCAAGGCTTCGGGCTGGTCGTGCACCGGATCCATCGTGACGGTCAGCAGAATCAGCTCGCGTCTCATTTCACCGGCGAAGCGCTTCTGCAGTCGGGCAAAGTTATTGGTGAGCCGGAAGCAATAATTAGGAAACGGGCAGCGCGTGTAGACAAACGTAATGACTACGACCTTTCCTGCAAACTGAGAAAGCGTAATGCGCTCGCGGTTTTGGTCCACGAGGGAAAAGTCCGGAGCAGGCTCGCCCGCCTTCAGCACGCGCTCTGGAGAAAGCGTTGGATCCATCACGCCATCGAGCAATCGCAATCGGCGCGCGGACAAGGGGTCGGCTTCCAGGCTCTCAAAGTTTTTAATGTGCACCCTTTCCGCGTAAGAATTCTCTTTCTCCACGACGAGAGAAAACTGGATCATCGCGCCACGCGTCAGGCCATCGAGTTCCTTTGCGTCGCGCACCTCAATTGGCATGATCATCGCATCCATGTAACCGGGAATGTTTTCGCAGGAAACGGTCACGATTCTGTGCTGTTTGTCCACCCCTAGAACCAAACCCTTTGCGGAAAACTTTTGTTGCGCGAGCACAGGGGAAGCAATGAGCGCCGCTAAAAGCAATAACAGCGCACATTCAGCGCGGCGTGCGTGTGAAAGTTCGCGATACGCCATCCTCATGGGCCCACCTTGGAAGATTCGCGAGGCTGGTGCTCTTTCGGGCTGCCGTCGGCTTGCGACGAATTCAGACGGAACGGGACCATTTTCCGCTCCAGGCGTTTCGCTTCCTTGCGGTCCTCCCGGGTTTCCCAAAACTGATTCTTGGCTACTCCCTTGAAGGACTGATGTATGCCGCTCGCGGGCCAGTCCACTTCAATGCTTTCGATCTGCGCGGACTTTCCCAACCCGATGTGCTGCTCAAGCGGCGAGGCTCCAAAAGACCCGCCGCTCCCCACGGTGCGGTAAATCGCCCGCGCCGGATTGCCTTCGTTTTTCACGATGACTTTAATTCTCGCGCCGATCGCCGCACGGTTGCTCTTGACGCCCACCAGCTTGAGATTAATCCAATCGTTTCCGCTCGCCGTGTTTGCGAACAGCCGCAGAGTATGGCGGTCTCCGGGAGTCGCCCCTCCGGTTTCGGTCACAATGTCCTCGTACCCGCGGCGCTGCAAATCCGCGGTAGCGACAGCGTGTCCTTTGTGAAGCTCGCCGGTCCCCGAGGAAGCCGTAACGTCGGCAAAATATTTGCCGTCATGGTTCCGAAGAAGAACATGAGGCAGCACGGAAGCGTAAGAAGGGTTGCCGTTGCCCAGGTAGATGTCCAGAAATCCGTCGTTGTCGATATCTCCGAAATTCGCGCCCATGGGCATAAAAACCTTGTCCAATCCGGTCTCTGCGGTTACGTCTTTGAAGGTACCATTCCCCAAATTCTTATAGAGCTTCAGCGTTCCTGCGTTGTGGGGAAGCCCCAGATATGTCCGCATGGATTCATCGACCGAAACGAAGTAGCTGGTCACGAAAAGGTCCGGCAAACCGCAATTGTCGTAGTCGAAGAACCAGGCGACGAAGCTCGGTCCCAGGCCCTGAACGCCCGCTTCGGCGGCCACGTCCGTGAAGGTATTGTCGTGGTTGTTGTGGTAAAGCCGGTTTTCGCCCAGATAGTCGGTGACGTAAAAATCCACGTAGCCATCGTTGTCATAGTCGGCGGCAACCACACTCTTCGTTTGCACGCTCTCTTCGATTCCCGCGGAATGCGAAATGTTTTCGAACGTTCCGTCACCCTTGTTCAGGAAGAGCAGATTTCCGCCGCTTTCGTTTCCCACGAAAAGGTCCAAAAATCCGTCGTTGTTGATGTCCGCCCAAACCGCCGTTTGCGAAGCGACCAGCGCATCGCCCAGCCCGCTGCTGGCCGTGACGTCGGTGAAAGTGCCGTCGCAGTTGTTCTTCATCAGCGACATTCTTTGCGGAAATTCCCAGCCTCCGCGAAGAACCAAAAATTCCAGGCAGCCATCATTGTTGTAGTCCGTCTGAATGAGGTTCAGGCCACCCATTTGTTTGGCTAGTCCAGCCTCGCGGGCGCGATCGGTAAAAGTCCCGTCGCCGTTATTGTGGAAGTAGCGCAACGGCTGGCACATATCCATGCTGGAAGTCAGGATGTCCAGTCGCCCGTTGTTTTCGAAATCGTCCACAATCACGCCCCCCGCCTGAGAAAACGTGTCGACACCCGCGGCTGGCGCTACGTCCACGAAACGGTCCACGCGCTCTTTGGATTCAAAAGCGGATGAAGGAATGCGGTATTTTTTCGGCACTCCATCCGGATACGTCCCCAGGGTCGCGTAAGCAAGATTCAGCAACCATCGGGTGTCGAGAGATTGCGGCCGGTATTCCAGGCATTTCGAGAAATACTCGATCGCCTTCTGCGCATCCGCAGTCTTTTTATAAGTATTGCCCGGCCGCATTGGGAACAGGCATTTTTCGCCCGGCGCGCTAAAGGCCTCGTTCACCATATCCGAACGATGCAGATGGGCGACGCCGAGGGTGAATTCCATGAGGGACACTGCGGCAGGAACCTTCTCCGAGGCGATGCGATACGCTTCCTCGTACTGCTGGATGGCGGGGTCCATTCTTCCCTGATAGGAATAAAGCTCGCCTAAGGCCACATGCTCTTGCATCACGTCCAAAGGTTGTTGTTGATCGAGCGCCTGGCGACTCGAAGGACCAAGAACCTTCTCCAGGCCCTCCGTCGCGGCTGCGAGCGATTGCGTGCGCATCTGGCAGCCGACCACCGAATCCCGGTCCCAGCCCTGCACCTTGGGAAATCGAAGCAAAGCGTCGTCCGCATCGCCGAAGCCGGAAATCCCCGGCGCCTTCGTCACGCTTCCAAACGCGGACAGCGCTTGCAGCCGCGCTTTCGGAGCATTCTCGATTTCAGCCGCCTTGCTTTCCGGTAGGACTTTCAGGATGGCATAGCCCGACGGAATCCGCGTGACTCCGGAAATCTGTCCGGGTCTGACTCCCGCTAGGGCATCACGCAGTTCAGGCCTTAGGGATGTCGGGTCCATTCGTCCCATGTAGCCGCCCGAATCGGCCGTGGGATCGATGGATTTTTCTTTCGCCAGCGAAGCAAAGTCGTAGCCCGCCTTGAGCCGCTCCAGCACTTGGTCGGCTTGTTCGGGAGTATTTACGACAATCACTTGCAGGGCGATTTCCTTGGGCCTTGCGCTTTCGTCAGGTTTTGTCGACTGACCATACAACAGCACGCAAAAAAGCCCTGACCCGCAGAGCGTCAGCACTGAAACAAAACGAATGGTTTTGCGATTTCCCGGCCCGACCCCATTCCCTTGCGCCATGCTGGAATTCTACCCGCCACAACCCCGGCTCTCAATCCACGGTCAATGTTTGAAAATCAAGCGTTCACTCAACGGCCGTATTTCCCGATCGTTTCCGCGTGCGCGAGGATATGCCCCTTCATGGCGCCCTCGACGTCGGCCTTCGTTGCGCCCGCTTTCAGATTCAGCTTCGCATTCAGCGCATAAAGCTTGAAGAAATACCGGTGCGGTTCGCCCGGCGGCGGACACGGCCCTCCGTACCCGATTTTTCCGAAATCGTTTCGCCCTTGCCGCGCGCCATTCGCAAGCTGCTCTTGTTTTGCCACCCCCTCCGCAAGTTCTCTCGTATCCGCAGGTAGGTCGAACAACACCCAATGGACCCACGTGCCCGCGGGAGCATCGGGGTCGTCCATAATCAACGCAAAACTTTGCGTCTTTGCCGGAGGTTCGGTCCAACTGAGCTTCGGCGAGGCATCCGGCCCATCGCAGGTAAATTTTTTCGGAATCATTTCCCCGGCAGAGAATGACGCGCTGGAGATCTTCATGGGTCCCCCTTGGGTTTGCGCAATTGGAGTTGCACCAAGGAAAGAGGCGAGGCACAACGAGAAACAAATCACAACGGTAGACACAAAGCGCATAAGAACAGTCCTTTTTCATTGTGACATACCTGCAGGTTACAGGAAGGCAAAAGTCGCGCGGCACCTTCGGAATGCCCGGTTTTTCTGGGGACTTAAGACTTATAACTTACAACTTTCGCCTTCAGCGGCGGCTGCGGTCCTTGCGTACTGCTTCATCAATCAAGGCATCCAATTCGTCGCGCGTTAGCGTCACGCGATCTTCCGCGGATTCTCCGCCCTCGTTGGTGAGGGGCAGTTCCGCGCCGCCACCCGGTGGAGGGGACACGAAGTATCGCGGACGCGCCGCCATCAACTTCGCCACTTCCCGGCCCGAGAGCAATACCGGCTCGCCGGCGAGCTCCGCCGCCAGCGTAATCTTTGCGGAGTGCTCGATCGTCTCCATGCGGAAGAAGGCTGTAAGTAAATCCGGCCCGCAGGTCACCGCGCCGTGGTTCGCCAACAGCAGCGCATCGTAGTGCGGAACAAAAGGCTCGAGCGCCCCGCTCAGCTCGGGCGTTCCTGGCGTGGCGTATTGCACCAGCGGAACCTGCCCCAGCCCCACAATCACCTCGGGCAGCAGCGCTTTGTTGAGCGCGCGCCCGGCAACCGCAAATCCTGTGGCCGTTGGCGGATGCGCGTGGCAAATCGCGTTTACGTCGGGCCGCATCTTGTAGAACAGCAGATGCATGGCTAGTTCCGAGGAAACTTTGCGGTCGCCGGAGAGCTGTCTGCCCTCGATGTCCGTAATTACCAGGTCCTCGGGCGTAAGCATTCCCTTGTTCATGCATGTGGGCGTCGTCAGGATGCGTCCGTCGGCCAGCCGCACCGACAAATTGCCTTCGCACGCGACGATGTATTCGCGCTCATACATCCAGCGCCCGGCGACACAAATGTCCCGGGCGTGCTGCGCTTCGGTTTTTGGGTGGCCTGGTAAAAGTGAGTCCGGGGTCAAGGGTGGACTCCTTCCTGGCGCGGAAAACGGCCGCGCCGTTGCTGCCAATTTGCTTCGGGCACACCCCGCGGGGACTTACGAAATGGCCCCGCCGGTTCCCTGGGACCAGCGTGAGCGGAAAGAACCTATTACAAAACGCCCCAAGAATCTAGTGCTGTTCAAAAGTTGGCGCGCCGCTAGGCATAAATGCCGCGCAGCTTCAGGACTGTGGCCACGCGGTCGATCGCCAGCATGTACGCCGCGATGCGATTGTTGACCTTGTGGACCCCGGCGTAGCGCACCACTTCATCGAACGCATTCTCCATGAAATCCAGCAGGCGCTCGTTGACTTCGCTCTCCCGCCAGAAGAATCCCTGACGGTCTTGCACCCATTCGAAATAGCTCACCGTCACGCCGCCGGCATTCCCCAGAATATCCGGTATGGTGAAGATACCCTTCGAATCGATAATCGTGTCGGCCTGCCAGGTGGTTGGGCCGTTCGCTCCTTCGCAAAGGATCTTTGCCTGGACTTGGTTCGCATTCTTCTCGGTAATCTGGTTCTCTATAGCCGCAGGAATGGCGATGTCGCACGGCTGGAAGAGCACGTCCCGCGCGGACATCTTCGTTCCGCCGCCAGGAAAACTCTGCAACGTCTTCTTCTGCGTGTATACCCAGTCGATCGCCTTGGCCACGTCGAAGCCTTTCTCGTTGCAGAGCCCCCCTCCGATGTCTGCGAGTCCGATAATTTTGTATCCTGCTTTTTGCATCAGGTCCGCCGCCATCGAGCCGACATTGCCGAAGCCCTGCACCACCACGCGGCAGCCCTGTTTCTTCAACCCCACTTTGCTGAGAGCCTTGTCGCAGCACATCATCACACCGCGCCCTGTGGCTTCGCGCCTTCCCCGCGATCCGCCAAGCTCAATCGGCTTTCCTGTGACCACTGCCGTCGTGGCTTGCCCGACGTGCATTGCATACGTGTCCATGACCCACGCCATGGTTTGCTCGCCCGTGCCTACATCCGGCGCGGGGATGTCCCGCTCCGGCCCAATCCAGTCCGCCAGTTCCGCGGTGTAACGCCGCGTCAGGCGCTCCATCTCTCCCTTCGACAATTTGCGTGGGTCGCAAATGACTCCGCCTTTCGCTCCCCCGAACGGAATGTTCACCACCGCGCATTTCCACGTCATCCACGTCGCTAGTGCGCGCACTTCGTCCAGAGATACGTCGGGAGCAAACCGAATCCCGCCTTTTCCCGGTCCGCGCACGTTCGAATGCAACACCCGGTACCCCGTAAACACTTCCAGTTGTCCGTTGTCCATCCCCACCGGGATGTACAACGTGATTTCCTTGCTCGGCCATTTCAGGAAACGGTACAGGCCCTGCTCCAGCCCCAGTTTGCTCGCCGCCACTTCAAAACGCGCTTCGGCGTTTTGGTAGACATTCATTTCTTCCGGCATCACGGCTTGCGACATGCAAAATTCTCCTTCGCTAACTTCCGTATTCCTTAACATTCTTTAGAGCGCAGTATTCCTCTTACTCCTCGGAGGAACAGTGGATTCAACAGCGAGCGCGACGCTGATTCCGTTCTCTCAAGACAGGTCCTTGCACAATTCGTCCTGCGATTGTTTCACAGGCGTGAATTCGGGGGCCAAAGGAAGGTAATCTTCGGCGGTCTACCCCACCGCCAGACTTGCCATTTGGCCGGGCCGCCAGTATACGAACCTGTTCTTTATCCCGCAAGCCACCCGGCCTTCAACGGTGCTCCGTGAGTGGGTCTTCTCCTGTCAGGTGCATGTTCGCTATGCTTCCTTTTCGAATCGTTCGCGCAGGACAACCCTATCCAGACTAAATGTTGTGCTTGTTCCTTCGAAGAAGGGCGCCCTATTGTTGCAGCCGGAATTGGAGGGTGACTGTCAGATGCATCGGCACTGCTTTACCATCAAGCATCGCCGGTTGATACTTCCACTGCTTCAGGGCGTCCTTGGCCGCTTCTTGTAGCAGCGTCGGCCCGGAAATTACTTTCATCGTCGTGACGCGCCCGTCGGCGTCGATAAGCGCATCAATGGTGACGGCCCCGGAAATGTGCTGCGCCTTCGCCATCGCTGGGTACGCGGGCTGCACGGACGAGATCAATTTCGCTTGCTTCACGTCTCCGCCAACCGCCACGGGAGCCGCGGGCACGGCTGGCTGATTGCTCGCGACCGCCAATCCACCTAGTGCATCTGCATTGTCCGCTGGCTGCTCTTCGCTCAGAACCGCATCCGGTGCCGCTCCCGCCTGCGCGCTCCGCTTCTGTGAAATCTTGGGCGCCGCCAAGCGGACCTGTCCGAGCACAGCCTTCTTTTCCACTGCTTGAACCGTCTCAGGCTGCGCGGACTCCGCCTTCGTTACCACATTGCCGCCATTCAAACCATTCGAACTAACTTGGGCGCCGCGAGCCGTGCCGGTTGCCGAGGTCGTTGGAGCCGCACTGGAAACATTGCTTGCAGCATTGCTTGGCGCATTCGAATTGACCGTCCCGGTGGCCTCCGAAACCGCTGCGTCCGTTTGACGTACAGGGGTCCCCAGCACAGATTCCTTGATTGCACTCGTCTGCAAGTCTTGGGGACCCGAAACGGCGGCCGACCCCGCGTTCGCAGTATTTGTATGAGCTCCCGGGGCCTGCTGATTCACGTACCACCAGGCGCCCCCCGCCAGCGCCAGAATCCCCGCCGCAATCCCCACGAACAACATCCCTTTGCCGGACTTCTTCGCCGAACTCTCCCGGGCGCGTTTCGAATCTTCAAATGGCAACGCGCTTCCAAACTGCGGAACTCGCGATTCACGGGCACGCGGTTCCGTCGGCGCCACAAGCGGCGCCACCAACTCCTGTAATTGCGGTTGCTCCGCGCGGCGCTTGGTTTTCTCCCGAAGAACCGGTTCTTGCGTCGAAGCAGGCGCCGACGAATTGCGCGCCAGCGGCTCGAGCCACGCCGGAATCTTCATCTCCTCCGGCTCCAGCGACTCCAAAGCAGGAATGGCTGCTGGAGGCTCAACCTTCAAAGGTTCGTCGAGCTTCGACAACTCCGGCAAAACCGGTGTCCCATCGCTCGGCTCGGGACTTTCCATCAGCCGCACCGCGTTTTCGTGGACCAGTTCCGTTTTGAGCGTCGCGATCGACTGCTCCGTCAGCGGAAAAGAAGAAATCTCCAGCTCCGGTGCCGCAGGTTTCTTTGCCGCAGGCTTCTCTGTTTCAGGTTTTTCGGCTTCCGCCTTCACCGTCGCACTCGATGCCGATTCGGCAAACTGCATTTCCGCCAGCTCGTTTTGTAAACGCGCAGTTTGTTGTTTCAGCTCTTCCGTCTCAGGCTCGCTGGCAACAGGCGCCTTCGGCGGTGCTGTAGGCACATCAGCTGCCGCGGGCTTTACTTCGAAGAACGGCGTAAGGTTCGACAAATCTAGGTTCGCCAGGTTCGCGGGTGCTTCGGTTGGCGCAAAAAGCGATGCAGCCTTGTCCGACGGGCGTTCCAAGCCAAAACTGCGGACGGGTGTAAGGCTGGATTCCGGCTCTGCCGGTCTTGCAGGAGGCGTGGCAGGAGCCACACTCGGCCGCGCGGCAGGCACGCGCGGAGCCGGCTCGCGCTTCTTCAGCCACGGCTCCACCAGCGGCGTATCGGCTCCCAGCGACGTTGTAATCGGAGCCGGGGGAACTTTCGCATCCGGCTTTGGTTTCGAAGCGCCCACCAAAGCTGCGTAATCAATCGCTGGCGGAACAACGGAGGAATTGGCCTTCGCAGGGGGCGCAGGCTTCGAACTTAAAGCTGCCGGCGCAGGCGGCTTCGCCGCATTGACGCTTGCAGCCCCGCTCGCCCGCAGCTGTTCTGTTTTTGGTGCCGCTGGGCGCGCAGGCGCAGCCGCCGGCGCTCCATTCCCCGCCGCAGGCGTACGTGTTTCTGCCGGCGCAGCTTGCGGCCCCGGACCGATCCGGTCTCCCGGAAAACGCATGCCCCAAAAGCCCACCGCCGGCTCGGTAAACTCCAGTTCCACATACCCGCTGGCGTTGCGGTAATTCTTTGACTTCACCACCTGGCACACCACTTCTTTTTTCGTGCTCTCGTTGGTCAGAAAGAGCAGTTGCCCCGGCGCCATCGCCGAGGTCAGTCGAATCACCGCGCCCGACCCGAAAACCATCACCGTCTTCGTGGACTCGGAAAAAGGTTCGCGCTTGTCGCTTCCTTCCGCCGTGCGTGCTCCATTGACCGTGATGGGGATTTCCAGCGCCACCGGCTGCGCTTTGATTGTGGATTCCATGGACGCCGATCCCGAACGTGCCGGGCTTTCCGGAGCTGTCAGCGTATCGGAACCCTTGGTGATGGGGGCCATTTAGTGCACATCCGCGAAGCAGAATTTTGTCACTCGCCCTGTCCGGAAAGACCTGCCATTTTGCCTGCTTGCGGCATGTGGGCAAGAAGGGCAGCTTTTGGGCATTTGGGCTACCTTTTATATCTTCCGCTTCCGCAGAAAGGCCCAACATAGTACGCGCGTACCACTCTTCGTTATTGAGCACCTGTCCCTCCGAACAGGTCAGAATTCGCGGTTGTCGAGTTTCAAAAATTGCGCCGGAAATATGCGCTGCGTGTCTCAGCTAACTTGAAGCAATTGCGGCGGCGTGTGCAGTGCGGGAGCCTTGCTGCCGCTTTCCCACGAGTTACGAGTCACTTTCGCAATGTGAGGATCCTTGCTCTTCTCTCCCGCTGTCAACTGTAAGCTATCGGCTGTCAGCTTCTTTTCATTTTCACCAGTCACCAACCACCAGTCACGAGTCACTGTTTTTTCAGCGGGGCTTGAATCGTTCATCCACTTCCACTTGATAACCGGTCACCAGCTTGTTCCAGTGCGCCCGGCGCCATAATCTCCTTGATGCTTTCCCACGTGCGTTTCAGCAGCGCGGGATCGTGCGCGATGGCTTTCCAGAAATTGTTGATCCAGTCCGTCTTGCGCGTGGCCATGATGTCGTCGTAAACCGCGCGCACCTGCGGGTTCGCGTCCTTATATTCAATCAATCCAAACGTGGACATCAGATTCTCCAAGTCTCGAAATTTGCTGCCGCCGCCATGATTCTATCGCGACTCTTCCTCGCGCCACTCGTTATCCGTGGCTTCTTGCGGCTTCCACGCATTTTTTCGTTCCTCTGAATGAAATTCATTCTTCTTGACACCGGGCGTTGGGGCGGGTTACAACTCCTTCCATCAGCCATATTGGTTTTTGAAGGTGCAGGGATTCTTCGAGGCATAGGGCGAGCTGGTCCGGGGGGCTTGTCCTTAAATGGCGGATCTCAGTCCAATAATCGAATGCAAGTGGGTTTCTTATTAGGCCTCTGAGTGGCCTTGATTCATCCATCGCGCCCCGGCTCTGTCGGGTGCGCGGGGTGCTGCTGGTTCAGGTTCTTGATCTCGAAGAGGGGGGAAATTGAATTTATGAAGCGCCTAGTCATCGCAATTCTGATTGTATTCTCACTCGCAGTAGCCGCAAACGCCCAGACCTTCCGCGGCACCATCAACGGCACGGTCAGCGACCCGTCGGGTGGCTCGGTTCCCAACGCCACAGTCAAGGCGACGGAAATCGCCACCGGCATCGACCACGCCACCACCACAACCAGTGACGGAGCCTTCGCGTTTCAGGACATTCCACTGGGCCAGTACAAAATCACGGTGACCGCGACGGGTTTCCCAGCCTACACCGTGGACAAGGTTGAAGTTAGCGCGGGCCAAATCTACACACTGCAGGTGAAGTTGACCTTGCAGCAACAAACCACAACCGTGGAAGTTTCCGCCGCCGCTCTCACGCTCGACACCAGCACGCAAACGCAGACGATGACGATTCCTGACGACGTGGTTCAGAACATTCCTCTCAACGGCCGTGACTTCACGCAAATGATCGGCGTCTCACCGGGTTTTGGTGGCTACAACGTCGGCGGCTTTGGCTCGTTGAACGGAACGCGACCCAATCAGATCAACTGGCAAATCAACGGAGTGGATAACAACGACTTCTGGCACAACATTCCGGCTATCAATCAGGGCGGCGTCTCCGGCATCGCCGGCACCGTCCTGCCGATTGACGCAACTGAGGAATTTTCAGTACAAACCTCCTCCGGACCCGAAGGCGGGCGCAACGCCGGCGGCACAGCCAACATTGTCCTCAAGTCTGGGACCAACGACATTCATGGCTCCGTCTACTACTACAACCGGAATGAAGTCTTCGGGGATCCTTCACCGTTCTTTGTTCCAGCACCCGGCACCAAAGCGCCCAGAGAGCGCAATGAAAACTACGGGTTTTCTGCAGGCGGCCCGATCATCAAGAACAAGACCTTTGCTTTTGCCAGCTACGAGAAGAACGACTTCGTATTTGGTCTTTCGGGAATCGCAACAGAACCTT
>WNGL01002638.1_pt1 | contig 26433 bp, 23 predicted proteins | sample 5400591 | NCBI WGS metagenome assembly WNGL01 (sample SAMN13153377, study PRJNA577476) | soil metagenome | isolation source: 80 cm soil or saprolite under Garry oak tree replicate 1 | place: USA:California | collected 2016-06-15 | reverse complement strand
CCGGCGAGAAATGTGGCCGTCTGTAATCCGGCTATGCCGATACGGATGGTATTGGACTCGCTAGCAACTCCAGGGTTGCCGATATCGATATTGGTATTGCCCGTAGTGAGATTAACGCCGGCCTGAAAGCCCAATGCGATGTTGTTGTTGCCGGTGGTGTTGTTAGCGAGTGCAGCGAAACCGTCCGCAAGGTTGTTGGTCCCGGTGGTGTTAAAAACGAGAGCCTCCCAACCGGTGGCGGTGTTGAAGCTCCCGGTTGTGTTGCTAGTGAGCGCAAGAGCTCCGTTGGCCGTGTTGTCGTTCCCGGTGGTGTTAAAAACGAGCGCACCCTCACCGGCGGCCATGTTGCCGTTGCCGGTGGTGTTGAAAAGAAGCGCATCCATACCACAGGCCGTATTGTTGATGCCGACGGTGTTGCTGCGAAGGGCATTCATCCCCATGGCCGTGTTGTCGATGCCGGTTGTATTGCTACGGAGTGAATCAAAACCGGTGGCCGTGTTGAAGCTGCCGGTTGTGTTGTGTATGAGCGCACTAGCACCATTGGCCGTGTTGTAGCCGCCGGTTCTGTTGCTATAGAGCGCTTGATAACCGGTGGCCGTGTTGTAGCCGCCGGTTGTGTTGTGATAGAGCGCAAGAGCCCCGTTGGCCGTGTTCTGGCTGCCGGTGGTGTTGAAAAAAAGCGCATTGTCGCCTAGGACGGTGTTGTTGTTCGTTAAACAGCCTTCTTGGCAAACCGCTTGCGCTCTTGGCGAAAGCGCGAAGCAGGCGAGCACGAACGGAATGAGAAGGAACGCGCGCACAGGCGAGCGGTTAATTGAATTTCTTAATGGGAGAGCTGTCGTTTTCATACGCGCAGAGTTTTGAAAAAATCTGGCCAACTTGGCAAGACGAATTGGGACGCCCTGATTCGCGTTTACGACGAAGCTGGCGATGTGATCGACACGCACGAGCACACTGGCGATTTCAAAGTGTGGTGAGCCAATCGTGTTTGGCATTTAGAGCCAAACAAAAAGCCGCCACGCGCTGAAACGTGACGGTTGATTGTTAAATGCTGCTGCTTATTTGCTTTGGCAGCTTTGCTGATTGTTGAGGACGATTTGCGGACCAGGCTTGACATCATTTACCGTAAAATCCAAGCTGCACTCGCCCTAGTCCCATTAGATAGCCCCGACTCGCTTCAGAGGCTTGATCGAGCCGGCCTTGTCGAGAGGGGCTCCCGCTAATCGGAGGTCTCAAAATCTGAAAAGGTTTCTAATCGCATCTGTCGGCGGGATTCCGCCGACTCTCATCCTGCCGTCCGGGGCTCGAATCAATTTCGCCCGAGCGGATAGACGATTTCTCAAAAAGGTTACCTTGCGATTAGTTACTGGCTGGCTGTTCGCGCAGATGCTGACCGCTGGCGCCATTTTCGGGCAGGTGCTGACGCACGGACCTGTCGTCGGAGGCGTCACAGCATCGGAGGCGAAAGTGTTTGTCCGAACCGACCAGGCGGCCAGCGTAACGCTTCGTTATGGCAGCGATCCAAATCTCGACACCTATCTAGTATCGGCGGCGTTCGCCACCGGCTCGCCCAGTGACTTCACCAAAATCATTTCGCTGTCCGATTTAATCCCCGAGACCGCCTACCACTTAAATGTTCTGGTCAACGGCGTTCTACAACTAACCGGACCACCCTATCCTTCCTTTACAACTTTTCCTCCCACCCCCTGGGGAACGCTCGAACAATATGGGACCACGTCAACCGGAGTAGCGTTGCGATGGACCGCTTTCGTGCCTCACGAGGGCGGGAGACATCCTGCCGTTCTAGTTCTTCACGCCGGAGGTTTCAAATCCGGCGACGCAGGCCCGGACAATGTCAGTGAAGACCTGGCCACAGCGGGATTCCTCGCACTATCCACGGAATACCGTCTAGCGCCGCCACATTACGCGATGAATACGCCGGACCATCCTGCGCCATCGCAGAATACGGTCGTTCCGGCGGATGACGGATATTACCCAGAGCAAACTAGGGACGTGCAGATGGCGATTCGAGCGGCCCGCCAAGACCCGAGATGCAACGGTCTCGTATATGGCGTTGGCGGATCTGCTGGTGCCAGTCACGTTCTTTATTGTATGGCGAGAGGCACCCCTGGTGATGATCAGTTCGATCTAGGTGTTTCGCTTAGCAACCCATGCAAATACGATGATGTGCCCTGGTTGCAGACTCCCTGTATCCCTGATGAAGTCTGTCCCCAGCCCACCATTGAGAATTATCTGGGTATACCGGCCGGTTCGGCTTTTTCGCACCTTCCAGAGCTTGCTGCGGCTTCTCCGACTACTTATGTGACTTCTTCGTTGCCGCCGTTCTTCTTTTTGTACTCGGACCACGACGTGAGTAATCTTCAAACATTTGAACGAACTGATCTCATAAGCGCATTGGAATCAGTCGGAATCACGGAAAGTACAGCAGCGACGCCGCAAGCTGGTAAATACAAACAAATATTGGTTGCGACAGGGGATGGGGTGTACCATGCCTTCGAGTATTGGGACCTTCCTGTAGATGGAATAGACGGACACCAAACCGTCAAAGACACGGTCATCACATGGTTGCGTAACCGGGACTAGGACTCCCCCTTTGCACTATCGATGGCGCAAAAACGGCGCGAACATCCCGGGAGCCACTAAGTCTTCCTACACCAGGTCAATAAAACCCGCAGATTACAATTGCCGCTCGAGGATCAGCACTCAAAACTCAAGGATCGGTCACTATGCGCCAGAGATTTCCGGCGCGATGGTTTTCCGGATTGCTGTAGCCCGTTTTGCTGACGGCGGCGGTTTTGCGCGACGCTTGTTGCTGCACCCGGGTGAGCGACTCAAGCTCGCGGAACTCGGCAATCCTTGCGTAGCCAAAACTTCTTACCTGCCACAATGCAGCTACTGGTTGGGCGGCAGCACTTAGTGATTGTTAACCATCCGCCGCGCAGGGTTAGTCACTTCAAGCTGTGCGCTCACCTTCTGGATTTGCAAGGCCTGCTCTTTCAGACTTGCGGTGAGCGCTTGAATCTCCTTCTGCTGTTCAGCGTTGATCGACTGTTGGCGTGCGACAGTAGCTTCTAACGTCCCCACTCTCCGGTGCTCTTTGAGAAACTCGTTGAGCAACATCGCGTTTACCGCTTCATAGCGCACGGTGTAGGGCTTGCCATCTTTGTCACGAGCTACCAGGTCAGAATTTACTTTTTCCACGTCTTCGGCCACTAGGCCAAACTGCGGGATGCCATCGGGGTCAAGCTGCTGCTTGTAATGAAAGCTGACTGGCTTGAGCGCTAGGATCGCTTCACTCGCCTTGCCCATGGGCTCAATCGCTTCCTTGTAACGCACAGAAGAGGTCATGGTACCAAGCTTACCGTTTGTATCTATCACCACTCCCACGCCGCCGGCTACTGTGACTCCGCTGATCCCAGCGACATATGTAGCCTGTTGGGTCCCGGAGGTGCCGATTCGAATCACGTTGGACTCAGCCGCTACACCAACGTTGCCGATCGCGATGTTGTTGTTACCTGTTGTAAGGGCGGAGCCGGCGAGGTAACCCAGGCCGATGTTGAGGCTGCCAGTTTGGTTACCTGACAATGCCCCTTGGCCATCGGCAGTGTTGCGGTGGCCTTTGCTGTTGCTGAAAAGGGCGGATTCGCCGGTTGCAGTGTTCTCATGACCGCTCGTGTTTATGAACAAAGCGAAGTGACCATCAGCCGTATTGTTGGAGGCCCTGCTGGAGAAGAGCGCGGAATCACCAGTCGCGGTATTATTACCGCCAGTGAGATTTGATGCGAGCGCGGTGGCACCGATCGCCGTATTTGAGAAGCCGCTCATGTTGCCTTCGAGTGCTTCAACACCAATGGCCGTATTCCCATTCCCCGTCTGATTGTCAAAAAGCGCAAAGTATCCGGTGGCGGTATTGTCGCTCCCAGTGGTGTTGCTCCCAAGGGCGGCCTTTCCCACGGCTACGTTCTCACTGCCGTTACCGGCCAGGGCCTGTGCGCCGACGGCCGTATTGTTAATACCTGTCGTGTTCCCGCTCATGGCCAACTCCCCGACGGCTGTATTATCCGAAAAACCAATGGCGGCGTTGTTCGACAGCGCCAGCCAACCAACCGCAGTATTACCGGTACTGGTCGTACTATCGAGGAGCGCGTTGAACCCGACCGCAGTGTTCCTACTCCCGGTCGTGTTGGAACCGAGCGCGTCTTCACCTAGGACGGTGTTCTGATTCGTTAAGCAGCCTTCTTGGCAAGTCGCTCGTGCTTGTGGCGAAAACGCAAAGCAGGCAAGCGCGAACGGAATAAGAAGGAACGCGCGGCGCACAAGGGGGCAGTTCATTGAATTTGTTATAGGTGCAGTTGTCGTTTTCATATGGGCAGAGAATCGCAAAAATCTGGCCAACTTGGCAAGACGAATTGGGACGCTCTGATTCGCGTTTACGATGAAGCGGGCAAAGTGATTGGCACGTCGCGAGCACGCGGGCGATTTGAAAGAGTGGTGAGCTTTTACTCGCATCACGTCGCACTTCCCCGCTAAAATGTTAGGGGTCGGCAATGCACCCATGAAAGGCAAATGAAAACAAACATGCTAGCTACGAGTCTTCTCCTCAGTCTTGGTCTGTCGGTCGCTTCCGCCGGCCAGCCGGATCCCCGTTTTTACGGGATATGGGTCGGAGTGGAAACTTACGAGATACCCGCCCACGGGGGGCCCAACGGCCAGTGGGGTGAGGCACCTGTCAAAAAGTCCGCGGTGATTGGGATTGGTGATTCTGGGCAAACTTTAGCCTTTGGGCAAGGACTCCTACAGGGGCGCGTTGAGATTTCTCCCAGGTGGGAGAGAACAGCTTAGACTTCAGAGTAAGCAGCAGCGCCTTCTGGCTTGGCATGAGTCAGAAGGTAGTCCTCGGACGCACTCATGGTAGACTCGTGCTGTCAGCGGACGGAAATACTTTGACAGAAACTGCATTCGCGCTTTTACCCGGCAGGCCCTTTGCGGTCACCTGCAATATTAGCGGGATGTTTCATCGACAGGGAAAGAAATAGAGAATCCACGGAGCGGTTATCCCTAGAACTCAATGAGTATCGAACGTGACCGCCTCAGAGGTCTAACCAATCGCTCCAGCCAACCCGCTGGCCCGGAGCGATGATTCGTTTTGATCTTAGGAACTGACGCCGCGCGGATCGCCGATTCGAGCTCCACAAAAACGGTTAGCTTTTCATCCGCACGCACAACGAAACGCTTCCCGTCGCCGCGATGCGCGTCAGCAAATGAAGACCGTTCGCCCGCGAGAATCCACCGCTGAGACGCAGCCCCAACTCCAACCGGCTTTGCTGAGATTGTCAGCGATGATTTCCCAGTACTTCACGTGCGGCGGATTTTGGCTCTTTTGCTCTCCACACAGCAACCACAAAAATGTCTCGCCTGAGCCAGGCCGCGCATCCACATCAGCTTGCCGCAGATCAGAGTTGCAGAACCATGTCTTTTCTCGGCATCATTGCACCGCCATGAGACCTCTATGTGTCCCCCCTCCTTGCGTTCTTCCTCTGCGGTTGCGCTCAAGTGGACTACACCGCCTATTCTGGCCGTCAACAAAACTGGCCGGTCGCAAGCGGTTCTTTTGTGCAACGAAAGTTCGATTTGCCGGTTTACTTTGGGCCGCCAGACAGGCCATATCGGGTGCTTGGCTATATGGAAGTGGAAAGTGCTCCGTTGGCCGTTTGGGAAACTGGGACATCAAACCAGCAGTTAAAGAGGCCATCAAGCACGGTGCTGACGCCTTGGTTTTGCTCGCCAGCGGGACAAATATCAGCGGGAGCACCACGTTTAGCTCCGGTCAATGGGGTTCCAACACGACGACCACGGGAGGCATTTACGGCAACTATTTCAATGCCCGGAGTCGGACGACCGGAGGCGGTTTCGGCTCAACCACGACACTGCCAATCCGGAAAGGCTAGGCTCGCGTAATCGCCATTCATTTTTGTAAGGCAGGTCTGTACATTCTCTCGCGCGTGCGCGTGCGCGAGGCATCTTCCGCACAGATCAGCAAACGAAGCTAATCAATCCTCCGTGGTTCGTTGCCTAAGACCCTTCATGAAGTCCACCTCACCCGTTCGCCCGGAAGCGCGCTCGTCATCTTTCTTCGCGTCTGTCGCGCCGCCTTTCGGGTCGGTCTTCGGTTTCAGATCACGAACTTCGACTCCTCGTTTTTTCTTTTCCGCTGACTCAGGCTTGCTGTTTTCGTTGGGCATAATTTAGATCTCCGCCTGCGGACGCCGAGAATATCAAGGCTGCGGGACTTCCAAGCGTATTGGCGGTCGTTGGCTGACGACTTTTTTTACAGCACCTTTTGTGCTTGAATGGAAGAATGCGAATGACAATCCACGATTAAATCGGTAAGCATGGCTTGACTCAGCGGAACGCCCGACAAAAAGACAACCGAGCCGTTGAAATAGGTTTGGCGGCCAGCCGAGTCTCCGGCCTTGCGCCGACACCGGCGGACAGGCTCGAACACCGGTAAACACTCTCAGCTTTGTTATGCAATAATGTTATGCAATCGAACCATGCGCTCGATTTACTAGGGGAAGCGACCCTAACGGGATTCGAACCCAATTTGAAGTTTTCGCGGCTTTGCGCAATTCCGCCACAAACATGCGGTAGGCTGCGCGTTAGAGGGGAAAAAGCAAATCAGGCAGTTTGCACGATTCGCGCAGAATTACGCAGTTCGAGTGTCCGAATTTGTCCGAATTCATTCAGGCCGTAGAAAACTACCGTGAAAAATTCAGTCCTTTTTCGTAGTGTCTGTCTGGCTGTGAGAATGCATTCCAGCCGCATCTAAAGGCAATGCAGCGGCAGCAACAGGCTTTGCAGGTATGTCTTCGCTGTTATTGATTGTCTCCTGTATTTGGGAGGATGAAGAGTCGATCGGAGTAGTAAGCGAGGAGACAGGCAAGGCGTCGAGGATTTCTTTAATGTTGTCGCGGGTGAAGGCTTGGAAGTGGTGAGCGTGCGCGTGGAGGTGCTGGTGCTCGTGATGTATGATTAGCGCTGGATCGCCAGAGAGTTGGCCGATCTTATCCGTAGCAGTGCCATAAACAAAATTAGCCTGGCTGAGATTGGCCTCATCTAATTGCTCCTCAATGCGATTGGCAGCGCGTCTGGCGATTCTCAAGCTTTGAACAAGCAGTTCTTGTTTACGTTCTGCAATATCTCTTGATTCACGTTGGATAATGGCACGCACAGTCGGCCAAGAAAGCTGGAGGTTGCGCGCGATACGATTTATCGGGTCGCCGACAGCGGCGGCTTCAACTACTTGCCGGTATTTCTTGCCTGGTACGCGTTCGCCTGTGCTTTGTCCGGCCATGTGATGGGGGATTGAATAACGATCAAATGAACGTATAAGCTGACATCCAGGCAAACGCAAGGGTTCGTTGTGGTATGACAGTGATTGAAATCGAACCGCATCGTTAACGGCTGGAAAGTCTTCTCTTCTCACCGGGGTTTCGAACCAGGCCCCTCATCTCTCCCCTTCGCGACGCGCCCAGTTGTCGGAAGATCGTTGCCCAAGCCAACGCGGTGCGGCAAAATCGCTCAGTGAGTCGTCGACTGCCCCGTCGTCGATTCGTGCCTCAGAGAAGACGTGAGTGATGTAATCTCGCAGCTATGCTCTCGACTATCGGCAGATGAATTGAGATTATTTTCCCGGCGCAACCACCTCTCCTCCGAGCACATCTGGCTCGCCGCCGCACGCTGCGCAGGGACATGCGCGCCGCAAGTTTTCGAGTTCGAAATACGACTCGGTCCCGTCATTCCACGCAATGGCGAGCTCGTTTCCGATCTGTTTAATATTCGCTGGTCCCAGACGCACGCGTCCCATAACCAAAAATTCGTTCCGCTATCCGTCCAGATTCGCCAAGCAGACTTTTATGAAGGAGAAAGCGCAGAGGGGCTGTGCATCGCACGCGCCCGATGGCGAGGTTTTGAGAGCCTTAGTCGCGATGGCGCGCATGAATATCGTACCACCTCCCTTCACCCCGGTGGGAGTTCGGTGTCTCTTCCACGACTTTCAACAGGGCGTCCAACTTCATCCAATCGCCCATGGCCTCTTCCCCAAAAGCGCCCGTCATATAACCGGTGAATTTGTAATTTACATACCGGCCTTCCAGAGGCGGATTCGGGAGAGGATGGCGATTCTTCCCCATCTGTTCGATGAATTTAAAACGGTCGTAGCCGGTCCGCGCAAGAACCTCAAGGCATTCCTCCAGTCCAGGGCCGTATTCAAACGAGACATATCTGGGGAGCACATTCATTTCAGGCAAATGTGCGAGCACGGCAAAATCAAGCCCCTCAATATCGACCTTGAGGTAATACGGAACGCCGAACTGGTGAAGCAGGTCCTCAAAGCGAATTACCTCGACGGGGAACGTTCGATAAGTGCCCGGAGTAAACCGATCCGACTTGATGAACGTGCTCCAATCATCATGCTCGTGGGCGTAGAAGGTGAGGACGCCAGCGGAAGTATGAATTCCCTTGTCAATCAGGACGAGGCGGCCCTCTGCAATTTCCGCTGAAAAACGCTCCCGAACGATAGCGGCGTGGATCGGGTGCGCCTCCACTGAGATTACGCGAAAACCCTTTGCGAGATAAAAGCCCGCATCGTCACCCTTGTGGGCTCCGATATCGTAAATCAAATCGTTTTGCCGGCAGTTCCAATTCATCTCGTTGCTTATCTCATCTGGTGTTGGCCACACTACTTACGTGATGAGCCATGATGCAATGCGGAATCGCTTTATCGGTAACGCTAATCTCTTCGCGCCTTGGAGCGCTCTCCGAAAATGGCGGTGCCGACGCGGACAAGCGTCGCACCTTCTTCGACTGCAACGGGGAAATCATTCGTCATCCCCATCGAAAGATGGGGAAGCTTTACATCAAATTCTTTTTCGAGCGCATCGTGTAGATCGCGCAGTTGCACAAAGAATTTCCGTGATGCTTCGGCTTCCTCCGCGAGCAGCAGAAGCAAATTGAAGCGCTCACCACTGGCCTCCAAAAGGTGAGCGCACAGCTTGAGCTGGGCAAGCCTGCTCCGCAAACGGTCGTGGATAATCATTAGAACTGCGGCAAGCAGACACAACGCATTTCGCAATCAGCCGTCACGTTTCAGCCGTGGCGGCTTTTTGTTCACCACTCCCGGAAATCGCCCGCTTGCTCGTGCGTTTCAATCACATTGCCCACTTCATCGTAAACACGAATCACAGCATCATGTGAGCGGCGGAAAAACTGGCAAAGCTGATTGCATTGCTGATTGCATTTGGCCCGGCATACCAGAGCGGATCCACTAGCAAACGGACCGGAACAATCCTGCTACAAGAAATTTTCCTGAGCGTTATGGAACGATGAAGATTTTATCGGTCCACGGATCTTTTACTTTGCTGCCAGATGCGTAACCGCTTACATCGATATATCTTCCGCTTGTATCATCGAAGGGGCTGAAGACGTATCCAGGCTTGCCGGGGACCGACTTAGCTGTCGGAAATTCCAGCTTGGTAGAGGAAGCGCGCGGCGACGGACGACGGCTTTGGTTTTGTTTGCGCCGTCTCCTCGCGACTCACACGTGAGGCAACAGTTGCTGAACGATTTGGAACCCTTTCGGCGGAGTTCTCTTCCGCCGCTACTAAATGCACAGAAACCGGATTTGGATAGAGAGAGTTGTATGCACCGCTGACGGCATCGACCGCTATCCCAATGAGGCCTCCGACAACAACATTACCCGCCATGGCCGTTCCGCCGGTTGCGGACACCTTACTTTCAACTTTTACGCTTTGCGGAATATAGCCCGGCTTGCTTACCGTAACCATAAAATTGTCCCAACGACTCTTCACAAATTTGGTTGGAGTGACACCCTTTTCTCCCGAAGAAAGCGTGACATTCGCTCCAGACGGCTCGCTCAACACGCTAAGCTTGTCGTGATTGCCGCGAGTGATGGTGGCGCAGGACGTGAAGAAGAAAAGTGGCAGGGACAGGAGATAGCTCGGCTTCATGAATCGCGGCCCGAACAGCCGAAATGATCAAATCGGCCTCCCTCGGTCAAGGCTAAAGTCGATTCGGTTGCTCAACGAGTTTCTCAAGGCTCACTGCAAAATCGAGGAACAGGAACACACTATCGCACAGCTAAAATCTGGAATGGAGGCTCTCGGCGCAACGTTGAAAGCGCAGGCGGCGCAAATCCAAAAGGTGAGCGCCCAGCTCGAAGTGAGCAAACCTGCGCCGCAAATGGCCCTCAACAATCAGTAAAGCTGCGCGCCAACAATCGCCCATCGCCGTCCGTCCGCTCATTCCCCTAGGGATGTGAACGGACGGACAGGAGCAGCGGCAGAAAATCGCGGAAAATTGTTCGCGAGAGGTTCTTAAAACGTGCCACCATCCTGGCCCAGAGCGGATACAATGAAAAAGGATTCTCGCGTTATCGCAGTCACCTTCTTTTTGCTGGGCGCTATCGTAGCCAGCATGTCCATACTCGCTTTGCATAAGTTGCGCGCTCCGAGACAGCACATCGTTGGCAGACACGCCGTCTCGGACAACGCGACACCAGCGGGCGAGAGTGATTTGGAAGCCGCTAAACGCCTTTCTGCCGAGGCGAGGGAATTGCAACGTGCGGGCAATGAAACGTTGGCACTCACACGGTTGCACGCGGCTTTGGAAAGGGATCCAACAAACAATGAAATCCGCTCGGAGGTCGAGATATTGGAGAAATCAGCGGAGTTTCTAAACCAAGCTGGTCGCGTATGGATCGAAGCGCTAGATGAACCAGCCAAAGAACAAGCAGAACCCGAAAGCGTACCAGCCAGCGGACCGGTACTGAAAATCCTCGATGCAAAACTAGATGAGTTTGCCGATAAGTGGCAGTCTGGTTTAGCGCTCACTATTTCAATTCAACCGGCTTCCGACGCACGCCTTCGAGCGAGCAAGGTGGCTATACAGGCGTTCTTTTATGACAAATTGGAGAAAGGTCGCATCGCACTTACAGACGCCCGTGTTTCCTACGAATGGATGACTCCCCACCACAATTGGAGCGACACGAGTGCGAAAGTCGTAAGGGTCTGGTACGCGCGTCCAAGAACGCCAGGCTATGATTCACCCAGCCAGAACGCCAATATTTCGGATACGTCATACGCGCTTACTATAATAAGAAGCTTCAAGGCATAAGAGCCGATCCACCGAAACTGACAAATCTATTTCCGGTCTGGCCGCCCGTCCGTCCACATCCCTAAGAAACGAACGAACGAACAAACTCTGTGGGTTTGATGGCGTGAAACGAAACGCGAAACGGGGTGAAACGAGCCGCGCTTTACATGAAACGAGAGCACCTGTTTTTGTTCCGTCTCGTTTCACGGTTTCTGAGTGGCGTTTCGTAGGTGAGACGGTCTGAAATGACGTTCCCGTTTCATATTTCCTGCCTATACACATGAAACGTGAAACGTGAGCCGTTTTGATGAAACGAAACGTGAAACGAGATTTTCACTTTTCGCCCTCAGCGAGCACATATTCACGCTTCACTTTTCGCAGCCATCCGGCGTCAATTGCCTTCTTCGCAAACCGGCTCACGGTCGCCGAGGAAACCTTCATTTCTTGCGCAATTTGGTTGCACTCAGTTACACCGTCTTCAATCAACCGGCGAAATACATCGGCGGTTTGCGCCTGCTTATGCGAGATTGTGACGATGCCAGAGGCTTCGTCAATGACTAAATGCCACTCATAGGTCGGGACTTCTTGTTGCGTGTTGCGGCTCGGTTTCGTGAACCGCGATATGAACCGCGCGCCGCGCTTGTCGTCCGCGTTCTTTTTTGTGTCGTCCAACGCGATAATCCAAAACACGTTGTCCTCCCGCTTGCTTGTCCCGCGCATTTCGCCGCTACGCCCCGCGTGATGCACGATGACGACCGCGATTTTTCGCCGCCGTAACTCCAACAGCCAAGGGTTCACCAATTCCCAACTGTCCGCCTCGTTTTCTCTCATGCCGCTGGCGAGCGTCGAGAGATTGTCGAGAATCAACACCTTCGTGCTGGAATTAACACAACGTTGCGTAATGGCTCGTTGCACGTCTGGGTTCGTGATGTTCAACACCTTGCCAGTGCGCTCGAAAAGAATCTCGTGATTGAGAAACTCAAGGTTGACGTTGATTGCCTCCAGTCCGGCGCACCGATTACGCATCAAATCTGGCGGCATCTCACCGTCAACGTAGAGCACCTTCACGGGTGCGCGTGCCTGCCAATCTCCCAGCTTCCCCCCGGTTGAGAGCGCCTGAGCTATCGTGAGCGCGAGCCAAGTCTTGCCCACACCGCGAAAGGCAAAGATAAAGCCTAAGTCACCTTCACAGAACCAATCGCCAAGTAGTTTTTTGCGCGGTACCAGTTCAAGGTCGCGCAGTTCACTGGACGTAACGACGGATTCGTTAAGCGCGTCGATCCAACTTTTCTCGGCTTCGCGAATCACCTCCGCATTCATGATTGCTTTGAGCAAGTCATCCGCTGTAGCGCCCGCGCGCGTCCAATCGTTCAAATCTTTGTGCGGTGCGGGAATTTTCACGCGCTTCACCGTGGCTTTCGTGTTGACGCAAACATCGCGTTGCCATTTGTCGCCCGCCGCATCGTTCTGCGTCCAGACGTAAGCGGTTGAGCTTTCCGGTATCAGACCTGCCGCGAGCGAGCCGTTGCTTGCCCCGCGTGTGACAACGACGCCGCTGCGTTCACCGGACACGTCGAGGAACGCGAAAGCGTCCCACTGGCTCTCGAAAACGTGAACAGGCTCACCCGCCACCAATTCGCCGATGACAAGCGGACCTACCTTTGCGCCTACCGGATAGTAACGCCACGAGCCGTCTTTCAACCGATAATGAACCGCTACAACGTTGCCTGAGCGATCATGTACCGGAAACGCAATGCAGTTGTCATATAACCCAACAAGTCGGCTTCGTTTAAGCCAGGAGCAAAACTCGATTGAGTAACCGCGCCATTTCGCGAGCCGCTCGAGATGCTTCTCATTGACTGCTTCTACGCAAGCGTGCCAGTTAAACGCGGTATTCGAACTGGTCTCGCTTCGTTTCGTTGGCTGAGGCGCGCATCCGTTCACGCCGGCCATTTCAAGAAACAGCTTTGTGGCATCAGATCGGGAAATGCTTTTGTGCGATTCGAGAAAATTGATCTTGTCGCCTTTCCCGCAACCGACAAAACACTTCCAGAACCAGGCGCCGTTGTTTTGCCAGACCGAAAAGGAGTTTTGCGCATCGTCGTGAAACGGGCAGCGTGCGCTTTTCTTCGCGTGCTCGCCGAGTCCTAGCCGATACATCAATGTCGGAAGCGGCAGCTTTCGCTTTGCTCCGCGAATGTCGCCGCTGACGTGTCGCCCCTCTCGTTGTCGATACGATCTTGGAGGCGCCCGGTGCCAGCGCGCTCTCATTAGTTGATTCGAAAATCGTTGAGTTTTTGCAGCACCTCCGGCAGGCGAAAACGAACGCTGCGCCCGACTTTGAGGAAAGGAACCCGGCCTGCCTTCATCCAGACATCCAAAGTCCTTTTGCTGATTGCCAGTTTCTCGGCGAGTTCCCGTTTCCGAAGCAGACCAACGCTCGCCTGGTCGTTGGCCAAAGATACATCAAAGGAGTTCATAACGGCGCAAATAAACTTCACGCCGCGAATTACTGCATCACGGGAGATTAGGGGCCACTTACCCGTTACCCATGAGGGAGACGCTTGTTAGAAGAAAACGCCTTCGTCTCTCAACTTTGCGAGTGCCTTCAAGTGATCGCGCGCGGTTTTTTGGCAGTCCGACAGATAACGTTCCCTGCGCTTGATTCCGCCAGTGGTGAGGTCATGCTGCGCAAGTGGTGGCAGCTTTGATAGATCGATCTCGTTCTGAATCAACGGCCACAGGAACTCCCACCATTTCGGCTCCGACTCCATCGAGAATTCCGGCAACTTCATCGCTGGCCAATATTCCTGCGGAATCTTCTCCTTCTTCGCTGTCTTCTCCCATCCCTTAACGGTGCTCAGCAACATTAGCCGCTTGCGGCAGTTCAGAGCTTGCTTTAGCTCACGTTGTGCGATAGCACGAACCTGCGCAGGAAATAACAAGTCAGTCCGAAGCTTCCCGATTAGCTTCTTCTCATTCCGAAATGCAGCATTTGTTTCGGTTAGCTTTCCGTAGGGCTTCTTGATGCGAACCTTTCCAACATACTTGCCGATTCCGACAAAAATATCCGCCAGAACTCGGCCAGCCCATTGGTTCGCATCGCTGTCCTTCTTCGACAGCGCAACCCGCAACAACTGCCCGCCAAGGTTGAGGAACAATGTCTGTAACTCACCACGCGCTGCCTGCGCTGCCTTCTCATCAGCACCCTCAACCCTGTCCAGCATTTCAAACGTCGAAGCCAAAACAAAAGCGCTTTGCGTTTCCCACTTCTCTTGATCATCAGGATGAACGATGTCCGGAGCGCCAGGAACTGAGCGGGGGCGATCTTCGCTATTCGACTCTTTGCGTTTGCGGCTCATCCCTTTTTTTGCCTATGACTTTTCCGGCGGCCTGACGATTCACTGCGCTTTGCGGCTGCAACAACGCAGCATCCCCGCCCCTGGGGGGCGTGTTGGAATCTCGTTTCATCGCTTGCCCGAACCGAGCCTGATCGGCACGACGTTGGGCGCCGCTTGTGGCGCAATCGCAAACCATGTTGCCGCCTGTGCGGGTGTGACCAGCTCGCGGTAGTGCCTGTCAATCATCTTTGGCGACGTTCCTGCTTCTAAGGCAACGCGGTTCACATCCTGAATTTCGGCGAGCCGATAGCTGATGAACGAATGCCGGAGCGCGTTCTGCTTCCATGTCACTTTTGCCGCTGAAGCTGCATCGCGTATTGCTTCAAAAAACCACGCTTTGCTGTGCGGCCAGATGCGGCCTTCCGTTCGCGGCGCGAGCGCCAGCCATTTCGCCAGGTTATCCGAGATAGGAACGATGCGCCGCGACGCGGTCTTGGCTTTGTGTGCCGCGACTTCGATGAATCCCGGCCGGCGCTCGATGTCCAGCCAGTCCAGCCTCAAGATTTCCTCTGCGCGAACTCCGGCAAACGCGCCAAGCGCTACGCACAGTTGAAGCTGAGCCTGTGAATGCTTGAGCAGCGCAGCCAGTTGCTCAGGCGTGAAGATTTCAACCGGCGCTTTCTTTTCCGTGCGTGTTTCAACACGCGCGAGCAGGTTCGCCTCTTTCGAAAGCCAGTCCTGCTTCTGCGCGTAGCGAAAGAATGTTCGCAGCGCCCAAAGGAAATTATTATAGCTGCGCGGCGCCAATCTCAGAGCCGCCAGGAATTGCGCCACATCATCCGGCACGAGCGCGTTCACATTGCAGTGAAACGCCTGCTTGAACGTGCCAAGCCTATAGCGCAAATCGGCAAGATAAAGCTCGCTCACGCCTTTTGCTTTCTTGGCCTCGATCATTTCATCGACCGCTGCCGCGACCGTCTTGCGCTTAATTCCGCTGCCTTGATGCCGGGAATAGAAACGGGCGGCATCTACTAACGACGCGCCATCGAGAAGCTTTCTGGCCTGGCTGTACTCTATTGCGACTGCATCCAGCGGGACATCAAATTGTTTCACGGCATCGAGCGCGCGCCCGTACACGAGCCGGTCACGGCCATTTAACTGCGCCGCGTCCACGTCGCCCCGCGACAACTGCGCCGCTTTCGCTTCGGCCTCAGCAATTGCTTTTTCAAGATTGCTGTGGTGAAGCCGGTGACGTTTGCCGCCGATGTGGTAGGCGACGCGGTAATATGTGCCGGTCGGCTTGCGATCACGGTAAATTTTCACGGCGCAAGAGCCGCGTTTAACGACAATAGGGAATCTTCGTCTTTTCGCTTTCATAGTGCTTAAGTGCGCGAATACTGTCCGAATAGTGTCCGACTTTGCAAGCAAAATCTTTCTATCAGTCGCAATTTACCTGTGAAATGGTATGGCGACCCTAACGGGATTCGAACCCGTGTTACCGCCGTGAAAGGGCGGTGTCCTGGGCCTCTAGACGATAGGGTCACAAAAGCCGGGCAATATCGGAATTGAGCCCCTCTCGCGCAAGGCAAATTGCCCGGCACGGCTTTTCCGCGCCCGCCTCTTGCAAAGATGATGCCATACGTGAATCACGTATAGCTGCCATCGCTCGATCAATTTTCTGAACGCACCGCGGCAAGATCGACAATTAACGCTGCTGTGCGCGCACTCGCTCCGCGATGGCTATTGAGCACTTCGCGAGCATTTGCCGCCAGTCTTTGACGTAAACCAGCATCGCGCAAAAGATCGGCAATCGCCCGCTCCAATTCATCGGCGGAGCTAATTTGGAGCGCACTGCCGCGCTCAACCAGCAGTCGCGCGAAAGCGGCGAAGTTTTCCATGTGCTGCCCAAACACGACGGGCTTGCCAGCGACGATTGCCTCCGCTGGATTCTGCCCGCCCCGGGCAGTGAGACTTTTTCCGATGAAAACGACGGTTGCGACTGTGTACCAATTTCGCAACTCGCCGGTCGAATCGAGAACCAAACAATCAATCGGAGGATTGGCAGTGGATAATCGACTCCTCAATACGACGCGCAAGCCGAGCTCCTGGTAAGCGCGATGAATTTCGCGCGCACGTTCGGCATGGCGCGGTGCGATAATCAAAAAAAGACTGGCAAATTCCGTGCGTAATTCGCGAAAAATCTTCCCAAGAATTTCTTCTTCGCCAGCGTGCGTGCTGCCGCCGAGAATAATCGGGCGGTGATTATCGATCTTGCACTCCGCCAAAACTTTTTCCGGAACCGTTAGATCGACATGTATGTCTTCCGGATCGTACTTGATGCTGCCAACGACGTGAATGTTTTCTCGGAGAACGCCGATGGCGGTCCATCGGTCGACGTCCGCCGCTTCTTGCACACAAACGAGATCGAGAAGTCGAAACGTCGGCGCCACAAAAAATCGGAACCGCCGAAACCTTTTTTCCGATCGCGGCGACAGCCGGGCGTTGACCAGCGCGAGCGGGATGCTGCGCGCGTGGGCTGCGGCAGCGAGATTCGGCCAAACTTCCGCTTCGACGAGAACGATCTTCACGGGTTGAATCGTCGCGAAAGCGCGTCGCATTACCGGCCAGAAATCGAGCGGCGAGTAGAGCACCTGGATCCAACTGGGAACATGCTTGCTTGCAAACGTAAACCCGGTTGTCGTGGTCGTGGTTAGAACAAAGCGCACCTCCGGTTGAAGCGTCCTGATCGCTTCCGCGAGTTTGAGCGCGATCATGACCTCGCCCACGCTGACCGCATGGAGCCATGTCGATTTTTGCGCGGCGAGCCGCGCGCGAAGATCGACATCGTAAATGCCGAGGCGTTGTCCAAACTTGTGCCGGTAATTGCCGCGCCGGAACATTCTCACCAAATACCACGGGAGAAAAAGCAGCAGACCGATTGGCCAAAGCAGATTGTAGATGAGACGAATCACTTTGTGACGGTGGCGGTGCACCGCAGCGAGGATGAGAGGGCGCGTCGCAAAAACAAAACTTCGGTTGCGCCATAAGTTTTCGCACGAACGACATTCCACAACTCCATTTCCGGAAGGCGTTCGCCCGGACGCTTTTCCAAAACGAAGACGCCGTCCGGCTGGAGGAATTGGGCCAAGCGCTCATTTCCCAGGATTTTTTTCGTGAAACGCTCTCCGGATTTCGTTTTTTCGTAGGGGGGGTCGGCGAAAATGATTCCGAATGTTTCGGTCAGAGGGGAACGCCGCAGGAATTCAAAAACTTCCTGCGGACGAACACGGCCTTGCAGATTCGTCTTCGCCAGATTTTTCTCGATAGCCGCAATCGATTGTCGATCTTCCTCGACAAAAAGAACCGACGCTGCGCCGCGGCTGAGCGCTTCGATGCCGAGGGCACCGCTTCCAGCGAAAAGATCAAGAATTTTCTCACCGATGATTTTGTCCGCCAAACTGGAGAAGATGGCAGCCTTGACGCGATCCATCGTCGGGCGCACGCCGCGTTTCGGCACGTCGAGTTGGATTCCACCGGCGGAACCCGCGATGACTCTCATGGCGGAGAGGGTGTTGCAGTCACAGCGGGCGATAGCGAATCGGTCGCCGCCGCGGGCGTGGGCGTAGGAGTTGCCTCTTCCGGTTGTCTCGCCGTGGCGTCGGCCGGCTTTTTGTTCTTGGAGCGTTCTGATTTTTTGCCACCAAAAAAGCCGCTGACGAAATCCTTGAGATCGCGCCCCACCATCCTTTCCATCAAGTTCGACTTTGGACGGTCAAGCGTTCCCGCCACTTGAAAATCAACCGCGGAATATCCCGCTTCACTGATCGGTCGGAAATTCTCACGGATGGGCTTGAAAAGCTGGGCGCGAATTTTTTCATTGATGGCAAGTTGGGAGTCGAGCCGCAACTTTCCGCTAAACGTCACCGTGCCAGCGGCGGAGAGTCGAATGTTTGGTGAACGCAAGGTGAGTTCATCAATGGTTACCAACCCTGGACTGATGTGATACTTTGCCTGCGCCTGCTCGAGATGCAGCTGAGTGAGCTCCTCAATCTGTAAAATCTGGCCGAGCGCAACCAGCAGACTGTATTGCTGGAGTTGCCCATCGCGCAGGAAAATCTGACCAGCGCCGGTGAGCGCATTGGCATCGTCGGTTTTCCCTGCGGCTTCGAAGCTTCCTTCGAGTTTACCCTGCACCATGCCTTTGGGGCCGCCGGCTTCGGCAACAATCTGATCGGCCTGGATGTTTTGAAACGTCACGCCTACCGTAAACGGCGAGTCTTCCGATTGCGGTTCCATCGTGAAATGGCCACTGATGTCGCCGCTGCCCACATGCGCCGAGATTTTCGCAAGGTCCAATTCTTTTGGATCATAACGAAGAGGCGATTGCAATCTCTCGAGGAAAAACCGATCGCGCAGTGATACTTTCGCGACTTTTGCGTTGCCGCGAAGAGCCTGGGCGTTACCCAAGCTTGAATGAAAATCGACCCCTTCAAAAACCGCAATTACGTTCCCAGATCGGTCAAGGAATCTGAAACTACCTTGTGTGACATTGACGCGTCGAACCTCCGGAACAAAACCGATGTTCGTTTTGTCAGCCTTGAAGTTTGTGTTCGTAATGTTCGGTGTCGGTGCAAGCGGCATTGGGGCTATAGTTGCCGCCGACGATTCGGAAACCGCCGCACTTTCGACCGGCAGCGAAGCTGAATGTTTTTCGTCTCGCGAACCGGGCAATCTCCATTTCCCGTCTGCGTTTTGTGGCCAGACCACGTCTGGAGAAAGCAGCGACACCTCTTTGATCACCAGCTGCTTCGAGAAGAGGGAAAGCAAACGGAGATGAAGATGAAAACTTTTTGCTTCCAAAAAGTTGCTCGAACTTGCGCTCGAGATTTGCGGAACGGTGATGCCGGTCAACGTCAATCCGCCCCACGGGGTGACACTAATGCGCCGGATATGGAGCGCGGTGCCGATCCGTTGGCTGAGTTCCTGCTGAATCCTTGCTTGAGCCCCTTGCGATTGCACATACAAGTTCAGGCCAATCAAGGTAATCGTAACGAGCGCAAAAAGTGCCCAAATAATGAATAATGCAATTCGGCGGAAGTTCCCCACGCCGAGACGTTACGCAGACCAAGTTTGAAGAAAAGATCAAAGCCCAAGTTTAAGTTCTCGGTTCGTGAATAACACCGTCGTCATTCTCAATCCTGCTGCCCATGGCGAGAAAGCGAGCCGCTGGCGCGCGTGTGTGGAATCGCTGGCGCGCGATTCCATAGTATGCGCCACGGCACAACCCGGCGAAGCGGAAGCATTCGCGCGTCACGCCGCGAGCGAAGGTTTCGAAAAAATCGTGGCGGCGGGCGGCGACGGCACAATCAATGAAGTGGTAAATGGCCTTGCCGGCAGTGCCGCCATGCTCGGCCTGCTGCCGATCGGCACGGTCAATGTTTTCGCGACCGAGCTCGGTTTGCCCTTGCACAATCTCCAATCGTGTTGGGACATCATTCAAGAAGGACATACACGCCTTGTCGATCTTCCGAGCGCAAATGGAAAGCATTTTGTCCAGCTCGCCGGCGTCGGACTCGATGCCCAGGTCGTCAAAGAGACCAGCGCCGCTTTCAAACGCAATTTCGGTCCGCTGAGTTACCTCATCTCCGCCGCGCAAATCGCTACCCGCCGGCCGCCACGACTGTTCATCGAATCGGAGAACACAGCGATTGAAGAAGGATCTTTTGTTCTTGTCGGAAACGGTCGCCACTATGGCGGACCATTTCCTTTTTTTAAACATGCCGTCATCGATGATGGTTTACTGGATGTGGTGGCGTTCAAGCGACTTGGCTATCTGGAGATCATTAAATATCTGCAGGATGTTTTTTTTAGTTCGGAAATTCGTCTGCCGGAGGTGGAATATTTTCAAACGCGGCGATTGCGGATAACGAGCGATCAGGACGTGCCGGTCGAACTAGACGGCGAACTAGTCGGCAATTGCCCGGTAGAGTTTCAAGTACGCGAGAAAAAGCTGCGCGTTCTCGCGCCTGCCCCATCGCAATAGCCGGTCCGCGCGAAGGGCTTTTCTGCTCTCATCCCGTCTCGGCGCGGAATTGAGAATCGACAATCTGATTGCGTTGCGATACTCTCGCAAAATGCGTCTGTCTGGCCGGAAATCTTCGCCCTACACGCGGCGTTGGACGCAGCGCCAGTGCTTCGTCTTGTTGATCTTGATCAGCGCGAACGTGGCGGTGTTTGTCGCGCAACTTTGTGTCGAACTTTATCAACCGGGTTTCGTGCGCGATTATCTTGGCTTGAGCGATCGCGGCGTCCGCGACGCTTATGCCTGGCAGTTTGTCACCGCGATGTTTTTACACGACGGCCCGTGGCATTTGCTCGGAAACATGCTCGTCCTGTATTTTCTCGGACGCGATCTTGAATCGATTCTCGGACAACGACATTTTCTTTACCTTTATCTCGCTGGCGCGGTCGGAGGCGAACTTGGCCATCTTTTTCTTATGCCGTCCGATTCGGTTTTGCTGGCGGCCTCTGGCGGCGTTGCGGCCGTCCTCGTCGCGTATGCGACGATCCTGCCGGAGCTGGAGTTGACGACGCGAATTTTCTTGGTCGTTCCGCTGCGTTTAAAGGCGAAGCATCTTGCCTATGGCGCGACCGCGCTCGCAATCGTGTTGCTTTGTATCGACCGCACCCGCACCGTCAGCCACAGTGCATATCTTGGGGGTTGCGCGGCGGGCTGGCTCTACGCGCATCTGCTGGGCTTTGGGCGAACGTCGTTTCTCCAGCGTCACTTGCAGCAACGGCGGGCGGCGGCCGCACGGTATGAGCGATTGAGCATCGACGAGCTGATGAACGAAGAAATCGATCCCTTGCTCGAAAAGATTTCGATCTACGGTCTCGTCAGTTCAGAAAACGCACGCGGCATAACGGCGATTGGTCTGGTTGCAGTTGGATCTGACAGCTGGTCTTGCGGGTAGATTCGCGGCATGTTCCGCGTAATGGATCGTAGTGATCGCTGGATTCAGGAAAAAGCGGCCGCTTCCTTAGACCCGGCGCAAGTAGAAACCGCCCTCTGCCGGCTTAGCGAAACCTGGCCGCTAACCGCGCCGCCGATTGTCGAGCTAATCGAACAATTTTCACTGGGCGAAGCCGCCCTGCTTCATCTTCTTGCCCTCTCGAGCATTTGCGCGACGAGATTGATGCGGCAGCCCGAGATCCTCATCTGGCTCGGACAGCCCGAAGTCTGTCTGGCGGCGCGCGGTTACCCGCAAATGGCCGGCGATTTGCACACGCTCGCCGGCGATTCACTCGCCTCTGAAAATTTCCGAGCGTTGCGTCTGTGGAAAAGTCGCGAGATGGTGCGGATCGCTCTTCGCGAACTCGCAAATGTCGCACCGCTCGAGGAAACAACGGGCGAGCTTTCGCAGATCGCCGAGATTTGCATCCGCCGCGTCTTCGAACATTGGAACGCGGAATTCCGGCAGCGTCACGGTTCTCCCAACACCGAATTTACTATTCTCGCTCTCGGTAAACTCGGCGGGGCCGAGCTCAACCACAGTTCCGATGTCGATCTTATTTTTCTTTACGGCGAGGAGGGCCAGCTCTCGCCGCGCTTTTCGTATCACGAGTTCTTCAATCGCCTGGCCGAAAAATTTCTCGAGGCTTTTTCGACCCCTGACCCGCAAGGTTCACTTTTTCGTGTCGATGTTCGGCTGCGCCCCGAAGGTTCCGCCGGCCCGTTGGCGCGATCGCTTGAAAGCATGGAGCACTATTATGGCGGTTTCGGGGAAACCTGGGAGCGCCTGGCGTTGATCAAGGCTCGCGGGGTCGGCGGCAGTCGTGAGCTCGCTTACGAATTCTTGCGGCAACATCAACCTTTCATTTACCCGAAAAGTCCCACACCCGATCTGCTCGAAGAGATCGCCAACATCAAACGACGGATCGAACGCGATGTTGTCGGACAGGAGAATCTGGGACGCGACGTCAAACTCGGTCGCGGCGGGATTCGCGAAATCGAGTTCGTTGTGCAGACGCTCCAATTTATTCACGGGGCGCGGCACACCTTCCTGCAGGAGCCAAGCACATTGAAGGCGCTCCGGGGTCTTGCCCAACTCGAACTGATTCCGCCCAGTGAAATTGTCGGTCTTGACCGCGCGTATCGCTTTCTGCGCCGCACCGAGCACCGTTTGCAGATCGAAGCCGAGCAGCAAACCCACACCATTCCCGCGACGCCGGAACACTTGCGACGACTCGCACTGAGTCTCGGATTCGGCTCGAGAGAGGAATTCACATCTGCGCTCGAGCGGGAAATGCTCACCGTGCGCGCGGTTTTTCGCCGTCTCATCGCCGAAGCATTGCCGGACAAGAAAGGTGAGCCGGTCGATTCCGGGATCTTTGCCAACCAATCAGGCGCCGAGAAGGCTCTGACCGGACTGGGTCAAGGGCCGAGCGGCGCGCACGTTTCTCCCCGGACCCGGCAGGCTTTCCGCAAGCTGCGGCCTCTCCTCCTCGCTCAACTCGCAAAGACGGCCGACCCGGACGCGACCCTCAATCAATTTGCTCGATTCGTCGAAGCTTACGGACTGCGCAGTATGCTTTTTGAGTTGCTGGTGACAAATCCGAAACTGCTTGAACTGCTCGCCAAAGCTTTTGATGCAAGCCGATTCGCGAGCGATTTGCTCGTGCGCCACGCACAACTCCTGGAGGACATCACCCGCGACGAAAAGCTCGACTGTTCCATCGAGATGGCCGGTCACCTCGAACAACTCAGGTCGCTCGGAAAAAAACGGACGGCCCTCGACAGACTACGCGCTTATCGTCAGGCCCAACTGTTCCGAATCCTTTTACGCGACGTTCTCGGTTTGGCCGATTTCGCGACAATGTGCCGGGAGCAGTCGACACTGGCAGAAGCCTGTCTGGTTTGCGTGAATGAAATTCTCGGCGGCGACGAGCTGACTATTATCGCGATGGGAAAATTTGGCGGACGCGAAATCACTTACGGGGCCGACCTCGATGTTCTCTTTGTCGGACATGAAAGTCGCGACGCAGAAAAACTTTTGTCGGTGATGGCGCAACCAAGCGCGGAAGGAAATCTTTCGCGCGTTGACGCCCGGCTGCGACCGGAAGGAGAAAAGGGGCCTCTCGTTTGTTCGCTTGAGACTTACCAGCGCTATTATGCCGAGCGAGCGCAGCCGTGGGAGCAGCAAGCGTTGACCCGCGCTCGTCCTGTCACCGGCCCGCTGGCGAAGGAGTTTATGGCGATCGCCAAAAACGCCTGGCACAAGGCCGGCCAACACGTCGATCTTTACACGAAGATCGACAACATGCTTGAGCGAATCCGGCGCGAGCGGAGCAGTGGAGACGAGTTTCTCGATTTCAAAACAGGCAGCGGTGGAATTATTGAAGCCGAATTTCTGGTTCAGGCGCTACAGATGCGAAACGCGATTTGGGAGCCGAACTGGACAGGCGCGGTCGATCATTTGCGCGAGGTCGGTCACTTCACCGAGTCAGAGGCTCGCGCCTTGAAAGGCGCTTATGAATTTCTTCGCGGCTGTGAATCTGTTTTGCGACGTTACGAGAACAAAAGTGTTTCCGCCTTGCCGACCGATCTGAAGGAGCAGCGAAAACTCGCAAAACGGCTTGGTCACAGCGATGCGAATGCCTTCACGAAAGAATATGCCGATCTACGGGAAACGATGCACGCGCTTTATCAGCGGCACATCACGAAAACGTTGGCTAACTCCTAGCGAGAAAATTTGCGATTGCATGGAGAACGAGAAAAGTCGCGATCAGTCCGGCGAAAACGATTACGAAAACCAAACCAAGAACCGCGCCGATAAAAATCCAATCGCTTTTGCGCGATCGATTCGGACGCTCGATGTGCCGCTGGAGCAGATCGTAATTGCGTTTGTTCGCTCTGAACCAGAAGGCGAAAACGGAGCCGAGCACCGGCACGACACCGATCAATTCATTGGTCAAAATATTCAGCGCCATGCGCGCGAGCAGGATCTTGGGTAAGCCGCGCGAAACTGCGTAAATCAAAACGGAGACGGAGATAAACGCGGCGCTGACATCACCGAGCACCGGCACGAAATCGATCAACGGGTTAAGACCAAAGCGAAACTTGGTTCCGGGCACGCGCAGCAGGCCGTCCATGATAATGGCGACCCATTTGAAGAGCGGCTCGAGCGACGCTCGTCGTTGTTTTTGCTCGGGCGGGAGAACTTCCCACTCGACTTCGCATGCGTCCGGCGGGTTCAGTTTAGATCGACAATCGCAAGCGCGCTTGTTTATCCCGGGATTTCCTTCAACATCTGAGTGTTCGTTGGAAACTTTTTCACGAACATCAAAAGGCGTTGGATCGCTTCCTCCGGCTTGTGACCGGCGAGGCCGCGACGGATCAAATTGATTTTCTCCAGCTCCCACGGCTGCAACAGAAGTTCCTCGCGGCGGGTGCCGGAAAGAAAGATGTCGATCGCCGGATAAATGCGCTGGTCGCTGATTTTCCGATCGAGCACCATTTCCATATTGCCGGTGCCTTTGAACTCCTGAAAGATGAGCTCGTCCATCCGGCTGCCGGTCTCAATCAAAGCCGTCGCAACAATCGTGAGCGAACCGGCCTCTTCGGTGTTGCGCGCAGCCGCGAAAATCTTTCGCGGAATTTCCATCGCGCGAGCATCGATACCACCGCTCATCGTTCGACCACCACCCGACATCGCATTGTTAAAAGCGCGTGCAGTTCGCGTGATTGAATCGAGGAGAATGAAAACATGCTGGCCCGCTTCCACCAGGCGCTTCGCGCGCTCAATGGCGAGTTGGGCCACGCGAGTGTGGCTTTTGATATCGCTGTCGTTCGAGCTGGCGATGATCTCGGCTTTCGGATGGGATCGTTTGAAGTCGGTGACTTCTTCCGGTCGCTCATCGACGAGGAGAATAATGAGCTTCATTTCCGTGTGATTTTTTGTGACCGCATCGGCGATGTGATGGAGCAAAGTGGTTTTGCCCGTCCGCGGCGGTGCGACAATCAAACCGCGCTGGCCCATGCCCAGCGGCGTCATCAAATCCATGATGCGGGTGGTGTAGCGATCGGGAACGGTTTCGAGCTTGATCCGTTTGTTGGGATTGATCGTGGTTAGCTCTTCGAACGGGCGCAGACCCTGATATTTCGCGGGATCCTCGCCGTTGATATTGAGCAGCTTAATCAATTGCGGGCCGCGACTGCCGCGACGTGTTTCACCATAAATCCACATGCCGTCGCGCAGCGCGAAACGACGCACAATTTCCGGCGTGACGAAAATGTCCTGCGGGGTCTGAACGAAGTTGCGCTTCGGATCACGCAGAAAACCAAACCCTTTTCCGGAGATCTCGATGATGCCTTCACCGAACTCCGGTTCGCGCTCGACTTGTTCGCCTGATTCGGGCGCACCTTCCAATGTTTCGGTGGCAACGGGATCGCCAGTTGCAGCGCCGGGAGCGTCGTTTCGGGATTCGTTGTAGGGCTCGTTTGAATTGTCGTTTCCGCCGCGGTTGTAGTAACGCCGGCGGCCATAGCGACGGCGTCCTCGAGGGCGATGTTGCTCAGACGGAGCAGCCGATCCGGTGGTTTCCAGCGGCGGCTGGTTTTGGTTTTCTTCGTTCATAAATTGCAGAGGCCGATTGCTCGCCGGGGCAAGCGCACTGCCAGGTTCAGCGAAAGGAAATTACTTTGTCACGCTGGCAACTTGGCCAGCATTGCGTCGGGAATATCTAGATTTGAGTAGACGTTCTGCACGTCGTCATCGTCTTCGAGGGTATCACACAAACGCAGCACCTGCCGGGCCACGTCCTCGTTGGCAACCGGAACCGTGCTATCAGGGATGAAGGTAAACTTTTGCCCATCGGTCGTCACATTTGCTCTCTTGAG
>WNGL01001877.1_pt1 | contig 26446 bp, 31 predicted proteins | sample 5400591 | NCBI WGS metagenome assembly WNGL01 (sample SAMN13153377, study PRJNA577476) | soil metagenome | isolation source: 80 cm soil or saprolite under Garry oak tree replicate 1 | place: USA:California | collected 2016-06-15 | reverse complement strand
TGATCCTGCGGGCGGGGCCGCGGGACATGCAGGCCCTGATCCGGGTTCCGCCTGATCAGCGCGGGGCCGCACCCGCCGTTGTGCGCGGTGAGCAGGTTGTCGTGCGCCGTTTGCGCGGCGTCGGTCGCGGAGAGATCGAGCTGAATCCGCGCCGGGCGTGGAAATTCAAAGTCCAGGCGCCGACCTGGAACACGGTGCTCGACGTTGGCGGTCTCGATGTGCGCGAGATCCACGTCGACAGCGGCGCAACGAACCTCGAGTGCTTCCTGCCGCAGCCACGAGGTGTTGTGCCAATTCACATCTCGAGTGGCGTGGTCAACGTATCCCTGCACCGGCCGCGCGGGACGGCGGTGATCGCGCATGTGCACACCGGCGCTGTGAAGTTGAGGCTCGACGATTACTCGACCAAGGTCGCGATATTCGACGTGCACTGGCAGAGCGATGGCGCGTTGGAGGCGCCGGATCGCTTTGACCTCGACGTCAGCAGTGGGGTGGTGGACCTGAAGGTCGACAGCTACACGCCAAAAGTCGAACGGGCCGCTGCCGCCCCGGCCGAGTCACAGCCGGCGGGCAAGCCCGCGTCAGCGCTCGAGATCCTGCTCGATGGAGTGGCGGCTCGTATCGCGCCTCGCTGACAACCCGGCGCGGCCTGGTTTACGTGCTCTATGCGCAGAAAGCTCCTGTCGCGTGCTTCCAAAGGAGTGTTTTGCGCAAAACGCGCGCAATCGCTGCAAGCGACGGCGAAGGCGAATGTTCATGCTCGGCGGTGCCCCAAAGGGATAGTCCGTTAACAGGCTGGATTCCAACCCGCGCTTTGGCCGCATAACCTCCTGGCCAAAAGCCTGGAGGCGCACATGGTTTTTCTCACCGGTGACCCCGACATCACGCCGATCACGAGCCTGATCAACACCTGGATCCACATCGGTCAGGCGCTTGTCGGCTCGATCGGCGCCCTGGCTTTCATCTTTGCATTCATATGGAAGATCACGGCCGTCGAGACCAAGTCCGCGCTGGCGGCGAAGCAGTGGATCCAGCGCATCGTCGTCGGCACGATCGGCGTGGAGGTCGCCAGCTCGCTGGTCGGCATTCTCACCAGCTCGGTGCCGTCGCACTGATTCGATGGACCTCAGCTTTCTCAAGGACCTTTACGCCGAGTTAAGTCGGATCGAGGGCTACCTCTACACGATCGTCCACCCGAACCTGATCCTGGCCAAGGTCCTCCAGGACAGCGTCGGTCTGCTGTTGAACGTTTGGTTCAAGTTCATCCTCAGCACCACCGACTTCGAGACCGGCGGCGACTTCGTCAACAACATGACCATCCAGCGGTTCGAGCCGAAGGTGCAGCTCGTCGCCGACGCAGCGTTGGTCCTGATCGCGTTGTGGGCGTCGTATCGAATCATGTGGGGCCACGGGCTCTTCACCCAGTACACCGCACGGATCCTTCTGCCGCGGCTGTTCATGGCGACGGTGTTGATCAATTTCTCGCTGCCGCTGTTTCAGATGAGCGTCGGCGCCACCAACGCCGTCTCAGAGGCCGTGCGCAGCTTCAACACGCATGACGACCTGGCAAGTTTCGTCGCCAGCTACACCAGCGATCCCAACGCGGGAACCTGGGAGATCCTCACGACCGGCGGACTGGCCGCAGGCTATGGCGTCCTCGCGATCAGCTATCTGGTTCGCTACGCGATCCTGATCGTGCTGGCGATCACCGCCCCGCTTGCGGCTCTGCTGTTCATGCTGCCCGAGACGAACCACTACTCGAAGCTCTGGGCTTCGCACTTCACGACCAACCTCGTCATGCAGCCGGCGCAGCTTTTCGTGCTGTCGGTCGGCTTCGCACTCGAGCGTGATGGCATCAGCCCGGTCCATCACCTCTTTGCGCTGGCATCCCTGCTCATCGTGTTCAAGGTGCCGGGCGCGATGGGAGGAGCGGAGAAGGCGGCGCACAAGCTGGAGTCGACCGTCTCAACCGCCTTCAAGCATCTCGGTCATGCGCTGGCCAAGGCCTGATGCGGCTGGCCGCCATCGCCTTGCTCGCCATCGTGAGCTGGCTCGTCGCGGCGACCCAGGTGCCAAGTCAAGAGCGACTGCCGCTGGCGGCCGTCGTCGTCGGAGCCGCCGTCACCCAGCCCTTCGGCTGCACCAGCCTCGAGCTCGAACCCTTCGACGCCAACTGTCCGACGCTCCATTTCCACACCGGTGTCGACCTTGCGGCGCCGCTGGGCGCCGACGTCTATTCGGCGACCGGGGGCAAGGCGTTTGTCGGTTATGACCCGAAGGGCGCGGGCAGCTACGTGGAGGTGGTGGTGGACTCGCATGTGCGGATCCTCTACTGCCACCTGTCGGAGTGGCGGGTGTCGTCGGGCCAAGAGGTGGCCCTCGGGGAGCTCATCGGCCTCGTCGGGGCAACCGGGCTGGCCACCGGCCCGCACGTCCATCTGCAGGTCGACGTCGATGGCACTCCTGTCGACCCGGCGACATTTCTCACCTCTTAACAGCCTGGGTAGGCGCCCGCCTTCTCCTCACCTAACCTGAGCTCAATTTTCACGGAGGTGACGCGATGGTCAACAAGGTCATTCTGGTCGGCAACCTGGCGGCGGACCCCGAGGTAAAGGCGACCCCCAAAGGGACGTACGTCGCCAAGATTCGGCTTGCCACCAACACGTACATGGGCAAAGACGAGGAAGGCAACGCCCGGGAGCAGACGGAGTTCCACCACCTGGTGGCTTTCGGGAAGACCGCCGAGTTCGTCGGGCAGTACCTCCACAAGGGCCGGCTCGTGTACGTGGACGGCCGGCTGCAGACCAACACCTGGGAGGACACCGCCGGCCAGAAGCGCTACCGGACCGAAGTTGTGGTGGACAGCCTGAAGCCGTTGGGGGCGCGACCCCAGGAGGCGGCGGCCTAAGCCGAATCCAGGGCGGGGTCCCACCCCGTAATCTTGTAATCGATGGCCGAGGACGTACGTGCCTGGTTCGCCGCCCGCGTTCCCGCCGGCTGGTTTGTCGGTCCGCCGGAGGTCAGCGCCGACGGGGAGGAGATCCTCGTTGTCGGGCAGCTGCCTGACGTCGAGCTCGCCGGCGCGACGTCCGGCGCCGCTCGGGCGGCCGCCCGCTCCGCCCGGATCGAGCGATTCCGCGAGGAAACGCGGGAGGATCGGGTCCGCATCGCCCGGGAGGCCGAACGCCACTTTCGGCGCAAGGTGGCCTGGGGGGCCAGATGCGGCGACGAGATGAAGGTGTTCACCACCCTCAGCGTTCCGGTGATGACCCGGCTCCGGATGGGCGAGCGTTCGATCCTGGACACGCTGGTGGCCGGCGGCGTGGCTCGCAGCCGCAGCGAGGCGCTCGCGTGGTGCGTCCGGCTGGTCGGCATGCACCAGGCCGACTGGATCAAGGGGCTTCGGGACGCCCTGGTCAAAGTGGACGAAGTTCGCAGTAAGGGACCGCTCAACTAGTTACTCCCGTTGATACTTGTGCCCACTTTGATCGCCGAAGACGAACGGAAGCACGTCGTCGTGATGGGCGCGGGGCCCGCCGGGCTGACCGCGGCCTATGAGCTGCTGAAGCGTGATGTCGCCGTCACGGTCGTGGAGAAGGATCCGAAGCAGGTCGGCGGCCTGGCCAGGACGGTCGAGCACAAGGGATACCGGTTCGACATCGGAGGCCACCGCTTCTTTTCCAAAAACGACGAGGTGGAGAGCCTCTGGAGCGAGATCCTCGGCCCGGAGATGCTGAACCGCGGCCGCCTCTCGCGCATCTACTACCGCGGCCGGTTCTTCGCCTATCCGATCAAGGCCGCCAATGCGCTCTGGAATCTAGGTCCGGTCGAGGCCGTGCTGTGTCTTGCGAGCTACGCGCGCGCCCGGTTGCGGCCGGTGAAGAATCCAAAGACGCTCGAGGACTGGGTCCGCAACCAGTTCGGGTGGCGTCTCTTCAACATCTTCTTCAAGACGTACACCGAGAAGGTCTGGGGCATCAGCACCAAGGAGCTGTCGGCGGATTGGGCCGCGCAGCGGATCAAGAGCCTCGACCTGTGGGTCGTCTTGCGCAGCGCGCTGCTCCCCCATCACAGGTCAACCCACCGCGGCGCGATCATCACCACGCTCATCGACAAGTTCCGCTACCCCCGGCTCGGACCGGGACAGATGTGGGAGCGGGTGGCCGAGATCAGCGAGGCAAAGGGTCACCCCGTCCTGCTCGGCAGGTCGGTGGAGAAGATTCGCCACGAGGGCGGTCTTGTCCGGTCGCTCACGACCAAAACCCCAGACGGCCAAAGCGAGACGCATGAAGGCACGCACTTCGTCTCGAGCATTCCGATCCGCGAGCTCGTGGCCAGGCTCGACCCGCCCGCTCCCGAGAGGGTGCGCAAGGCGGCGGACAGCCTGAGCTACCGCGATTTCATCAGTGTGGCCCTGATGATCGATCGAGCCAACGTCTTCCCGGACAACTGGATCTACATCCACGACCCGGCGGTTCGCGTCGGGCGCATCCAGAACTTCAAGAACTGGAGTCCGGACATGGTGCCCGATTCAGGCAAGACCTGTCTGGGACTCGAGTACTTCTGCTTTGAAGGCGACGGGCTGTGGACGATGCCGGACGCGGACCTCATTGCCCTGGCGACTCAGGAGCTGGGCCGGCTGGGCATGTGCTCGCCTGGCGAGGTCTTCGACGGGGTCGTGGTGCGCCAACAGAAGGCATACCCCGTTTACGACGACGGCTACCAGGACAACGTCGCGGTCGTCCGCGATTACCTCGCGACAGCTCTCCCGAACCTCTTCTTGGCCGGACGCAATGGCATGCACAAGTACAACAACCAGGACCACTCGATGATGACCGCCCTTCTGGTGGCGCGAAACATCGCGACCGGTTCACCGCTGGACCCGTGGAAGGTGAACGCCGACGCGGTGTACCACGAGGACGTCAGGGCCGGCGAACGCGACCTTGGCGGCCGGCTGGCCCCGGAGCGCATCCCCGCGAGGTAGGTCAGGTCAGGCTGTTTTCGGTCGAGCGAAGCTGGCGGCCACGAAGCTTGCCACCGCAAGCACCGCGAGCAGCACCGCGTGCTTGTAGTGCGGTCCGGACGTCGCCGACGTGAAAATCTGCAGCACCCCCAGCGCGTAGAGGACGGCAAGGATGATGAAGACGACTCCGAGCACTCCGAAAGCAACGGCCATCGAACTGCTTTTCATCACAGGCCGAAGCGTAACAAAGCAAGGCTGACGAGCCCGGCCGCGATGCAGTACCAGCCGTAAGGGTCGAGGCGGCCCGACCGGAAGTACCGAAGCAGAAACCGAGCGCTCGCGTACGCTGCGACACCCGAGAGCACAGCCGCGGCGAGGTACTCGCCCAGCGGAACTCCATTCGCGAACAGCTGCGGCACCTCGACGATGCCGGCGCCGAGGATCACCGGAGTCGCGAGAAGGAATGAGAAGCGCGCGGCCTCTTGATGCCGCAGCCCGGCGATCAACCCGCCTCCCATGGTGATGCCGGAACGTGAGATACCGGGGAAGAAGGCGAGCGACTGGCAGGCGCCCACCAACGCCGCGGCCCGGAAGCTGATCCGTTCCGCTTGCGCGAAGTGCGACTCCTGCTCAGGGCGTGACTCCGACGCAACCGCCGCGCGCCGCTCAGTCCGCCGGCGCAGCTGCTCGAACCCGAGCATCAGCACACCGTTGAGGACCAGGAATGCGGCTGCCTCGTAGGGACTCGTGAAGAGCGACTTGATGCGGCTCTCCAGAAACACGCCGAGCGTCGCCGCCGGGATCGTGCCGACGAGAAGGAGCATCGCGAGGCGTTCGGAGTCGGTCCGCATCTCTCCACGGAGGGCGGCGGCGAAGAATCCGCGAATGATGGCGACCCACTCGTCTCGATAGATGACGAGGAGCGCGGTTGCGGTGCCCAGGTGCAGCAAGACGAGGAACGGCACGAACAAAGGGTCCGTTTGCTTGAAGGTCCAGCGGAGAAGGCTTGGCACGAGGACCGCGTGACCGAGCGACGAGACGGGGAACAGCTCGCTGGCGCCCTGCAGCAGGCCCATGAACAGCGCCTGCGCAACCGTCACCCGACTATATTCGCGGAGCGATGGCGCGGCTCGCTGCGTTCAATCCCGCGGTCAGGTCACTCGGGGAGTCGGTCGAGCGCGCGAAGCTCGTCGAAAAGCACGGCTACGAGTCGCTGTGGACGATCCAGCTGCCCAACGCGCGCGATGCATCCCTCGTCCTTGCGGCCTATGCCGGCGCGACGCAGCGCGTGAAGCTGGGCACGGGGGTGCTGCCGATCTACACGCGGCATCCCACGGCCATGGTGCAGATGGCCGCGACGCTGGACGAGCTCTCCGGTGGGCGTTTCGTCCTGGGCATCGGGGTCAGCCACAAGGTCACGGTCGAGGGCATGTGGGGAATGCGACTCGAGAGCCCCGTCGACGCGATGCGCGAGTACCTCAGCATCGTGCGCACCAGCCTGCGCGACGGCGCCTGCGCGTTCGAAGGTCGATTCTTCACCGCTCGGTGGACCTACTCCGCCCCACTACGGCCGGACATGCGAATCTTCATCTCGGCCCTGAACCCGCGCATGCTCGAGCTCGCCGGTGAGCTTGCGGACGGCGTGGTTCTCTACATGTGCGCGCCGGCCTACATCCGCGAGCGGGTGGTCCCCGCGATCAGCGCCGGTCGCGAGAAGGCGGGCAAATCGATGGAAGGCTTCGAGATCGTCGCCGCGGTCGATGCCAGCCTGACTTCAGACCGAAAGGCGGCGCACGACGTCTATCGCAAAACCGTGGAGAGGTACGCATCGCTGCCGTACTACCGGAAGGTCATGGACGCGAGCGAGTTCAAGGATGAGCTTGCGTCGGGTCAGGTCAGCGAGGCCATGATCGACGGTCTCGCGGCGATCGGCGATCACCGCCAGATTCGCGAAGTCCTTCGCCGCTACCGAGAAAGCGGGGTGACGCTGCCTGCAATCGGCCCGTTCGCCGGCCACGACGGAGCAGCAGGTTTCGAAGCGACGCTGGAGGCGGCCGCGGCGGACCAGAACTAGGCCAGCTTGGCGGTGGCCTCGTCGATGAACTGCCGCGCGGTCGTGAATTCCCGGCGCACAGCTGCATCCTCGGCGCGATCGAGCGCCTCGACTACCTCACGCCACCGCGCAGCGTCGCGCTCCTGCAGGGCGGCCCGCACCTGGCCGATGGTTTGCGTGGCGAAGAGCAGTCCGCCCCCCGGGTTGTCGAGGATCGAGCTGGCGATCGAAAGCTGACCGCGCGCCCAGGTGACCATCTCGTCGCCGGGGTGGGTGTCGAGCTCTTTGGGCCGGAGCACTTCCATCGGCGCTTCTATTCTCCGGCAAGCGCATGGAGCGGCTGGCCCGTCAGGCGGTACACGGTCCAGTCTGAGTTGGGTTTCGCGCCCAGGCGCTCGTAAAACTTGATGGCATCTTTGTTCCAGTCGAGCACGGCCCACTCGAGGCGGCCGCAGCCGCGATCGACGGCGACCTGAGCGAGGCGTTCGAGCAGTGAGCGGCCAACTCCTCGACCACGCTGCTCGGGCACGACGAACAGGTCCTCGAGGTAGATGCCGGGCTGCGCCAGAAAGGTCGAGAAGCTGTGAAAGAAGAGCGCGAACCCCACGGGCTCGCCGCCGTCCTCCGCGATGAGAGTCTCAGCGTAGCGACGCTCGCCAAACAGGGTCTCGGTCAGCTTTTCCTCGGTCATCACAACCTCGTGCTCGAGCTTCTCGTAACGCGCCAGGCCGCGGATCAGCTCCGCGATCAATGGGACGTCTTCGAGCTCCCCCGGCCTGATGAGAAGAGTCATGTCGGCCGGTCGCGCAGGCGGAAGACAAAACGCATGGCGCCATGTGTGTCGGAGAAGCGCGCGATCTTGTTGTCGACCAGGCCTGCCGCGAGGCCGGCGGCGATCAGGTCTGTGTCGCGCAGCGCGCTCCGGCCGCCTTTCGGCCTGATGACCCAGATCGCGCCGTTGGGCTCGATCCAGCTCTTGACCTGCCGGAGCCGCTTGAGGTCACGCGGTTCGCGGGCGCCCATGAAGACGATGTCGCAAGGAGTTCGCGGCTTTCCAACCACGATGTCGGACGTCCGCTCGCGGAGCAGCTTCAGAAATGAGGGATCGTCGAGGTCCAGCACCGCGATCTGCGCGCCAGGCTTCACGCCAAGCTTGTCGAGCAGCGGTCGCGTGGACACGGCGTCGGGGCTCACCGGCCCTCGTCACCCCCCGAGCCACCGCGCACCGCTCCGAAAACGATGACTCCCAGCAACCAGCCTCCGTATGCGCCGGCGATGGCCAGGACGATGATGGGGATCGGGTTGCCGACACGGCTCGACAGCAGGCTTCCCAGGCCCACCATCGCTCCGAAGATGACCGCGCCCGCAATGCCGCCCGCCACCGCGCCGACGAGCGTTGGAGCGGAGGTGGCGGGCTTCAGACCTCGATCACCTGCAGGTCTTTGACGGCACCGGTGGTGGTGCCCGAGTAGACGTGATTGAAGAAGAAGCGAGTGGTCGGATGGCGCTTCCGCAGCTTGGCGGCGTTCTCCCAGCTCATGTGGCTGAAAACGTCACCCGGACCGGTCGCCTCGACGATGGCCACGTCGGCTCGGTCGACCAGCTTGTCGAGCGGGGCCGTCGGTTCGGTGTCGCCGGAGTAAGCCACGATCTTGCCGTTCACGTGGATCCGATAACCGTTGCTGCCCATCGTGCCGTGGTCGAGCTTGACCGTCTCGTACCTGATCCCGGCAGCGCTCCCTGACGGCCTGGCCGTCATGTAGCGAACCTTGAACTGCGGACGCATGACTCGCTTCCAGTCCGCGCCCCAGCTCACCTCCCACAGCTTCTCCAGGTATTCCTCGACCCCTGTCGGACCGACGAAGGTGAGCGGCCGGCGATCGACGAAAACTCGGTGCAGCACGAACGGCGGCAGGCCCAGAGTGTGGTCGCCGTGGAAGTGCGTGATGAAAACGACCGCGATGTCGCCAGGGTCGACTCCGATGCGATGCATGTGCGGAAGCAGGGGCGCGCCGCCGTCGAGAAGCACGCGGCCGTCGACCACGACGGCCCCGTTGTAGCGGTCAAGCGAATAGGCCGCCCCGCTGCCGAGGAAGGCGAGCCTTACGCGATGGTTACCGCTTGGTTCAGATATACGTCCTGGATTGCGTGCAGTAATTCGATGCCCTCCTTCATCGGGCGCTGGAAGGACTTGCGGCCGCTGATCAGACCCATTCCGCCCGCGCGTTTGTTGATGACGGCGGTGCGGACAGCCTCCCTCAGGTCTGTCGCGCCTTTGCTCTCACCCCCCGAGTTGATGAGACCGGCTCGCCCCAAGTAGTTGCTGATCACCTGGTAGCGGCAGAGATCGATGGGGTGGTCGGTCGAGAGCTTGTCGTAGACTGCCGGCGAGGTCAGGCCGAAACCGATGACCTCAAAGCCGCGGTTGGTGGTCGGCAGCTTCTGCTTGATGATGTCGGCCTCAATGGACACGCCGAGGTGGTTGGCCTGGCCGGTCAGGTCGGCCGCAGCCTCGTAATTCACGCCGTCCTTCTTGAAGGCGGGATTTCGGACGTAGCACCACAGCACTGTGGCCATGCCCAGCTCATGCGCCGCGTGGAAGGCAACGGCGATCTCCTGCAGCTGCCGATCGGACTCGGGCGAGCCGAAGTAGATGGTCGCGCCGAGCGCGACAGCTCCCATTTCCCACGCTTCCTTAACGGTCCCGAAGAGGATCTGGTCGTAATGGTTGGGATAGCTCAGGAGCTCGTTGTGGTTGATCTTGCAGATGAACGGGATCTTGTGGGCGTACCGCCGGGCGACCGAGCCCAGGACCCCGAACGTGGAGGCCACCGCATTGCAGCCGCCCTCGATGGCCAGCTCGACGATCTTGGCGCCGTCGAAGTAGATCGGGTTGGGGGCGAACGAGGCGCCGGCGGTGTGCTCGATACCCTGGTCGACGGGCAGGATCGACAGGTAGCCCGTGCCGGCCAGGCGGCCGTGGTCGAGCAGGGATTCGAAGCTGCGCAGGACGCGGGTGGGCCGGTCGCTGTCCTTCCAGATCCGGTCTACGAAGTCACCGCCCGGGAGGTGCAGCTGTTCTTTCGGGATGGTTTGACATTTGTGTTCCAGGAGGTCGCGGGCGTCACCCCCAAGCACCTCTTCAATCTTCTCCAGGGATCCTCTGGTAACTGTTGCCATCAGTGCCTCTTACACATTTAATTAGCAGGTTCGCGCGGGCCTATCCGTCACTCTATAGTGCGCCGATATGACGCAGCGGGCCAGCGATCTGCTAGCGGAGGTGGGGGACCGGCTTTCGGCTGACGCCACGCCGAGCGCCCTCGTGGTCGCCGAGGCGGTCACCGCGATCGAGCCGGAGCTCCTGAAGAGCTACAAAGACGGCTCGCAGGACGAGCTGGTCAAGATGTCGACCGCCTTCCTCCAGGCCCTGTTCCGGTCGCTGCGGCCCGATTCCAAGCTGCCGTGGCCGGAGTACTACACGCAGGCCCGGGAATACGCCCGCCGCTATGCCGAGAAGGGAATCCCGCTGGAGTCGTTGATGGAGGGGCTGGCGGTGTTCCGGCGCACGGTGGTGGCTCGGCTAACGGAGGAGCTCGGCGAGAATCCGTACTCCGACGAGGTGCTGCTCCTGGCGCAGAGCCGGCTCGGCGACGTCGTCGAGCACCTGAACTCGAGCTTCATCCGCGGCTACCTGGACTACACCGAGAGCAAGCACCGCGCCCGGCAGACCGAGCTGCACGGCCTGTATCACATCGCCAGCGCGCTCGGCCGGTCGCTCGACGTGACCGAGATCGCCGAGGTTGGGCTGCGCGAGACGCTCAAGGTGCTCGGGCTGCAGGCGGGGGCGGTCTGGATCCGAGAAGGCGCCCGCCTCAAGCTGGCCAGGACGATCGGGATGCAGCCCGGCGAGGAAGAGGAGTTCTCGGAATCGGGCCGGTCCGGCTTGATGCGGGTGGTCGAGGTCTCCACCGGTGCGGCCGAGTCGCGAGTTGACCGGATCGCCGGCGAATGGAGCGCCATCCGCGCCGAGCTGCGGACCAAGGGTGTCCTGCTGGGAGCGATGACAGTCGCGACGAGGCTGCCCAGGACATTCGAGTCGAGCGACCTCGAGTTTGTCGCGGCGGTGGCCGATCAGATCGCCGTCGCTCTGGACCGCGCGCGTCAGCACACCAAGGAGGCGCGCACCGACTACCTGACCGGTCTCGCCAACCGGCCGGAGTTCGAGCGGGCGATCGACCGTGCGGTTGCGTCTGCCGACCGGCACAAGCGCCGCCTCGCGCTGATGATGATCGACCTCGACAACCTGAAGGACATCAACGACACATACGGCCACCACGTCGGCGACGAAGCGATTCGCGTCCTCGCGGCTGAGCTGCAGCGAGCGGTGCGTGCCACCGATACTTGCGGCCGGCTGGGCGGTGACGAGTTCGGTGTCGCCATGCCCGACGCCGACGAGCGCGACGCTCGGGAGGTCGGCCTTCGCGTCCGCGAGGCGCTTGAGCACCTGAACCGCACCGCGAAGCTGCCGATCCCCGTCGAGTTCAGCATCGGCATCACCGCATGGAGGCAGGGCCTCGACTGGCAGGCGATGTATCAATCGGCCGACAAGGCCCTCTACGTGGACAAGCGCCGCCGCCACTCGGTCAAGAAGAGGCTTGGCGAAACTTCAGTCAAAACTCCGAGCGACTGAGGGCACCATCAGCCCCTCCGGCCCTTCAGGCGACCTCCCCACGAATGGGGAGGTCGCGATCTTGGACAAAGCTTTCTTTGAGCGAGATACGCGCGTGGTGGCACGCGACCTGCTCGGCAAGCTCCTGGTCCGCGAGCTCAATGGCACGCGTTGGTGGGGGCGGCTGATCGAGGTCGAGGCGTACCTCGGGCCCGACGACCTGGCCGCGCACTCGAAGGGCGGCCGCCGCACCGCGCGCACCGAGGTGATGTTCGGCGCCCCCGGGCACGCCTACGTGTATTTCACCTACGGCATGCACTGGTGTCTCAACTTCGTCACCCGCGAAGCGGGCGTCCCGCAGGCGGTGCTCGTGCGCGCCCTCGAGCCCGGGCCTGGGGTTGGACGGTGCGGCGGTCCTGGACTGGTGACCCGCGCCTTGGGCATCGACGGCGCGCTGAACGGCGTTCCGCTGCGGCCGCCGGATCTATATGTCGTCGACGACAAGGCGCCGCGCGGTCGCGTCTACGTCACCCCGCGAGTCGGCGTCCAGGGAACCGGCCGCTGGGAGCAGCGCCTGCTGCGCTACTGCCTGGACTCGCCCTACCTGTCGCGACCGATCTCCAAACTTCTAAAAAGGCCATACATCAGGGAAGGAGAGCAGCGGCGCTTGCCCGGCCGATAGGCCGGGTCGGCTTCGCCGACGCCGCGATGAGAGGAAACCGCCAGGTTTCCTCTCATTACCCCTACGGCCAGCGGCCGCGAGACGGGTCGGGGCGGGGTAGCTTCTCCCAGTCGGCGCGGACCGGCGCGAAGACGTCCACGGCGGTGCAGCCCTCGGCGCCGGCGACTCCGTCGTGGGGCACGTCGCTTGGGATCGTGTAGGTGTCGCCGGCGCGAAGCTCACGTTTCTCGCCGCCGATCCGCATGGTGATCGAGCCGCTGAGCACAAAGCCCAGCTGCTCGTTCTCGTGGTGATGCTCGGGCAGGGCCGCGTTCGGGTCGAGGTCGACGACAGCCATCGTCATGCGTTCGCCGACGACCGCACGCGCGGTGATGCCCTCGCCCAGGCGATATGGACGCTGGCCGCTCAGCGGCGCGTAGGTCTTACTCAACTTCGCGATCGATAATCGTCGCGGTGCCCAGGCCGCCGCCGCAGCACATCGTCTCCAGGCCGTAGCGCAGGTCACGCCGCTCGAGCTCGTACAGCAGCCGGTTCATCAGGATCGCGCCCGACGCGCCGAGAGGATGACCGACGGCGATCGCGCCGCCGTTGACATTGGTCTTCTTCAGGTCCGCGCCCGTCTCCTTCTGCCACGCGAGCACGACCGAAGCGAATGCCTCGTTGACCTCGAACAGGTCGATGCTGTGCAGCTCGAGGCCCGCCTTCTTCAGCACGGCCGCGGTGCCCGGGATCGGTCCCTCGAGCATGAGGACCGGGTCCGTCCCGACGACCGCCTGGGCGCGAATGCGAGCGCGGGGCTTGATGCCCAGCTGCTTTGCCTTCTCCAGCGACATGAGCAGCACCGCCGCGGCGCCGTCGGAGATCTGGCTCGAGTTGCCGGCGGTGATCGAGTGCTCCGGGTTGAACGCCGGCTGCAGCGCCGACGTGGACTCGTAGTTCGCGTTGGCGCGGATTCCCTCGTCTCTGGCAAATATCTCAGGCTGTCCGTTCGAGATGTCGACTGGGAGCAGCTGCGACGTGAAGTAACCCTTCTCTGATGCCTCGTGCGCGCGGTGGTGGCTCTCCACGCTGAGCTCGTCCATCGCCTTGCGTGAGATGCCGTACTTGCGCGCCATGAGCTCGGCCGAGATGCCCTGCGGCACGAGGTCGTAGAGCTCCATCAGCTCGGGCGGAAACGGCACGCCCGGCGAGACTGCGTTGGATCCCATCGGCACGCGGCTCATCGATTCGACCCCGCCGGCGATGGTCACGTCACAGACGCCGGACTGGATGAGGTTGGCTGCGAAGTGGATCGCCTGCTGGCTCGAGCCGCACTGGCGATCGACCGTGGTCGCCGGAGTCGTGACGGGGAAGCCCGCGGTCAGCCACGCGTTGCGCCCGATGTTGAGGCTCTGCTCGCCGACCTGGCTCACGCAACCGAAGACCACGTCGTCCACCAGGCCGGGTTCTATGCCCGCGCGCCGGACCACTTCCTTGAGCACCAGCGAGCCAAGCACGACTGGATGCACGTCTTTCAACTTTCCGTTGCGGCGGCCGATCGGTGTGCGGACTGCTTCGACGATCACGACTTCGCCCATTTCTTAACTGGCTCCTCTAACGAGTCTCAGGTGTCTGTGTCAAGCCACCAACATTTGCCTGGCGATACGATTTTCTTTGCTGTTGACGTGCCCTTAGGCTCCTGTTAATTTTCGCGTCGCCCCAAGCGGCTGAGTACGGTAAACCTGAGGATACCGAACGTCGAGTAGGTGGAAGGTCCGGGGCAACCCGGGATGGAAACCGAAAAACGCATAGGGGACTTCAGGGTAAACAGGAAGGTCTCTTGGGGCATTACTTTTCCCCAGAACCTCCACACGGGCTGCTCAATACAAAAAGCCCCTCTTTGACGCCTCGGCGCAGGCTTTGTCCACAGCATCGGCGTCAAATCTCGCACCCCTCCTGCGCAGCCGTCTGACGCCGTCCGCCAGGCGCGCGACGGGATCCGGATCCTCATACCGCAGCCAGTGATACGCGGCCGGCCGCGACCAGGGTCGGCCCTCTCTCGCGTACAGGGCGCGATGGGCTTCGACCAAGACCTCTTCCACGTCTCTAAGCACTGAGCCGCCCGAGATGTCGGCAAAGTCGCGGCCGGCCATCCAGGCGAGCAGGCGGCTCAACCGGGCGCCGGAGCTTTCGGTCAGGCCACCGGTTCCGTCGTCGCGGTGGGGATGTCGTACACGCTCGCCCGCAGCGTGCAGATGAAGGGCAGGTTCCGGTACAGCTCTCGGTAGTCGAGGCCGTATCCCACGACGTAGTCGTTGGGGATCTGGAACCCGACATAGCGGACCGGCACGTTGACCAGGCGCCTCAGCGGCCGGTCGAGCAGGGTCACGAGCTCCAGCGACGCCGGTTGCCGGCGCCGCAGCGCTGACAGCACGTAGTCGATGGTGAGGCCGGTGTTGATGATGTCCTCGACCAGCAGCACGTGGCGGCCTTCGATCGGATAGTCGATGTCACGCGCGATCCGAACCCGGTCCTGGGGTTGGGCGCCGGCGAAACGCTGCAGGTCGAGGTAATCGATCACGAACGGCACTTTGATCTGGCGGGCGAGGTCGGCCAGGAAGAAGGTGATGCCTTTGAGGACCCCGACCAGGACCAGGGACTGGCCGCGGTAATCACGCGAGATCTTGCGCCCGAGCGCACGCAGGCGCGTCTCGAGCTCGACCGGCGAGATGAGGATCTCGCCGACGTCCTGCTTGCGCAGATGCTGGACCTCGAGCGCTCCGTAACCGGCTTTGGCCAGCAGCTGCTGGTAGTCCTTGCGGTAGAGCAGCCGGACTTTCAGCTCCGGATAGAGCTCGCGCAGCATCCGCACCTTTCGATTCTTCGGCGTGACGAGCGACTGCTTCATCGTGGTGAGCTCGATGTAGAGGTCGTGCTCGGGCAGGTAGAAGTCAGGCGTGAACATCTCCGCGACGCGCGAACCTTCCCAGGCAATCGGAAATGACACCGGTTCGTACTGCCACCTGATCCGGTAGTAGTCGAGAAAGCGGGCGAACTCCTGCTCGGAGGGGTGCGCGAACTCCACGCGCGAGTGCGCGGGGCCCGTTCGTCTGACCAGGCGTGACCGTTGCCTGACCGGGCGGCGCCATTTTTGCGGAATCGAAGACTGGACCGACGACGCCAATGAGACGATGCCGATTGTACTCTCAGCGTTGAGGCTCACCGATGGGCACACCGGCGCAGCGGATGGTCGCCGAGCAACTCCGCCCGCACGGGGTCACTGACGAACGCGTCCTGCAGGCGATGGCCGGCGTTCCGCGTGAAGAGTTCCTGGCGCCTCGTATGCGACGTCACGCTTACGAGGACCGTGCGCTCGCCATCGAGTGCGGACAGACCATCTCCCAGCCGCTCGTCGTCGCGTTGATGGCTCAGTCGGCATCGCCGCAACCAGACGACGTCGCGCTGGAGGTGGGCACGGGTTCGGGCTATGCGGCCGCAGTCCTCTCGCGGCTGTGCCGCAAGGTCATCTCGATCGAGCGCGAGCCCGCTCTGGCCGAGCGCGCGGCGGAGACCCTGCGCCGGCTCGGCTTCGACAACGTCGAAGTCGCGGTCGGTGACGGCAGCCTGGGGTGGCCCGCAGAGGCGCCTTACAACGTGATCCTCGTGGCGGCCGCCGCAAGTCACCTGCCGGAGGCCCTCGTCGACCAGCTCGCGGACGGAGGGCGGCTGGTGATTCCCATCGCCACCTCTTCGAACGAGCCGCAGGACCTGCGCGTCTATGTGCGCAGGGGCGCGGACGTGTCTTACCGCTCGCTCTTTCCCGTGCTCTTCGTCCCCCTAAGGACTGGGTGAGGCCCTGGGCGAAGGCGACGGGCCGGCCGGCGACGATGACGTCCCACCGAGGGCCTGCAGCTGCTGCAGGATCTGGCCGACGATCTGCATCTCGCTGGCAAACGTCGTGAAGTCACCGCGGGCAAGCGCGGCGTAAGCCGCTTTGTAGTGCTCGTTGGCCTGGGCGATCAGGCTCTGAATCTGCGCGACCTGGGCCGCCGTGTATGTCGAGGGCGGAGGCTGGTTGCTGGTCGGTGGCGGAGCTGTGCCGACGAGCTGCTGGATCGCCTGGTCCAGCGTGTCGGCGTAGACCACCGTGTTCTGGTCGACGAGGATCACCTTCTTCAGCTCGGGGATTCCCGTCGCCGTGGTCGCGCGGAGGTACACCGGCTCGAAATACAGGAACGAATTGCCGATCGGCACGACCAGCAGGTTGCCCTGCTGCACTTGCGACCCGGTGCTGTGCAGCAGGGTGAAGTCTCGCGAGATCGTTGGGTCCTGGTTGATCCGGCTTGCGACCTGCTGCGGGCCGAAGATCACCCTGTCCTTGGGCAAGACGTAGGAGACGTACTGGCCGTAATTGGCCCCATCGCTTCGCGCCGCCAGCCAGGAGACGAGGTTCGTCTTGCCGTGCGGCGTGTACGGCATGATCAGGAGGAACTCCGGGTTCTGCTCACCCGGCAGCCGGAACAGCACGTAGTACGGCTGGATCGGCGCCGGCGCGCTGCCCGGCCCAGTCTGCGCAGTCGGCACATCCCAAACGTCCTCCCGAGCGAAGAAGACCTTGGGGTCGCTCATGTGGTAGGTCGCGTAGATGGAGACCTGCACGTTGAAGAGGTCCTCGGGGACGCGGATGTGGGCCCGGATGCCGGCCGGCATCGCGTCGATGGGCTGAAACAAAGAGGGAAAGGTCGCCTGGTAAGCCTTGATGAGGGGGTCCTTCGGGTCCATCACGTAGAAAGTGGCGGTGCCCTGGTATGCGTCGACGACCACCTTGACCGAGTTGCGGATGTAGTTGATGTCGTTGCCGCCCTGGAAGCCCGCCGTGGTTTGCGAGTACGGATAGGTCGAGGCCGTGGTGTAGGCGTCGATGATCCAGTAGAGGCGGCCGTCGACGACGACTATGTAGGGGTCGCGGTCGAAGCTCAGGAATGGCGCCAGCTCCTGGACGCGGTCCATGATGTTGCGCCGGTAGAGCATGTAGGTCTTGTCGTTGACCTCGCCCGAGACGAGGAGGCTGAAGTCGCTCAACTTCAAAGACCAGAGGGCCCGGTTCACGCTGGTCATGGGCACGCCGTCCGTGCCGGTGTAGCTGGTGAACACGTCCGTGCTGCCCTTCGCGTAGTCGAACTCCTGCGCTCTGGAATGGGCGAGGACGTAGTCACCGTTTGATGGACTGACCTCGCCGAAGTAGATAGCAGGCTGAGTGACCGGGATTGCGCCGGTGGGCGGCACGTCCTGGACGATGTAATCGGGCAGCCCCTCGCCGACCACGGCGTTGACCGGGCTGGCGGCGAGACCGTAGCCGTGCGTGTAGGTCAGACGCTCGTTGAACCAGTTCTGCGACGACACCTGCAACCGGCTGAAGTCAAATTCGCGTGCGCTGATCTCGAGCTGCTGGTACCGCCCGTTGATCGTGTATCGGTCGAGGTCGATGTCGGAGAAGGTGTAGTAGGTGCGGATCGCCTGCTGCTGCTGGTAGGTGTCGCGCAGCGGGCCGTAGTCCCACAGCCGAAGGTTGTTGACGGTCACCTGGTCGTTCTGGACGTCCTGCAGGGTGAGCGGCTGGTCGCCGGTGAAGCTCGTGCTGCCCTTGACGTCGGACAGCCCGTATGCGCGGCGCGTGTAGTCGATCTCGCGGGCGATGTAGGGCAGCTCGAAGGTGCCGGCGTTGGGCGTCGCGGACACTCCCTGCACGATCGACGGATACGCCTGGGCGACAACTGAGATTGCAATCCAAACCCCCGCCGCGACCACGGGGAGCCACACGCGGCGGAGCCACGCGTTGGCGAGCACGGCGCCGGCGAGCACGATGCCGATTCCGGCCTGGAACGTGTAGAGCGGCAGCCTCGCGTTGACGTCGGTGTACCCGGCGCCCCAAACCACGCTGCTGTTGTGGGCAAATAAAAGGTCGTAGCGACCCAGCCACGCCGAGATCGCCAGCGTGACGGCGAAGGCCGCGATCAACACGGAGACGTGGGCGAGCGCGCGAGGCGTCGGACGGAAGTCGAAGCTGTCGCCCCGCCACGAGTACAGCGCGCCGATCAAGAGCACCGCCATGAAGTCGAGGCCGAGCGACCAGTTGGTGGCCGCGTGGAGAAAAGGAAGCGTCAGCAGGTAGAAGGAGATGTCCTGGTTGAGGACAGGGTCGGTGGTGCCGGTTGGGGTGGCGTGGAGGTAGAGCGCCAGGGCCGACCACTGCGCCGATGCGCCGGCCGCCAGGATGATCGAGATCACTCCCGCCGCGCCGAGCGTCACCCAGCCCGCCGTGCTGCGGAGCACCGATCGCTGGATGCCCACCGCTCGCAGGCCAGGACCGGCCCGGACCCGCAGTGCGATGTAGACGTTGACCCCGAGATAGGCAAACGCAAGGAGTAGGCTGCCCAGGGCAAGGGACCATTCGAGCCCGAGCCGCGTCGTATACACATCGCGAAAACCGAGGGCGTCGTACCACTGCAGCTCGGTGATGAACGAGACGATCGGGCTGGTCGCGATGAAGATGAGGACGGCGAGAGCGAAGATCGCGACGCCGGCCCAGAAGCGTCGCGGCACCTGCGGCAGCCTGATCTCCCGGCGTGGATCGAATTGACCAGGCCCGCGGTCGAACGGATCAAAAGGCCGATACCGACGGGACATGTGGGTCTAAGACTAGACGGCCGCTAGAGCACGGTCGTCGCCGGAGAAGTCCTGGTTGGGCTCGCTCGGCGGATGCTCGAGGTGCCAGCGCACCGTGGTGCGCAAGGATTCGAACGGGTCTGAGGTCGTCCAACCGAGGAGGGTTCGCGCTTTGTGCGACGTGGCCGCGATGTGCTGGCTGACGGTGCCTGTCTCCTTGAGGTCGTCGGGCAGCAAGTCGTCGCCGACGCGCACCAGCTCGGCGCGGGAGCCGGCCGCCTCGAGGATCATCTGGACCCACATCCGCATCGAGTAGGTGCGGTCCTCGCAGAGGTTCATCACTCCGGTCGCCCCGGAATTGTCCAGCGCCAGCCTCACCGCGTGCGCGATGTCGCGCACGTACGCCCTGCATCCAAGCCAGGCGCCTGCGCCGAAAGGAATGCGGGACCGGTTCGCCCGGAGGCGGCGCAGGATGAACTCCTCGCGGCGCTGGTAGTCACGCGGGCCGTAGACCATCGGCAGCCGGCACACGGTCGCGCCGTGAGGGAGGTAGACGTCCTCGACGTCGAGCTTGTCGTACTGGTCCATTCCAGGCAGCTTGCCGCGATACGGATATCGGGCCGGCCGTACCGGCGACTCTTCGTCCAGCGGGACGGGGTCCGTCTCGCGATCCTCGTGCAGCGCTCCGAAGGCGCGGTACACGTCGATGCTCGAGATGACGATCCACCGCGCGACGTCTGGCAGTGCCTGCAGCGCGATCTCGGCATCGGTGCGCGTCAGGGCCCGGCAGTCGATCGCCGCCTCAGACTCGAAGCCATCGAGCTCGTGCCTGTGCTGGAGCAACTCGCTGCGGTCGCAGTGCAGGTGGCGGACCGCCGGCATGTCGTCCGGCTCCAGCTGCCCGCGGTGCACCACCAGCAGGTCGTGGCCCTGGGACGCGAGCTCCTCGACGATGGCGCGGCCGATGAACCGCGTCCCGCCGAGAACCGCGATCCTCATTTCGCGGCGGGGGCCACCACCATGTGCGGGTTCTTCTCGACGATCAGGTCGATCAGGCCCCATTCCTTCGCCTGCTCGGGGGTCATGAAGAAGTCGCGCTCCATCGCTCGCTCCACGTCCTCGAGCTCGCGCTTGCAGTGCTTCGCGTAGATCCGCGCGATCTGCTCGCGCTGCCGCAGGATCTCCTGGGCGTGGATCTGGATGTCAGATGCCTGGCCCTGGATGCCCTGCGTGAAGGGCTGGTGGATCAGGATCTGCGCGTGCGGCAGCGACATTCGCATGCCCTCGGCGCCGCCCGCCAGCAGGATTGATCCGCCGCTCGCCGCCATGCCTGTGCACAGCGTGGCGACCTTGGGCCCGACGTACTGCATCGCGTCGTAGATCGAGAGCGAGGCGGTGAGCGAGCCGCCCGGGCTGTTGACGTAGACCTGGATGTCGCGGTCCGGCATCTCGTTTTCGAGGAACAGCAGCTGCGCCGTGACAGTGCTCGCCGTGTCGTCGTCGATGACGCCGCGGACGAAGACCACGCCGTCCTTCAACAGCCGCGAGTAGATGTCGTAGACCCTCTCGCCGCGTCCGTCGTTGGAGATGACCGTTGGAATGAGATGCATCTCGCTACCTCCTGGGTTGTCTTCGGGGTCCCCGCGAAGTCACGGTGTCAGCCTCTGACTTCGTGGGGCCAAAAAGCCGATGCGGTCTTTGGGTCTGGGCGGTGGGTTGGCCATGGCCAGGTAAGCGCTGAAGTCGGCGACGCTGCGTAGCGCCTCCGGCGGCAGAGAGGCGGTGGCGAGGCGCAGCTTGACAGGCGGGTCCTCAGGCCACGTGGGCTGTTCGGGCTCGGCGCCAAGAGTCCGCGCGAGGTCCGCGTAGATCTCCGCCGGCCGGACGCCCAGGGCACGGGTTACCGCGACCAGGCGCTCCGTGGAGATCTCCTTGCGCCCCCGCTCGACTTCGGAGAGATGAGCCGGCGACAGGCCGGCCTCGGCAGCGACGTCGCTCAGGGTCCGCCGGGCTGCCTCCCGCCGGGTGCGCAGCGCCGAGCCAAGCGCCGCTCGGATGCCCTGGGCGGTTTCGCTGTTGGCGAAAGGCATTTGTCGCCAGCTAACGATACGCGGGAATTCAGCTCAGCGGCGCTTGAATGTCGGCCTGGGCGGGGCCGGGACGGACTCGCCGCGGCGGCGACGGAGCTCGAGCAGCAGGCTCTCGAAACCGCGGGCCATCGCCCACCGATGGTTGGCCGCGAAGAGAGGGCGGAAGACGAAGCTGCCGTACCGGAGCAGCGGTTTCTCGGCCGAGATCCGCCAGTCATACGTCGCGTCGGCGTAGTCCCCATCCTGACGGAGGGTCCAGATGCCAGTCCCCTCGAAGTCGCCGTGCGCCACCAGCTTGAAACCGGTCGGCCGCTTCGATTCGGTGACCGTGAAGTTCCAGCGCAGGGTGTAGGGCAGCCAGCCCTTGGTGTACAGGTCGATGACGCGGCCGACGCCCGTCGCGGGGTCGCCTGCCTTGAGCTCCTTGACGTCCAGGTAGACGGACGGCCACCACTGTTTCAGCGCCAGCGGCTCGGCGAGCACGTCAAAGACATCTTCCGCGCTTCCCTTCACGCGCCAGTGGGTGACGAACGCGTACTCGGCGGCCAGTCTCTAATCCTTCAGATTTGCGGGGTCGAGGAGATCCTGCTTCGGACGCTCGATCTTCTGCCGCGAGCGCATGATTTCGATCAGCTTCTTTCTCCCTTTTGGCGGCCCGATCATGATCGCGCCGACCAGGCGATCGTCCTTGAAGAAGAGTTTGCGGTAGAACTTCTCCTCGAAGCTGAACGTGCGCACCGACTCGAGGCCGGGCTGCACGTCGGGCGTGACGCCCATCACGGCGAGGGTCGAGCCGAACATCGTCGTCGTGTAGGTCGGCACGTCGAAGAAGTCCTCGTCCGCTCCGGCCATGTTTCGGGCAGCGACCTTGCCGTGCGCCTCGGCGTTGTCCCACGTGCCCATCTGGTTGTGCCGCTCCACCATCAGGTCATAGAAGACGGCGATGTCGCCCGCCGCGTACGCATCGGGCGCCGATGTGCGCAGCTTGGCATCGGTGACGATTCCCTTTTTCAGCTCGACGCCTGCGCCCACGGGCTCGGTGTAGTAGTCGAGCCCAACGCCATAGGTGAGGAGGTCGAACTCGACCCTGTGCCCGTTCACGGTGTCGGCTGCAAAACGCCCGTTGCTGCGGCTGACCTTCTGCACCTCGTCGTTGGTGATGAACTGCACGCCCTGCTCTTCGCCGAGCTGCCGGCACAGCCGGCCCCCTTCCTCGTCGAGCACGTAGCGCAGAAACCACGGCCCTCGCATGATCCACGTCACCTTCGCCTTGCGCCGGAAGCTGACGCCTTCGGCGAGCTCGTAACCGATAAAGCTGCCGCCCATGACGAGCACGCGCTCGCTTGCGTCGGCTTTCTCGATGATCGAGTCCGTGTCGTCAAGGGTCTGAAACCCCAGGCACGCGGTGACTTCTCCGGCCCCCGGCCACGGCGGCGGCTTGGGTCGGCCGCCGGTGGCGATGAGGATCGCGTCGTACCTGAGCTCCTGGCCGCGGTTGGTGCGCACCACTTTGCCCTCGAAGTCGATGTCGGTGGCCCAGGTCTCGAAATGGATCTCGAGGTTGCGCTTCGCGTAGTCGTCGGCGGTGCGCATGAAGACCTTCTCTCGGCGCACCTGCCCGCGCAGGTAGCGCGGCAGCGCGACGCGGTTGTAGAGCGGATGGCGTTCCGCAGCGATGATCGTGACCTCTGCTTCGGCGTCGGCCTTTCGCAGGTCCTCTGCGCACGTCTGCCCGGCGATGCCGTTGCCGAGGATGACGTACCTACGAGTCAAAGACGCAATGAGTAGATGTAGGCGCTGTGCTCGGCATCCGCGAAATCGTATCCGCTCGCTTTGAGGTCATCCTCGGCTGGATGGCCGGGCGGCACGTTGATGCTCACGTGGTTCAGCCCGTCCGCGTCAGCTTCGAAACGCAGCGACATCAGCAGCTCGCGCAGCGCGCCGCCAGTTCCTGCAAGCAGCGAAACCGCGACGTTCTTGCCCCACGGCTCACGCAGCAGCGCGACGGCCCGACCGCCCGGCCCGACCCTCAGCAGGCCATGATCGGCCAGGCGGGCGAGCTCTTCAGCCGTGAGGTCGAGCGCGCCGTTCATGTCGGGACAGATCCCCGCATACAGCGGGATGCCGGGGCTCGAGGCGACGAACGACCATAGCTTCCGCGCATCGCTGCTATCAGGCATCCGAGCAGGCTCTCCGCCTTCCACCCGCAGGCCGCGCCACCACTTCACCTCGACGAGTCGCATGAAGCCCTGGGACTCGAAGAGATTCACGGCGGGCAGGTCGCGGGTCGCAAGGCGCATCTCCTGGAAGCCGTGCTGGCGAGCCTCTTCGACCGCCGCCCCGAGCATCACGCGCGCAATTCCGTGGCGGCGGTGCTCCGATGCGACGCGCAGGCCCTCGTACCAGATCAGACCGGGCGCGTAAGGGCGCAAGCGCTGAATCCCGACCACCACGTCATCGATCTCTGCGGCCTGGAACTCCGCACCCGCGTCGGCGACCCAATCGTCGAAGACGCGCGGTATGTAATCGCGGCCTTCCCAGACATCATTTGTGATCTCGACGATGCGGTCCCGGTCAGCCGGCCGTACCGGCCGCATGGTCAGCTGGCCGGTTTCCAATGCGCGACTCCGGAGACCACGACGCCGCCGTCGAAGACGAGGTCGTCACCCTCGCGATGGAGCATTTCTTCGAGCTCCGCGCGCGCGTCGGTTTCGTCCCAACGCTCACCGAACAGAGCGCGGCAGTCGGCGAGGGCCTCATCCATGTCCGCGTATCGCGTCACGATTGGGTAGCGGATGAACGCGACGTCTGGCGCGATGCCCATCTGCACCAGCAGCATGAAGAGCTCGCTGAATCGCGGCAGGCGCGGTCCGGCGTCGCCGACGAGCTTCTTGCGAATGCCGGCCGCAGGATGTGGCAGGTCGCTCTCGCGGATCATCACGAACACGCGGTCGCGAGCGGACTTTTGCAGCTTGTCGAGAAAAGGGACCGGGTCGGCGACTCCGTACATGACGTGGTTGCAGATGACCAGGTCCGCCTGAGCAACCTCTGCATCCTCCCACGTGCTGGCGATGACGGTCATGTTGTCACGAGGGCGGATGTGAGAGCGCATGCCCTCGGAAGGCTCGATCGCGGTCACCCACTCCAGCCGCTCGGCGAGCGGGTTGGCGTGGCGACCGGCGCCGGCTCCGACGTCGATCAAAGTCTTGCGCGGAGACAGGTAGGCCTCGAGCACCTGGAGGTAGTCCTCGACGCGTGACTGCGTCGAACGAGCGTAGCTGCTGGATCGCCGGTCCCAGTAGCCCGAGTTGGCGTGGCCGGAGGCAAGCGTCTCCCGGTCGGCCACGATTCGCTTCCAACGCGCCTCCCAGTCGATCTCGCCTTCCATCTCCATCCACGAGGTTACTGCCGGCTCACCCGTCGGCGTTTCGCTGGCAGTTTTTAACAGACCTGGGGAGAAGTCGGGGACAACTCGGGCAGTCAACATCAACAGGCTGTGGACAGCGCCCCGGCCGACACAATATCTAGCCTTCGCCCTGATCCGGACCCTCGTCACCGGGAGGAGCGGGGAGAATATGCGTGTGGAGTTCAGCGCCGCCGAGGCCAGCCTGCTCGAACGCTACTTCACCAACCTGGACCGGCCTGTATTCGCCCTCCGCAACCTGCCGGAGGTCGTCAAGGGGGCGCTCTTCTCGCGTTACTCGAGGACCGAGAAGAGCCTTCGCCGCGTGCTTCTCGACGAGTTCATGAATGAGCCAGATTCCGGTTTCGACCGCCTTGCGGGCTCGCCGCCGGCGGATGACGACATGGTCGCTGTGCGACGCGCGGAGGAGTTCTACGAGCGGGTCCTGGTCGGCTACGGCGACGACTCCGTCGCCGAGCTCGCCGGCGCGCATGTAGCGGTCGAGCATGCCTCCACGCTGGCCGCCAAGGCGCTCGAGGACAGCCGGATCGGAATCTCTCCGCTCGAGAAATCGACTCGCTATGTACGGTTCGACCGCCGCGCTCCCGACGGCCGCTACCTCTACTACCGAGGACCCGAGCTCGCCCACCCGGAGTACGAACCCGCTGCCGACGCGCTCTTCGAGACCTACAGCCGGTTCGTCGAGCCGGCGACCACCGCGATTCGGGAGCGCTTCCCCCAGGAGGAAGGCGAGACCGACCGTGCGTGGAAGTCGGCGACTCGCGCCAAGGCGCTCGACCTTCTGCGAGGCTTGCTCCCAGCCGGCACGCTGACGAACCTCGGGCTGTTTGGCAACGGCCGGGCCTTCGAGTACCTGATCACGAAGCTGGCGGCGCACGACCTCCTCGAGTGCCGGGTGCTGGCGTCCGCGCTCCACCGCGAGCTGTCGCTTGTCATCCCGTCGTTCGTGCGGCGGGCGCTCGACGAGAAGTACGGGAAACCGGCAGCGGAACGGATGGCAAGGATTCGCTCCGCCACCGCGCGGCTGGCGTTGATGGGAACGGCCGGAGCGGAAGGTGGTTGCAGCGGCGCTCTACCCGCATTCGAACCTCCCGATGGAGGAGCAGGCGGGCGATCCGTCCGCGGTGCTGGAGACGCTCTTCGAAGACCGGGCCAACCGCCGCCAGCGCGCACCGCGAGCGCTCGAGCACGCGACCTACACGTTCGAGATCGTCGCGAACTTCGCGGCCTACCGCGACCTGCACCGGCATCGCATGCTCACCCAGGACCGGCAGCTCCTCGGAACCGCACTTGGGTACGACCTCCCGCCTGGGCTCGGCGAGCTCGGCATGGCGGACGATTTCGCGAGGGGGGTCGAAGCGGCGGCCGTGATACATCAACGCCTGGAGCGAGACCTCGGCCCGGCAATCGCCCAGTACCTGGTGCCGCTGGCCTTTCACGTGCGCTGGTACTTCCGCGCCAACCTGCGCGAGATCTATCACCTGTGCGAGCTGCGAACGACGCCCCAGGGTCACCCGGATTACCGCTGGGTCGCGCAGCAGATATTCCTGCGCGTCCGGGAGGTCCACCCCCGGCTGGCCCGCTATGCCGCCTTCGTCGACCTCGGGCCTGGCGACGAGCTGGAGCGACGGAAGTCCGAGCGCAGGATTGACGAGAAATTAGGCGCGCTCGACCGTACGGTGCGATAGGATCACGCGACTAAGAGGGTGGACAAGACCGCACGAGGCCCTGAGCGCCGCCGGGGGCAGGAACGCCGATCAGGCGTGGACCGGCGCTACACCGAGCGCCGCCAGCCTGAGCGCGCGGGCGCTGGCCGCCGCGTTGACTTTCCCTTCGATCGCCGAGTCGCCGAGCGCCGGTTCGTCGAGCGCCGCCGCGACTGGCCTGAGCCGCAGGAGGCGCAGGCGTACTAGCCCGTCC
>WNGL01007207.1_pt1 | contig 26470 bp, 31 predicted proteins | sample 5400591 | NCBI WGS metagenome assembly WNGL01 (sample SAMN13153377, study PRJNA577476) | soil metagenome | isolation source: 80 cm soil or saprolite under Garry oak tree replicate 1 | place: USA:California | collected 2016-06-15 | reverse complement strand
TTGCACTGTTCAGGACGAACTGCGTAAACTCAACACGGTTGGCCTCGTGACCAGCTGGTCCAATGGTTATCACCGGTTTTACGGTGCGAATCAGAAACACCCGCTGTTTCCAGAGCTGGCTCGCATTGTACAAATGAGCAAGCGACTTCCGCGGGCAAAACAAGCTGCGTTGTATCGACAGCGACGCTTCCGCACTCAAAGCAAACGACGCCGAAATGTCCTCACATTGCCTGCCGATCGGCCAACAAAATGGCATCTGTTGTCGCGCAGCGACAAGAATCCGAAGAAGTAAACCATCGAGCTTGCTTTTGACGGATTCCATTTTGCACACGCACACATAGATTGCGGCTCTTGACACTCGACTGCTTAAAGCAGTCGAGTTTTTCGTTGGATCGCCCTTGGATCGTCTCGATGAGGCACAATCAACTATCAACTCCGAAAGCGTTCGCGAGTAAACTCTGAACTCTTCATCGCGAGAGACTAGGTCGCGACCGAGTGCGATGTGGGGCCAGTATCGCTTTTCGCCTCATGCTCTTCTCTCACAGCCTAGGGTGTGAAACTTGACTGTTTAAAGCAGTCAAGTTTTTGACCGGCGATTCGTCTGTCAGGATCTGTGAGCCGGCTTCTAGTTGATCTGGATACACACATGATGCTAGCGGCCTCGGGCGCATACCGCCTCGTTTGCGCGATCATGTCGATCAAAATCGGCAGAATTGAGATGATTTCTCTCGCGGCGTCGCGAAAAACTCCTATTCGTTTACGACCTCGATCTCCTTGTCGAGCACTTCCCGGGTAAACCGGTCGATCGCTACATGCACCCAATAATGCTGTTCCCCTTCCGCGATGAAATCATTCTGGAGGCTCTGTGCATTTGGCTTATTGTGACCCGACTGGGCCACCACGGCGATCAATACGTTCCAGACACGTGTTTGCGAGACGGAAGTCATCGCCCGAGGAACAACTTCCCCTCGAGCCTAACAGTTTATTTGGGCGCGCTCCCGCCAGTGACGGGACGCCCTACCAAAATCCGTTACAGCGGCGGAGCGCCGAACCTCACCGTGACTTGGTTGGAGCAGTCCTGTGTGCCTGCGTCGCACACTTTATAGATATAACGCACGTTGCCCCCACGCACGCCGATGAAGTCCTCATAGGCGCCGGTGTTGGGCACCGTGGCGATCACTACTCCATCACGGTAGATGTCGATGTTGGCAGAGGTTACCGGAGACCATGTGAGATCTACCGTGTGCCTCCCCTGCAGCCTGCGCCCATGCGCATGGAGTGTGGCTGCCGGCGCTGCTGCAAGGCCGGACAATTGCGTAATACCTGTGTTGAACAAGAGCGTCTTGGCTCCGGTGACAGGATTGATCGAGTAGAGATCTCCGTTAGGAGAGCTGCCGTAGAGGGTACCGTCACGCGAGAACACGATATCAGAGATCACGGCTTCCATCGGTCCGATAGGCGTCATCTCACCGGTGACTTGATTAACCAGATCAATATCTTCCAGTCGACCCGCGGCATTCCCGCGCGAACCGTATAAGACATCCGTAGGATCGAAAGCGATTCCAGCACAGAATGAGTTCCCGGAGCCGATCAGCGTGAGCGAGCTGAGGATGTTTGCGTTCGAGGGATCGATGGTCACGAGCACGCCGACCCCGTTTATAGTATCATACGCGCTGCCATGAAGGACGCCCGGCGAGTTGAATCGGAGACCGTCAACACCTAGGTTGGGATCAGAGATCAACCCGATGACAGTCGCCGTGCCGTTCGCGGCGTCGATGGTCAACAAAGTGCCTTGGCCACTGCTTCCTCCGGAAACGCCATAAAGGGTACCGCTGGCATTAAGAGCGATGCCGCCGAGGCGATCGAAACCAGTATTCCCAATAAGGACTACGCTCTGTGTCGTGACGTCAATCCGATAGAGTCGCCCGCCGCCTTGGGAATTAAGGTTGCCGGTAGAGCCATAAAGGGTCGTATCCGCCTCGGCTCGTGGCATGGATATGAGCGCGAGGATGAATGTAACCGTGATCCCGAGCAAGCGAAGGCAGTGTTTATGCATATTTAAATGAGGATGAGTTTCACTGGGGTGCGCTCAGGATGTCGCACGAAGGACATCGGGTCAAGACAAAATAAGAAGAAATATCCGGATGAAAAAATGCAGGCCTTCGCGGCGCACGCGCTTGTTTCCTGCCTGATGTCCGATGGTCCCGTAGTCTCGCAGTCCGCCGCCGGCCTCCCCTGCCCCTGCTTGCAGGTCGCGACCGAGCGCGATGTGGAGCCAGTATCTTTTTTCACCTTCAACCACAAATTTTGTAGAATCGGTAATGCTGGCGGTGCCGGGCGCGTACTTTCCTGTCTGAGCAATTACGTCTATCATTAGGTTCCAAGTCCGCGTTTGCCCTATCTCCGAAAGGGCGCGCGCGATCACTTCTGGGACCTTTTCTGTTTCTTCTCCCGCGGCGAACCCGGCGGTGGAAATCGCACCCGCAGCCGCGGCGGTAAGCCGACCTATGTCCGCTCTAGTCAAGGCCGGCTGCGCAGTCGTTGCATTCACGATAAGTTGCGCCGCGGGTGTGGCCTCAGCCGGTGGAACTGTAGGGTACGGATTAGGAGTAGGCACAGCGTCTATATCCTTCTTCAGGGCACTTTGCAAAATCGCGGCAATGACCGGGACGTTCTTTGTGTTGAGATTGACGGAGCCGCCGCGCGGATAGTTGTGATCAACAGGGTTGTATGTAAAAAAGTCGAAAAGATTAGCATTTGGGTTCGCTGTATGGAAATCCAGACGCTTAAAACGGCTCGTTGCGTATTCTGGCCTAAGACCGTAGCCAAAGTCGCCCACGGTCGAAAAAGGATGATTGAGTACGATCGGAGTGAAACCACTTGGCTGCGGCTTCTTTAAGCCGGTGGTTGGGTCAATTATCCAGTTGTAGGGGTTATGGGGGGTGGGCGTGGCGGTGTCGGTAGCCGCGGGAGCTTCACCGTTTTCCCAGCCAAGGACGAATTTTCCTTGGCCGTCAGTGGTAGTTTCGATAATGGTAACGTGCGTGCCAGTTGGATGTATGCCAGTTACGTCTGCATCATCCGCCGGGGGCGTCCCGTCATTTTGATCGATCAATGAAGCCCCGAGGCTCATGATGTCCACAACGTTTACCGACGTATCTTCATTGTCAGCATTCGCCTGCGTAATGACATAATCGAGGAGCTGGAAGAAGTCGTTCCTGCCTCCTCTCAACGCAGGGATATGAGGGTTTGGATTCGGCGGCACACCCGGAGTGCCAACGTATCGCCAATGATTCCAATAAGATACCAGATGAGGGTCCGTACCTGTCCCGGCTACCCACTGCAGCCCAAACAGGTTGAGGAGGGATGCCGCGTCGCCTTTGTATCGGCCCCGGCCTTTACCCTTGCCTTTGCCTCGTGAAGGCGGCGTACCCGTGGGATTCGGTTTGACCAGGTTAAGCATGCCTATGTCGAATCTGTCAGGTAATTTACTGCCAATGTGGTACCAATCACGCGCGGGCTGATTACGTTCTCGTGAAAAAGTTCCCATGTACTGAAGCGCATTCTGGCTGAAGTTAAGAGAGCTTCGAAGCTTCAATAATTCCTGCCGTGTTATGAAAGCCTGATCCGTCCGCGAGCTGCTTGTATCGGTTGCGACAGAAGTGAATGGATAAACTGGACAAGGAGTTGGGTAAGGCGGATCGCCGAAATCGAGCAAAGAACTGCCATAGTTATCCTGTCTATTCTGGTTTCCTAGAAAAGAAGGATTGCTGGCAGGGAAAAAGCTGGCTGGCTGCTGCGTCGTCGCATAATTCCGCCAGCCGACTATGCTATTGATCTGGCTCTGGGGAAGTGTGGTGGACGGAGCAGCAGGCAAAGCAGTGAGGTCGGCGAAAGATAGGATTCCTTTTCGTCCAACATTCGTCAGCCAGGGAGTGGGCGATGGATTAGGGCCGCCGCCGGCCGCGGCGGTCCCTGTTGCATACCCCGCCAGATTCATATCGAGCAAACCGCCCTCGTCGTACACCGCGAATGCGTATCTTCCAATCACCGCATTTGGCGAGGGCGCAGGAGTTGGGCCTTGAGCAGTCACAAGCACCCAGTCTGGCGCGACAAAGGTCGGCGTTGGCGAAGCGTTGATGCTTGTGTCACTCGGGTTCCCTCTGGGAATCAAGTAATGGCTGTTCCAGCGAGTTGTACTAATCGAACGCCCATTTGCGGAGGCCGCACCAGAGCTCACACTCGATGTACGATTAGTAGGGTCTCCTGAGAAACTGCGCCTGATTAGATTTGGAATCGACGCGTCGCCATAGCGCGTTGGCTGAATATTAGCTGAGGTAGCTGTCGTTGGGTCATTGAGAACCTCCTGCTTGAGATCACTAACCACGATGTCGAGCGCGCTGCGGGCGAGAAGATCAGCCGTTGTGTCGTTGAAGCTCGATTGGGCAAGTTGCCGGTCCGTGCCGGTGCGCGAGAAGTAAGCGAGGGACAGGCCAGTCAAAAGCACGACGAATGCAAGGACAATCATCAGGGCGGCGCCCTTCGACGAGGGATCGCGAGAATGGAGCAAGCTTTTCATAGCGTACCTAGGGTTGGTGGGGAGAGATAAAGATAGCGTTCGTACAGCCGAACGCCGGAAATTGCAGGGCGTGGCAAGGTCGTAATTCCATCAAGATAGGTCTGCCAGGTCGCCCGTAACTGGCCGGGAACCATGCCGGCAGTGTAATCGGACAAGCCCGCTGCAAGCGTCGTAACCTGCGCATCGGTAAGAAGCACTTTGCTCTTGGAATCAATGACCGCGATGTCCACCACAATCGCCGCGACATCTTGCATTCCGCTTACGGCGTTATGTGCAGGCACAGCTGTGATGTCCCATGGAATATCCGAAAAACTTCCGTTTTTGAGCAGATAATAGTATTCGAATCGAAAAATCTGCGGGCCGATCACCTCAGCACTAGGTTCCGGCGTCGGGGAGGCAGCGAGGTTCATCGCACTCGGCCAAGCGGGAGTCGGGGTAGGATTCGGAGTTGGAGACGGCAGATCCCCTACAGGCAGCGGGGACGCGACTGGTACGGGGATGAAGACAACCGGAGTATCCGTAGTTGAAACCGCATTCCAAACTAGTCCTTTCCCCATTCGCTCTAGCTTGTTTTGCGCGTTGACCCGGTAGGCGACCAGCGAGACCGGGCTTGGCGAGCCGCTCGAGGGATAATAGCCCGGCACAGTGCTATAGAATGCTATTTGATCGTTTCCAGGTTGCAGCGCGCTACGCAACGGCGCAGTTGCAGACGATTTCACATAGTAATCGACATCAGATCGTTTCACCATTTGGGCGAAATCGATTGCCATTCGATCAAGGAGCTGTCGCGCCTGTGAATCCGCATCCATTTGCTTGTGACCTAGCGTTGTAATGGTTGCGGCGCTGTTAAGGAGTTGTGTGAAAAGTAGAACAAGCATTACCAAGATGCCGACTGTCACTAGGAGCTCGGCCAACGTAAAGCCGCGAACGCGGCCACGTTGTTTCGGGCCGTTCCCGGATAAGGCGAAGCCGGTCCCATCTGATTCCTGACTTCTGATATCTGGCTCCTCGCGCATCGCGCTAGTTCCTGTTGAACGCTGCAAACATTTCCACCGAGCCACTGGCATTAGCTGACGTAGCCGCAGCGGGCCACGTGACCTTAACATCGGCATAACTCAATCCGGTTGGGCTCGAAGGGAAGGTTACGTTCACCTGATAGCGTGAGTTCGCACTTAATGACGTCGTAAACTGCCCGGCGCCATCAAAATATAATGTTCTCGCGGTTCCGAAGGTTATGGCGAACTGCGAGGAAGTCGCACTTGCGCTTGGTGTCGCTCGCAGGTCCGCGACCACCGCTGCCACAATATTTGTTGCTGCGGTTTGCGAGGTGGCGTTGCGGTTCGTCTGCACGCCGACGGGCATCAAGCCGAAAACCGCCATCAAGCAAAAAGCGGCGATACCGAGAGCGAGCGTTACCTCGACGAGCGAAAATGCAGCGGCACCGTGGACAGAACGCCTCATGGTCGATATATCGCAACGTTGCCACCTACGCCGCCAACCTGAATCGCGGCAACGTTGCTGCTGGAGGAAACGACCGTGCCATGCGTCTGTTGCAAGCCGATTTCTGTATACGGCGCTATCCCGTCGATATTGGTGGAGTACTGGATCCTAGCGACACCTTGTGGATCGAAACTGATCACCTTTTGAAACGAATATTGTCCGGCGTTTAATGCGGAACCGAGGGGCCAATCGAACGGCGTCACGGATACTGGCGCACTACCGATGATGTAGTTATTTGACGCAATGTAAGGGCGCGCCATGTTGCCGCTCGTGGGTGGAGGGTTTAGCGTGCCGTTCAACGTCGTGGCTAGGTGCACGTTGTCGAGACGCTGAAGTTTGGTCACCGCGACGAGGTTCGCGCCATTATTGTAGCTGGTCCACGCGGGACTTGGTAGGCTAGGGTTAGTAATATCGTAACCACGCTGTCCGTTCTTGGATGCTACAATGGCGATCGCCACACGACCAGTGCCGGTTGTCTGGGGAGTGACAGAAGCATCCTGCGAAACATCAACTTCCTTAAACCCAACCCAGACGAACGTGTTGGTTGCCTTCGCGTAGGTGCGGGCGGTGTCGAGCGCGCCCTTGATCGTGTACGCCGCGCTGGTGGCGTCGGTTCCGCTTTTTATGTTTGTGAAGGCCGGGGCCACCAGCGCCATCAAAAGCGCAATGATCCCGATAACGACAAGAAGCTCGATGAGGGTGAATCCGCCTACGCTGCGCTCCGGCGTGACAGGTCCGCCTTCGCGCACGGCTACGGCGCGAGAAGCAGCGTTAGCGCGGCCACGCTCCGCAGGCGTCGGACCACTCCTCCATTCGCCCGAAGAAAATTGGGGGATTTGGGTCAGGACGGATTGGCCTTCGCTATCGAGCGCTGGCAAAGGAGCGCGCCGACGGCCTCGTTTGTCAAGCTGGTACCGCTCTTCGAATTCCGCTATTCGTTGACGACCTCGATCTGCTTGTCGATCACTTGCGCAGTAAACCGGTCGATCGCCACATGGACCCAGTAATGTTGTTCGCCTTCGACGACGAAGCCTGCAAGAGTGTTAGCATTCGGCGGATACCGCCCACTTTGAGCGACCACGTCGATCAGCAGTCCCCAAGTTCTTGTCTGTGTAGTGTCGCTAAGAGCACGTGCTACCGTTTCCTTTTGCTCCTCAGTACTGCCAATCGTAGTACCGACGGCCTGTACAAGCCGCGCTATATCCCGCCGACTAATGGCTGGCTGGGCGGCAGTCGCGTCCGCAATCAAGGTAGCAGCGGGGGTCGCAGCGCTGGAGGGAACACCTGGCGTTGTTGGCGGCTCGTTTGGCAAAGCTCCCTTCAGAAGCGCAGCAATGACCCACTTATTTCGAGTGTTAATGTTCACCGGCCCGGCGCGCAACGGGTATGGAAGGTTATAAGTAGTGGTGTTATCAGTTGTGTTGTACGTAAAGAAATCCAGGAGAGCAGCGTCGCTGCTACCGGATGTATAGAAATTCAACGTAGCACCGGTTATCGGGTTATACGCATAGCCAAGCTCTCCGACATTTTGGAACGGCCGTTGAAGCACCGGTGAGTATCCGGGAATGGGCGTAGGCGCGGGCGATGGGACCGGTGAGCCCATTGGGATAGCTGGGGTCCGGTCTTCCGCTCCCCACGCGACCGCGGGTGCAGGGGCATATTCGATTCCCGTAGTAACCTGATCGGCGTCGTACTGGTCAATTACGCACGCCCCAAGAGAAAGGATCTGAGCAATAGTATTCCCCGGATAGGCATAGTTCAAGATTTGAAAAAAGTCCGGTGGCGGAGAGCCGGTCGGCGCTGGAGTGGGAATCGCAGATAATAGCGACGTGCCCTGTCCCACATATTGCCAGCGGTTGTTTGTAGCTGACCACTGTAAGCCAAAGTAGGTCTTAATATCCGTTGCTCTTTGACCGGTGGGCGCCGGCGTGGGGCTGCTCCCTAAGAGGCTAATCTTATCGAGTTGAAAACGCTGCGAGATCGGATTGGATGCAGACTGCCACGTTGGGCTATTTTGTTCGCGCGAGAATGTGCCCAGGTATTGCAGTAAGTTGGGACTTGCCCCGATGGAAGACAGCACGAGTTGAATAAGTTCCGATCGCGCGCTAAACGCCTGGTCAGTGCGGCCTTTAGAGTTAGCTATAGGGTTAACTGTTAGAAAATCACGGCTGTTATCCAGAAAGTAAGTTACAAACGGTGACGGTGACGGAGAAAGGTCAGGGAAATTCGATGTTGTCCGAACAGTCGTGGTCGCGTAATTCCTCCACCCCACGATTCTGCTGACTGTCATGGGATTGGGCGTACTGCCCCCCGGCGTCAGAGATAGGGCCGTGAGATCGGCAAACGCGACAGTGCCCTTTCGACTAGGATAAGCCGTGCGGCTTGGAGAAGGCCACGGACTTGTCACCGGACCCGGGGTAGGCGAAGGGAGACCCACAAAATTAGCATCTAGCAAGCCTCCTTCATCATAAATTGCATAGGCATATCGGCCGATGACATTCGCGGGAGCAGGTGAAGGCGTGGCCCCTTGGTTAGTAACAAAAACCCAATCCGGCGTGACGGCATTGAACGTAGGTGTGGGCGAAGGATCGCTCGTGTTCACATCTCCCTTCGGAATCAAGTAGTGGCCGTTCCATCGCGTGCTGGTAACGTAACGGCCATTGGCGGACACATCGGTCATCGAATTCACCGCAGAAGCACGACTCGGCCGCGCTGGCGGCACGAGTGGGTCCGAGTGAACGCTCCGCCGAATTAGGTTGTACACGCCAGCGAGATTAACATTGCGCTGAGGAACCATGTAGGTAGCAGACGTTGGCGTGTAGATGGTGACGTCAACGCCATTTACATTTACGGTCGTGGGGGTCGAGCCATCCACAACCTCCTGTCGGAGATCACCGATGATGTTGTCCATCGCGCTTTGTGTTAATTGATCTACGTTAGATTGATTGAAGCTACTGTGGGCAACCTGACGGTCGCTGGTCGTCCTCGAGAGATAAGCGATGGCCACGCCGGTCAAAAGGACGACGAAAGCCAGCACGATGATAAGCGCGGCGGCGCGTTCCCGGGGAGGGACCGCTTTTGGCAGCCAATTCATCTTACAAGCTCTTCAAATCAAAGTAGCGACTGTAAACTCGAATCGCCTTGGCTGCTTCTGGTGGAACCGGGGTGCCTGCGCTGGTTTGGCCTGTGTTGACAACGCCAGGCAGCCCCTGCGTGGCGTCCCCAAACAAAACGCCCTTCCAGGCGGCTTCCATCATACCGATGTATCTTGTCTGGTTGCCAACCCCTCTGCCATGCGCCGACGCGAAGTCGTCCAGGTCGGCGGCGAGATTGAGGAGGCTATTCGGGTTAGCGGCATCTATCAATGCGCGGCCTGCCGGATCTATGACAGCGACCGTCACCCCAATTGCCTCTACGTCCGTAAGGCCGATGTTTACAGGATTGGTGAGTGATACCTGTGTCGGCCTGGCGTCTCTGTCCCAGGGTATATCTGTCAGCCGTCCGTTCTTGAGAAGATAGTAGTATTCAAACCGAAAGACCCCGGGAGCAAGTGTCTCATAATCCTGATCGCAACTGTTGTTGCTGCCGCCGCCGCAACTGTTGCCGTTGTTGACTGCGGCGGACCAGGGGGTAACCACATCAATTGTTTGAGGCAAGAAAACAATCGGATATGTGGCAACTGAATTTGTTTGGTTGTCATCCACTCCGTTCCAATGCAGTCCCTTGCCCATCCGTTCAAGGGTGAGATAAGATGGGTTAGTCGAGGTGCTCTGGTTAACTCGATATGCTACCAGCGAAATCGGACTGTGCGCCCCGGAGGGATAGAAGCCTGGCACCTGGCTAAAGAATGCGATCTGGTCACTGCCCTGCTGATTCGTTCCCAGCCCATGTCCCCATCCGTGTCCTTGACCGTGACCGTGAGTGTTATAATTCGCAGGTCCCTTTACAAAATAATCAACGTCGGTCCGCTTCAGCATTTGGGCTAAATCCAGCGCCATCCGGTCAAATACGCTTCTTGCCTGAGTGTCGGTATCAATGTGTTTGTGGCCAGTCCGCGTAATGGCCGTTGCGCTGGTCATCAACTGCGTGACCATGAGAATGATTAGGGTAATGACGAAAACTGACACCAGTAATTCCGCAAGAGTGAAGGCATGGCGTGTACGTCGCGTGGCGATGAGCGCTGATGACTTTGTGATCATCGATTAACCGCCACCATTGTTGTGACTAATCCTGCCGGCACGCCAGTTGTCGGATCTACCTGGGCGGGCCAGCTCACAGTAATATCCGCCAGCGAGGTGGTATCTGTGGGCGGGAACCGATACGTAATCTTCGCCCTGAAGACCGCATCCGCCGGGGGACTCCCGTTTATAGTGCCAGTTTGCTTTCCTTCGTTTGTGAAATACAGCGTGTCGGGCGTTGCTACATTTCGCCAATGGCCATGCAATCCAAATCCAGAGTCCTCCTCATAGTGACGATACTGTCCCGGAGGCAGGCGAACGTCAGCCCGCAAATCGGAAAAGATTTGCGAAATAATCTGATTGGCGATCGTCTGCTGGATGCTAGCCTGCTGAGTCTTCAGGCTCGTGGGGAGCAATCCTAACACCGCAATTAGACAAAACGCGGCTACGCCCAGCGCCAGAGTCACCTCGACCAGTGAAAACGCCCCGGTTCCCGACACAGACCGTTTCATGCTTCGGAGATTGTCATATTCCGGGTGATGCCGTCAATCTTAATCGCGACCTATTGCAAGGGAGTTTCCGTGGACGAAAAAGGGTTCATCGCCGATAGATTCTTACGTCGCCAGCGAAGCCGTTTATCTGAACTGCGACGACATTACCGTCGAATATTGATCCGCCGGTGCCGCTACGTGGAACGGGTGTTGCAGTGCCATGCGTCTGAATCAGCCCAATTTCGACAACCCGACGGATGTCATAACTGTCTCCGTTGACTCTGCTCTCGCCGCGCGGGCTAAACTGCAGAATCTTGCTGAATGTGTACTGGATAGGTGGCGCGGGATCCCCAACTGGATACTGAAAATTGAGTGGGGTCGTTAATGGCGCGGTGTTGGGCGGTGGTGCGTTTAGCTCTCCAAATCGAGAATAATTGTAGCCCGCACCAGGATCGTTCTGAACAGCGGGACGCGTATCAAATGTCGCGCCGGTGCAGTTGGACGTGCAGACGGCAAAAAGCGGTAGATGAACGTTGTCGATCTTTATCAATTTCCCGACCTGAACCAGCTTTGTTGAATTAATCGCGCCGGTGCCTGAGCCGTACACATTCGTTCCGTCTTTGGATGCAACAATCGACATGACAAGCTTTCCCACTCCTGCAGTCCCGGGCGTTTCCGATGAGACATCTTCCTCGTAAAAGCCGACCCAGGTATATGTGTCATTTGCTTTCGCGTAGGTGCGTGCGGTGTCCAGCACGCCTTTGATCGTATATGCGGCGCTGGTGACGTCAGTCCCGCTTCTCAAACTGGTAAACGCGGGCACTATCAGCACCATTAAGAGGCCAATGATGCCAATGACAACGAGAAGTTCGATCAGCGTGAATCCGCCTACGCTACGCTCCGGCGTGACAGGTCCGCCTTCGCGCAAGGTTACGGCGCGACATACAGCGCGAGTGCAGTCACGCTGGGCGGGACGTGAATGGTGATCGGTGATTGGTGAATGGGCCGGGGATCTGACCACTGATCTCAGCAAACGTCTAACCCACCTATGCCTGGCTACGGCGTGGCAGGCATCGAACTTCGAACTCCGAAGTTCGAACCTCGGATGGCGTCGGGGAAACACAGGGGCACGATATTAGTTGCCATCTTCAGAAAAAGCAACCGGAAAAGCAGGTTGCCGGCTTCGGTTGCGACGAGGCGCGCTGGGTTATTTGGCGTTTTTAGCGCACACTCTCCCGAATTTGTGTTCATTCGTGGTTGCTTCGAGGCTCGCTGTGTCAGCGGCGATAAGGGAATCGCACACCCGGCTGGTTCGCAGGGAAATCCTTCCGGTTACGTGAAACAAGTAAGCAATTCTCGGTGACAGCCGTGGCCCAAATAATCGCGTCCGGAAGCTTTAGGCGATGCTTACGTCGCAATATGACCGCTTCTTCCGCCACCGGCGAAGTAAGCGGCAGGACTTGAAAGTGACTCAAGAACCCGCGTCGCGTTTCTTCTTCCGCCGCGGTCTTTGCGCCCGCCATCAGTTCCATCCAAGAGATAATGCTGACGCAGCGGTCGCGATAACGGGTCAACTCTTCAGCGGCAGCGGGGAACCCGTCCAAGAAATCGAGCAAAACGTCGCTATCGATTAGTGCCTTCAACTCGCGAAAACTTTTTGAGCTACTTGCGGTGATTCCATTCCTTACGCAGCTTCCCCAGATGCCGCGCGACATCGCCGCTGGTTTTGGAAGCGCCGAAGTAGGCCTGAAGGCCGCGAGCAGACGTGTTTCGCAGCAACTGCTCGACAGCGCGGCGCACTGCTTCAGCCCGTGAGATTTTTTCCTTCCGGCAGAGCAGTGCGAGTTTTCTTACCTGCTCTTCGGGGAGATCGACAATTGTTCTCATCATGATATCGTCGTACGATATCATTCACCGGTCAAGCAGAGGGTACCCGTGCCATCCTTCCTGTTTTCCTGCTTCCTCACTAAATATCGGAATCTGGAGCGGCAGCCTGTATTTCCAGTTTGCCCTCGCTCTAGTAATTTATTCTTATGGCAACTTTAACCGAGCGCGCTCTAAGCATTCTGCACCAGTGGATCCAATCGGAAAGTCTGAGGAAACATTGCTACGCTGTCGCTGATTCAATGAAGCATTTCGCCCAATTACATGGCGCTGACGCGGACTTGTGGGAGGCAGTGGGCCTCCTCCATGACATGGATTATGAGCGCCATCCGAATCTGGAACACAGCCCAACCGAAGGCCATCCATTCGTCGGCGTTGCGTGGCTGCGCGAGCACGGCTGGAGTGAAGAAATCTGCCGCGCAATTCTTTCGCATGCCGATTACGCAAACGTCTCGCGCGAGACGCCCCTCGAGAAGACCCTCTACGCCGTAGATGAGCTGAGCAGCTTCGTCATTGCCGTCGCGCTGGTTCGTCCGACGAAAAACATCCGAGATGTCGATGTCGCAGCGGTGAAAAGGAAAATGAAGGACAAAGCGTTCGCCCGCGCGGTGAACCGCGAGGACATCGTGCGTGGCGCCGGAGAACTCGGCATGCCGCTCGATACCGTAATCGCGGAAGTCATCGTCGGGCTCCAGTCGGACGCAGAGCGGCTCGGTCTTACGGGAGCCGTGCATTAGAGACCGCAATTCAAAGAAAGAAACGTGCCGGCATAAGCGACGCGGCTACAGTTTTTCTGCAACAATTTCCAGGACCAGCGGAGTAATCATTAAGGAATTTGGATTCTTTTCCGCGCCGGCTAAATCGGCACGTAATTGGTCGGCGAATTTTTGATCGATTCGTCCCATCTCCATCAGACGCGGAAGATAAACGGCAATGAATTGAGCGGGCCATTGCCACATGTAATCGCTCGGCCGCACACAAAATATGTGCGGTGTAGCCGAACGAATAAGAAAATCATTCGCCGACAAAAACGCGGGCAATCCGGGAGCGCCATCCGGTTCACCGCCCGATTCACGCCATGTCGCAATTACGTGTTCCCTGAATCGTTCCTGCATGGGCAGCCGGGGAAGAAAACGCCACGTCTCATAGTGCCCGTATTCATGGAAGATGGCGATGCTGCCTTTTTGCATCACGCCTGCCAGTTTCTTAATTAACAGCGCGGGATCGCTGACAAACGACACCACCCATCGGCACCAGGAAAAATCATAATCCCCTTTTGGCAGATCGTCCGTCATTAAATCTAGCTCGTGAATCTTCACGTTCGGGAGCGAGCGAGCACGGCACGTCTCTTTCAGCGCGCGGACGAAATTGTGCGATCGCTCGAGCGCGACCACTTCACCGCCTGACCCAACGATCTCCGCGAGATCGATCGTCGCGTAACCGGGCCCCGCGCCGAGATCGAGCACTCGTTTGCCCACGGTGATCCCGGCTCTTTGCCAGCAGTCCAAGACCACCGGACGCCAGACGCGATGCTGCAATCCGAGTCTTGCCAACTCCTCATTATGTGTGCCGAGGACGTAGTCGCGTTCTGTAGCCATGGATAAATCATTTCACACGTCCTTCGAACAGGCGACGGGAATTAACGAGAACGATCCGACATCTGCCGGACTGGTGGATCGCGGTCTCCGAGCGTCCGGCGGCTGCCGGATTAAAGTGCAAGAGCCCAGAAAGTTTTCGGGGCTCAAGTATGATCGCTTCGCGCTTTGATTCGAGGGATGCGCTCGGAGATCACGTTCCACCCTTGCCATGTGGCTTGGCCGTATTTTTGCGGTTGCGAAGCGTTTGCTGGCGAAGACTCACTGACCGGATGGGCTGCTTTGCGCGCTCGTGGCAGCGGCTCGTTTGGCAGCCCATCTGGCTCTCATCGTCTCCGCCAGTTGCGCGCGACGTTCCGGTGTGAGGTTAAGCTTTCTCTTCACTTTTTTGCGAGCGCTCGGCTCTTTCACGGTAGCGGCCGGTTTCTTGCCGGCTCTCCCACGACGTGCGGCCGATTTACTCTTCGCCGTAGCTGCGGCTGTCTCTGCTGCTCCAAGCTTCTGTTTCAGCTTGGCGAGTTTGTTCCCACTTTTTTGCAGCCGAGATTCGAGCCGGCGGATCCTTTTCCTGAGACTTTTAAGCTTTTTCATATTCGTAAAGAGTCGCCCCGCCGGTTGTTAATGAGAATGACGAAGTAGATCCTGAGGAAATCACAAAACCTCGGGAATGTCACGCTATTCTTGTCAGCCGCCCGTCAGAACTCAGCGCGCCCAGTCCCTATTTATGAGATGGGTTCTAGGGAAAAAAAATCAGCATCAAGAATACAGCAAAGAGCAACAAATGAATGCAGCCCTGCAGCACGTTGGTCTTGCCGCTGGTAAACGTAACCACGCTCACTGCTAATGTTAACAGCAGCAGTGGAAGATTGCCGCCTTGCACGCCCAGCACGACGGATCGCCTCGTGATCAAACTGATAGTCAGCACGGCTGGAATCGTTAAGCCGATAGTTGCGAGCACAGAGCCAAGCAGAATGTTTACAGAACGTTGGAGGTGGTTGTTCAGTGTAGCGCGGATAGCGCCTAATCCTTCCGGCGCAAGCACCAATCCGGCAATTATTGCTCCGCCAAACGCCTGCGGAATGCCAAATCGCTCCACCCCGTTATCCAATGGAATGGCGAATTTTTCCGCCATTAAAACCACTGCGATAAGGTAAATAACCAACATCACAGCGTGGTAAGGAGTGGAGCGCAATTGCAGCTGATGATGAGCCGAGCCCGGCCTGGTCACTACATCCTGAGATTCCATGAAATACTGGCTGTGCCGGATAGTCTGGATAAGAATGAAAATCCCGTAAAGCGGCACCGACATCACTGCCAGAAAAATTCCCTGCTCAGAAGAAAACGTCGGTCCGTTCGTGGAGGTGGTGAAGTTTGGCAGGACCAAGCCGAGCACCGCCAGCGCCATGATGACATTGAGATACGAGTTCACGCCCTGCAGGTTGTAGTGTTGCTCGCGATGGCGCAGTCCGCCTAACAGCAGGGACAATCCCACCAAGCCACCGAGCGCAATCATGAAAACGGCAAACATCGCGTCTCGCGCGAGTGTGGGATTATTCGCCCCATGCAGCATTGCCGTGGAAATCATCACCACTTCGATGCTGATTGCAGAGAGCGTCAGGATCAAAGTTCCATAAGGCTCGCCGAATTTAATGGCGAGAGAGTCGGCATGTCGCACAACGGAAATCGCGGCCCAAAGGATAACGGCGAATAGCCAAAAAAAAATCAGCACTAGTAAGAGCGGATGCGCGATATCTTCCACGACGCGGCTTCCGGTTCCGAAAAAAAACGCAATTGTCCCGAGACTGATAAGGAGCGCAAATTCAGCACGGAGAATGCTGGCGAAACCTTCAGCGGTTTTTGCTTCACGAGCCGGTTCCGTCTTTCCAGACATGGGCGCGAGCATATCGAGTTCGTGCTCGTCATGCAATCGGCCAATGACGATCTGAACGCTCTCCCTGGTTTTTGGCCCCGCGCAGCGACCACCACTTGCGATTTACTGGTGCGCAAGCTCGGTCGCCGCGGCGACACGACTTCGTCCGACTGGCGGACCAGAGGCTCCTGCTACTCTTTCTTTTGGGCGAGCGGTAGAAATTCCTCGCGCGCGACCTTGCTGTCTTTGACGGTATAGATTCCCACCTCGGACATCTGCATTCGCTTCTTAGACGCTTTGTCGGTTACGTCGATCTCGAACTGCACGACGAAGGTATCGCGAGCCACGAACGGTCCGCTCACCTTCGCGTTGTGCACTTCCATGTTCTTTTCCCACCACTCGGTCTTGCCCCGCACTTGATCGATACCGCGCATTTCTGCGGGCATGTTTTCCATCGCGCGCGGCTCTACGCTGACGATGTCTTTGGCATAGAGCTCATCGATCGCCTTCATCCATTCACCCTTGCGGCAAAACTCCACCAGTTTCGTTGCGACTTCTTCTGTATTCATATCTCTTCCTCTATTTTCGGTTCACGATTATTCAACAAATATTTTCGCCAGTTTGCCGGCGCCAATTGAACTCAGGCAAGGCTAACCGCCGGCGATGGCTCCAATAACCAGAAAGGGCTCTGAACCGTTTGCGACTTCGGCCGGCAGTGGCGCATCCGGCAGCTCGTGGGACACATCCTGCCCACAGGCGAAGAACCGCACCAAGGACCGACGCTCTTGCGTAACATGGTCGCGGACTGTGCCGCGCAGCATTGGATAGTCGGCCTCGAGCGCGTCGAGGACCGATCGCTGCGTAGCCGGGCCTTCGACATCGAGTTGCACTTCGCCGTCAACGCGCGCCAGCGTGCGCAGATGGGGCGGGAGCAGGACGCGAATCATGGCAGCGTCTGTACTTCGACGGACAGAACAGCCGGAAGATCGCGGACAATGGGCGCCCAACTATCGCCTGCGTCTGCTGATGCATAAACCTGCCCGCCTGTTGTTCCAAAATAAATGCCGCACGGGTCAAGCGAATCTACGGACATCGCGTCGCGCAGCACATTGACATAGCAATTGCGTTGCGGAAGTCCTTTCGTAAGCGTTTCCCACTCGTTGCCGCCCGCGCGGCTGCGAAACACACGCAGTTTGCCATCTGGCGGAAAATGCTCGGAGTCGCTCTTGATTGGCACGACGTAAATCGTTTCCGGCTCATGCGCATGAACGTCAATCGGGAAACCGAAGTCGGTTGGTAAATTTCCACTGACTTCGCGCCATGACTCGCCCGCGTCGTCCGTGCGCATCACGTCCCAATGCTTCTGCATGAACAACGTGCTCGAACGCGATGGGTGCATTGCGATGCGATGGACGCAGTGGCCGACCTCTGCATTCGGATCCGGAATGTATTGCGAGTGCAGGCCGCGGTTGATTGGTCGCCACGTTTTGCCTCCGTCATCAGTGCGGAACGCGCCCGCGGCCGAGATGGCGATGTACATTCGTTGGGGATTGCTCGGATCGAGAAGAATCGTGTGCAAACACATCCCACCCGCGCCCGGCTGCCACTTTGGTCCCGTGTCGTGTTTGCGCAGCCCCGATAACTCATGCCACGACTTGCCGCCGTCAGTTGTGCGGAACAACGCGGCGTCTTCCACTCCGGCGTAAACGGTATCCGGGTCAGTAAGCGACGGTTCGAGATGCCAGACGCGTTTGAACTCCCACGGATGCTGTGTGCCGTCGTACCACTGGTGACTGCCCGGAATGCCGTCGTAAACGAACTTATTACTTTCACCCTGTGGCATTCCGTCAGGAGTGGTGGTCGGCTCGCCGGCGGGCGTGCCCGGCTGGAACCACGTTTTGCCGCCGTCATCTGAGCGCTGGATGATCTGCCCGAACCACGCGCTGGTCTGCGACGCAAACAGCCGATTGGGATCGACGGGTGAACCTTTCACGTGATAAATCTCCCACCCCGCAAAGTGCGGGCCGCTGACCTTCCAACGTTTCCGTTTGCCGTCCGATGTCAGGGCGAACGCGCCTTTTCGTGTACCCACCAAAACTCGTACTCCGCTCATTAGCGTCTCCTTTTCTTTTCTTTACTATGTTGATCTCGACCAAAAGATTTTTCGACCTGATTCATCATCACGGTGTTTCCTCAATTACTGACAGAACGTTGCCGGCGGGATCTTTGAACTAGGCGATCGTAGGACCGTTTCCACGCATAATCCCCTTCTCATCGGTTTTGATGTCGGATTCGTCATAGATTTCGAAGCGCACACCGCGCTTGACGAGTTCGTCCACGGATTCGTCAACATTCTCCACTGGGAAATTCAAAACGGTAAACGTAGCCGGAGCGTGGCTAACTTTGGGGTAGATGAGAACTTTGTTGCCACCGGCGAGCTGCAATGTCAGCAGGCCATGCGATTCCGAGACCTGGAGTCCCAGGGTTCGGCCATAAAAATCTTTCGCCTTCTGAATGTCGTTCACGGAAAAACCGCTGAATGCTTTGCTTTCTTTTAACATGGTTTTGCTCCTTTCATTCTGGTTGAAGTTTGTTCTGCGTGACGCGTGCTTTGTTTTTCTCTATTTCTGCTTCGCCGCCTGCTTCAATTTCTTGACGTCGAGTTTCACCATTTTGAGCATGGCTTGCATGACGCGTTGCGATTTCGCGGCGTCCTTGTCGCTCACCAGCTTGCCCAAAACCGTGGGCACGATCTGCCATGAGAGTCCGTATTTGTCTTTGAGCCAGCCGCACTGCACCTCTTTGCCGCCGGCGGAAAGTTTCTCCCAATAATAATCGACTTCTTCCTGCGTCTCGCAGTTCACAACAAATGAGATGGCTTCCGTGAATTTGAACTGCGGGCCACCGTTAAGCGCCACAAATTGCTGGCCTTCGAGCTGGAATTCAACGGTCATTACTGAGCCCCTCGGTCGTCCGGAGGCTTTTTCTCCCGCTTCGTCATAGCGGGCAATTTTTCCGATCTTGGAATTCTCGAAGATGGAGGTGTAAAACTTCACGGCCTCCTCGGCCTTGTCATCGAACCACAAAAATGGAGTGATTTTTTGCATACCTTTTTTCTCTAAGCTTTCGCGAGGTAATCCGCGAGTTGATCGAACGTTCCGCTCCAACCCTGCTTCATTCCGTCGTGCGCGCCGTCAAACGTCTTGCGCTCCTCGTCCGTGGGATTGAGGGGAATCCATTCGATGTTGACGGTCGTCTTGCCGCCTTGCTCGGCGAGCGTGAACGTCGAGAGCATTTCGCGCGGCCAAGTAGGACTCATCGGGTGGCGCGTGATGCCGCCGGCTTCATCCGAAAAGGAATTGACCAAAACGATCCGCTCCGGCGCGGCGATTTCGCGATAGACGAATTTCCCCCACATTTCCTTTCCATCCGGTGAGCGGAGGCAATAAAGAAACGTTCCGCCCGGACGAAAATTCAGTTTCGCCGTAGTCATTTTGAATCCTTTCGGCCCGAACCATTGCATCAGTTCGTCGCGCTCCGTCCACGCTTTCCACATACGCTCGCGCGGCACATCGAATGCGCGCGAAATAACGAACGGCTTTATGGCAGGAGTCCCTGCCGGATTATTTTTTTCTTTGTCCATAGTTTTCTTGGTCACTGATTTTCTTTCGTTTCGTCTCTAAAGTTTGGAGTGCGGCGCACTCCATAGACCTTTCTCATTCGTGCCGCGACTTGCCAATTTTTTCGAAACTCAGTTAACAGCATTCCAATCGTTCTGCTTGCCAGTCAGTATCGATCTCCATAGACCTTTCTCATTCGTGCCGCGACTTGCCAATTTTTTCGAAACTCAGTTAACAGCATTCCAATCGTTCTGCTTGCCAGTCAGTATCGATCGTGATGGCGAACCCAATCCATCGTCGAATCCGGGTTTTCGTCGCGACCCTTTGGCACGAGATCGAGAAAATTGTAAGCGCCGACCAGGATGTCGAGCCCGCGCGCGTAAGTGGAATAGGTATGGAAAACGTCACCGTTTTCATCCTTGTAAAACACGCTCAGGCCTGGCATTTCCTCGCTCATCAGTTCCTGCGTTTTGTAGTTGTAATACATTCTGCCTTTCGCCTGCTCATCCTCAGTCGCTGAGACGCCATAATCGAAGTTGAAATCGTTGCCGTGCGACGAGACCCACTTGAAGCGCCAGCCCATGCGTTTCTTGAACGGTTCGATCTCCAACAGCGGCGCGCGTGAAACAACCGCAAAAGTCACGTCGCGGTGCGGGAGATGCCAGTTGGCGCCGTCGAAATGATCCGCCAGGTAGGAACAGCTTTTGCAACCCTCCTCCCAGCCGGGGCCGAGCATGAAATGATAGACAATCAATTGACTGCGACCTTCAAAGAGATCGGCCAGCGTTTCCCCACCGTCCGGTCCATCGAAAATATACTCTTTGTCGATCTTAATCCACGGTAGCTCGCGCCGATGGCGGCTCACTTCATCACGCAACTGCGTCAGTTCCTTTTCGCGCGTCAGCAAGTCCTTGCGGGCGACCAACCACTCACTTCGCGACACGACTTTCGAACGATTTATTTCCGTAGCGTCTGTTTCTGGTTCTATTGCTTCGATTTTCATTTTTTACTCCTTCATTTTCGTTTGTTTGATATTTGCGCTTGGCTTTCCAAAGAAATTTCTTCTCTGTCGGCCGTGCCAATCAGTTGTGTTGAGCTTTGACCGCCAACTTGGCGTCCACAGGAATCAGGACCACAGTAAAGGGGGTTCCCGCGTCATCCGACACCTGCGGAAGCGGGCTGCCAAACTCATTGTTGCCGACCATCGCGTTTGTATAATACGGGGCAAAAACCATCATGTGCGGATGCCAATGGCCGATACCTGGTCCCAAATTTTGGTCAGCGGACCACATGTAGGCAAAGCTGACCGTATCTCTCTTCGGCAACTCGCCTTTGGCATATGCCGCCTGAATACCCTCCGCTATCTGGTCTGGGGTCTTGCCCGCGATTCCAAGCTTGGTTCGCAATTCGTAATATGGCATCACGACTCGCACTGCTTCCGGATCGAAACAGATCGGCGCTAGGACCGTGGAATCGTAAACAATGTCGCGGAACTGCACCGGAGTATACGTTGGGGCGGTCCATGCCCGCATTACCATGCAAACAAATCCATTGTCGCCCTTGTGAACCACTTCGTAGCCGGACTTGGTCAACACCTTGATCGTGGCGCGACTCGTGATATTGGCTGGAGCTGCGCTTTTGGCTAACGCGATTTCCGCGTCCCGCGACATCATGTATTCGGCGAGTGGCGGATATTGCTTCGCCCCCTGCGCGTGACCTGCCGACGCGATGGTGAATACGATTGATGCCATCACGTACGCGGCTAGCCACCAAGGCTTCACTTCGTCACGTAAGCGCGTCAGCAGATCCTTTCGCGCAACTAGCCAGTCAGCTCTTGACACGACTTTGGAAGGATTCTTTTCGCTCTTGTTTGTTTTCGGCTCCGTTGTCTCGATTTTCATTTTGTTCTTCTCCGCGTTCGTTTGTTTGATGGTTTCGGTTGGTTTTAAAGGAATTCTTTACGACAATAGCGGCCAGCCCGCCGGTTGAAGTCGCGCCGCCTGCAATCAACATCACAGTCGTCAGACAAACTGGGCACATAAGACTCCTCTGCGCATATTTTTGTTACCTTCAATAATAAGACGAACCAAGGAAGCGTTTCAGGACTCTCTGCTTAATCTTTTTGACGGGGAAACTCCGACTGACTTCGCGAGCAAAATCGCCGCTTGCCAGGTGTCCCACGCGCCGGCGTCTACTGATCGGAGGGCCGATATTCCTTAAACTTCGGCAGTGCCGGGTCCATGTAATCCCACGGCTGCGCGTCCGAAATAAAGATGTCGTATTGGGGACGAAACCAACTCGGGTCGTCCAGGCTCGCGGCGTTGATTCCGACAATCGGTGAAGTGCCTTCGGCGTTTTCTCCTCCTGTTATTCGCGAACCACACTCAGCGCAAAAGCCGCGTTTATGCTGAAATCCAGCTGCGCTTGATGTGAAATGGTAGCGCAGTGAGCCTTGCGTCAGCTCGAATGAGTTCGCGGGCACGACCACGACGTATGAACACGCACCGCCCGATGCCCGCTGACAATCGCGACAGTGGCACTGAAACATATCGATGGGTTCAGCGGCGCATTCGTATCGAATCGCGCCGCACGCGCATCCGCCCACAAATGGTATCTTCATAGCGCCACAATATCGGCGGCTGATTGCGGCGCACTCACGGATCTTAGGCTTCAATGATGGTCTTATCCACCGTACAACATGCGCTTCCAATCGAAAGGCATGGCCTTCGAATCCATCATTTTCGCTAAACGCGGATCTCTCATGACCCTGGCATTGACGCGATCGCGATGGGCGCGCGACTTAAAAACGATATAGGAGAACAACACCGTCTCGCCGGGCTTGAGCTTGATCCCGCGCGGGAACGGCAATCTCATTTTCACGTTCAGATCGTCGCCGACGCACTCGCGGAATTCGACCGCACCGTGGTGCCGCCATACCTTTCCTGCCTTCTGGGCCATGCGACGATAGGCATTCAAGTTCTTCTTCGGAATTGGCAGGACGAATCCATCCACGTAGTGAGGCATACATGCTTCCTCCGTTTCTATTGACCATGGCCGAATGGCTACGCTCGCGCGAATTGCACTTCTGTTCGCAGGTCCGTAGCAATAGGACATTCACCCGCTACTGGTCTGACTTCCACACGTATGCCATATGGGAGACCGGGGCATTCCCTGGCGATGGCGACCGCTTCGTCCAGTGTGGCGACGTCGAGAAGAAAATAGCCGCCAATGGCTTCCTTGGATTCGGCGAACGGTCCATCGGAGACGATGCGGTCCTTACCCGACACTATTTTCCCCTCGCGTTCGAGTGGATTTCCGGCAACCGCTTTGCCCTGTTCGGTCAGGCGTCTGAACCAGGCCATCCACTCTTCAGAGACTCTTTGCATCTCCTCGGGCGAAAGACTTTTTCGCAATTCGGTGCCGCGAAATAGCAGCATGTATCCATTCTGATTTTGTGTATTCATAGCGTGTTGTTACTGTGGATTTGAATTTAAGCGTTTGCGAGTTGTTCTTGCAGCGCTGATTCACGGGCCCAGGTGTCGAGAGGACATTCGTCAGTCACAGGTCGGATTTCGATTGAAGTGCCATAGGCAAGGGCGGGGTTGGTCCGTGCAATTGCAATCGCTTCTTCGAGTGTTTCCACGTCCAGCAGCAGGTAGCCGCCAATGGCTTCCTTGGATTCGGCGAACGGGCCATCTGACACCAATCGTCCATTCTTGCCCGAAACGATTGCGCCTTTTCGAGCAAGCGCCTGGCCGCCTTTGATCTTTCCCTGTGCGTTCAATCGGTCGAACCAGGCTTTCGCTTGGCTAATCACCTTCTGAATCTCGTCATGTGAAAGTTCTTTGTACCACTCGTTGCTGCTGAAGAGCAGCATGTGTCCGTTTTCATTTTGTGTGTTCATAATACTTTGTAGTTAATTGTTGGTTGTTGATTTTGATTTCGACAATACGAACGAATCAGCGGGCGCACTTAGGACAATTATTTTGTCAGGCAGCTGCCGGATCGCTCTCCCAGATGGCAAACGTGTTGCCCTCGGTGTCCTGGCAGATGGCGAAATAGCCCATTTGCGGGATGGCGGTTTTCGCCATGCAGATTTTGCCGCCCAGTTTCTCGATCTGCGCTGCGAAGCCGGCTACTGAATTCACGCTGATGTAGTTGGTAATCGGCTCTTGCGGATGTTTGCGTTTCTTAAGCGCGCCGTCAGGAGTCTCGTCGGCTCCGGCGGTGTCGATATGCCAATAATCCTCCGCTCCTGGGAACGGATTGATCTTCCACCCGAACAAATTGCTGTAAAACTCCCGGGCGCGTTGGAGATTGTCGGCTGGGATTTCAAACCAGACAATGCTTGCAGCTTGTTTCTTATCTGACGTACTCATGTTTCGCCTTTCTGTTGATGTGTGATTTTTGGTTCTGTCAAAGATACGACGAATAAGAATGCGGGTTCAGGACAAGTTGCCGTTTTTTTTGGCGCATTTTTTGATTAAGACCTATTCGCGATTCAGCAGGCAAGATGCCCGCTGGCCCCACAGCCAAGATGGCTGTGCTCCTAAAAATCTATGTTGCGTCGTTGCTGCAGGATTGTAGCCGCTTCAAAAGGAAAGCTCGCTCTGATTTTGTTTCCGCCAGTTCAAACGATCTCCGGAAATGTTCGGCAGCGGTTTGCTTGTGGTCTAACTGAGACTCGAACTCTCCGAGGACGGCGTAGAGGAGATAGTAGGACTTCAATTTTTGTGAACTGCGGATCGCTGCCACGGCTGCAATTCCCGCTTGTGGTCCATGAATCTTGGCAACCGCAACCGCTCGGTTGAGTGCAACGACCGGCGACTGATCGAACTCGGTCAATCTATCGTAAAGCGAAAGTATCTGTCGCCAGTCTGTGGACTCGTAGTCCTTCGCGGCGCAGTGACACGCAGCGATTCCCGCCTGAAGATGATACTCGCTGAGCTCATCGCCTGCCGCCGACTGCGCGAAATGAAACATGCCGCGCGCGATCATTAGTTGGTTCCATCGCGTGCGGTCCTGCTCTTTCAGGCGCAGCAGATTGCCCTCGCTATCGAGCCTCGTCGGGAAACGAGCCGCATTGAGCAGCATCAACGCCAGTAGCGCATGGGTCTTGGGCTGGTTGCCAGTCCGATGTTGCACCAGCAACTCCGCGAGACGAATTGCTTCGTCACAGAGTTCGTCGCGAACGAGGTTGTCACCGGTCGAGGCTTTGTAGCCTTCGTTAAATAAGAGATAGAGCGATTGCAAAACGCTTTCCAGGCGTGGCGCCAGTTCCTCGCCCGCTGGAATTTCAAAGGGAATTTGGGCTTCGCGGATTTTTTGTTTCCCGCGCGTTAACCGCTTGGCAATTGCTGCGTCGGTTGTCAGAAATGCGCGGCTTATTTCCGTCACGCCGAAACCGCCCAGCGTTTTCAATGCCAGCGCGACCTGCGCATCCGCTGGAATCGCCGGATGACAACACACAAACATCAATCGCAAATGGTCATCACCAATTTCGTCCTCCGAAAAAATCGCCTCATCCGGTGCGGTACTTTGGCGATCCATCAAACGAATAATTTCTGCCTGCTTGTTCTGGAAGACCTTCCGGCGCCGCACGACATCCAGCGCGAGATTGCGCGACGCGCGCATGATCCAAGCGGAAGGATTTTTCGGCACTCCATAAAACGGCCAAGTCTGCAATGCGCGCGCCAGCGCTTCCTGCACGACATCTTCAGCGAGACTGAGATGTTCGATTCCGAAAATTCTCGTTAACGTCGCGACCATTTTTCCCGCTTCGTGACGGAAAAGATGTTCCACCACTCCGGAAATTTCCTCCGGCTTTTGGATAATATTTTTCAAAAGTCAATTCACCTGCCGAATGAAGCAGCGCGGCCGTCCCGGTTACGACGCTCGCGCATGGGACGAGTCCGTTCAATTGGCCGACCGAAGGCTCACGCTCTTTAGATCCGTTCTTCTTCCAGGTCGTACACGTCGAACCAGTGGTGCACCACCCGGTTCCGCGGGACGAATTGCTGAATGTAATCCTCCATGAACTCCTGGAGTTCTAAAGGCAAATCGCTCAGGTGCAGATCGCGCTCTTTATTATTCCATGCGATGATCTCGGCGCGCGGACGCTTTTTGGCATGTTCGCCGATCTCGTCGTCGGTGGCGCCGCTGGCGACGAACGATCGGAATTCGTCGTAATCAATCTCAGCAAATTTCAGCCAACGCTGGTCGAGTGGGCAATTGGAATGGTATTCGCCTTCCCAGCCAAGTAACACGGCGCGGCATTTGTCCACGGCGCGTGCCGCCAATACATAGCCGGCCAGCGTTTGGCGCGGGCTGCGCGGGAACTGTTTCCCATCGCGCAGATCGCGCGCGAGCAATTTCACTTTTTCGAGGTTCTTATCCATAGGTTTTTTGTTGCTAGGTTTCAGTGGCCACCTGCAGGACGATTTCTCCCCGTGTGTGACCAATTTGATTAGATTCGTGCGCCCGCCGCGCTTCCAATAACGGAACGAGGTTGTCGACGACCGGTCCGCGACATCCGCAAAACGCCTCTGTCATCTCCCGTCTCACCGGCTGGAAGCTGATTGAGCGACGCTGCCTTCGGGTTTGGGTTTTTCGGGGCGTTTCACCTGCACCTCGATGCCTTCACGCAAATCGTCGGTTGGATTCATAACGACTTCTGTATTTTCCTTCAGGCCGTCGAGCACTTCCAGTTGCGTGCCGAAGTCGCGCCCGACACTAATTTTCTGCCAGTGAATG
>WNGL01001759.1_pt1 | contig 26476 bp, 26 predicted proteins | sample 5400591 | NCBI WGS metagenome assembly WNGL01 (sample SAMN13153377, study PRJNA577476) | soil metagenome | isolation source: 80 cm soil or saprolite under Garry oak tree replicate 1 | place: USA:California | collected 2016-06-15 | reverse complement strand
TCCTCCTGCGCCGCCGCCAGGGTCGCAACCGGCACCGGACGGTCGAGCGGGTCCAGAAACGTAGACGCCGGCGCACGCCCGGGCGCGCCAGCTCCGCGCGAGAGCGTTCCCGTACGGTGGCGGGCACGGCGAGCGCCATTGGGCGCGGCCCCGAACGGTCACCGGAGCTGACGCGCGAAGCTGTCACGCCGCGTGCACGCCGGCTCGCGTACTGTCGACCGAATCCGATCGCAGCGACGGCGGCGTGCTCGTCGGAGGGGGCCAGCCCGGGCCCGCGCGCGCCGCCGATGGGGCTACGGCCCGAGCCACGAGCGCCATGGTGCCGATGCTCCGCGGCGATCGGAGTTCGTCGCAGCCACTTCGGCAGCCGCCACCAAGGGCTGGGGAGGCGTCTCCGACGAGCACGCCGCCGTCGCTGCGTTCGGAGCGCTCCGATCGACGGAGCCGGCGTGCACGCGGCGTGACAGCGGCACACGCCGGACCCGCTCGTCCTCGGTGGCGCTCTCCGTGGTTTCGCCGTGCCGGTCGCAGTCCGGTTCCGGTGCCGTGGGCCGCTGGCACGCCCGGGCGTGCGCCGGCGTCTGCGTTTCCGGGCCCTCTCGTCAGGCCGGCGCCGGTCGCGACTCTGGCGGCGGCGCAGGAGGACGGCGCCTTCCCCGGCCCGCCACGGCGGCGTTCGGTCCGGGCGACTCGAGAGGCCGGCACCGCTAAGTGACTTGCATTGCGCCTAGCCCAAGGCGAAGGCGGGCGCGATCCGGATGGAGTCGATTCAATGCCGCAGCGGCGGGGGCCCGGCGGCCTTGCGGACGCGGTCGAGGATCTCGTCCATCCCGACCGACTTCGGGATGTAGCCCTGCGCGCCGAGCAGCTCCGCCTCCCACTCGAACCCGTAGGCGGAGAGGATGAGGATGGGGATCGCGGCGCTCCGCGGCGCTCCGCGCATCCGCTCCATCACCCCCCAGCCGTCGAGCACCGGCATCTTGAGGTCGAGCAGCACGATCCCGGGCGCCTCGTCCGCGACGCGCGCCAGCGCGATCTCGCCGTTCTCCGCCTGCTGCACCGGATAGCCGGCGCCGCCGAGGACCTCGCAGATCGCCTCGCGGAAGTCTTGGTCGTCGTCCACGACGAGGATGTACTGGCCGGGGGTCATGGGGCCGAGGGCTCTCCGCGGAGCGTCGTGGCGATCTCCGCCGCGATCCGGCGCGCGTCGTCGAGCCGGTCCGGGCCGAGCGAGACGGCACCGACGACCGCATGCCCGCCGCCGCCGTACCGCTCGCAGAGCTTCGAGATGTCGTGCGGCCGCGCCGGCCGCGCCCACGGGTTCGACCCGACGGACACCTTCGTGCGCTTGGGGTCGCGGGTCACGACCACGGTATAGCTCGCCTCGGGGAAGAGGTCGTATGTGATGAACTTGTTCGCGCCCTCGAGCCCGGTGTCGGCGAGGTCCACCGTGACCACCCCGCCCTCGACCCGCGCGTTCCGCCGCACCACGTCGACCGCCCCGCGGTGGCGCTCGAGCACCGGCGCGAGCGGGGTAGTCACCCACGGCTCGGCGGCGATCTCGGCGAGCGGCCGGTGCTGCATCGCTTCGATGACGCGCGTCGGGACGAGCGGATCCTTGGTCGCCTCGAGGAGCGTCATGATGCGCAGGGCCGGCTCCTGGAGCCGGACGGCCTGGGCCGGGCTCTCGAAGCGGGCGGCGTCGATGACGTCCGCCCAGCGCACGAGGTCCGCGAGGTCGTCCGCCCGCCAGCCCTCCAGCGCGGCGAGGGTCCGCGCCAGGAACCCGGTGCAGCTCGGGGCGGCGGGGTCCCAGAACTTGTGCCCGGTCGCGTCCCGCTCGAACGCCTGTCGGTCGGCCGGGGTCGGGAACGCGCTCGCGTGGTGGTCGAACCACCAGTGAAGCGCCGGCGACGTCGAGTAGCGGAAGTCCACGCACGCGTTCACGTCCCCGTCGAAGGCGTCCTTCGGGAACGCGTCCCCCGGCTGGTGGTGGAGCGGCTCGAAGCGGATCGCCTCGAGCCGCCCGCCTTCCCGCTCGGCGAAGAAGCGCGCGAAGAGCGCGGCCGACGCGCAGCCGTCGAAGCAGTTGCCGTGGTAGAGGATCTTGAGACGCATCGGGCGGGGCAATCTAGTGACCTCGCCAGCATAGCGTCAACGCGCGCGCCGGCGCGGGCCGCGACGCCGCCCGCCCCACCGGGGATCGCGGCGCTGGCCTCGACGGGGCCGGGGCCGGTACACTCGCGCCGGGAGGAGAACCCGTTGCGCAAACCAGCCCTCGCCGCGCTCGCCGCCCTGGCGCTCGCCGGCTGCCACGCGGTCCGCTACGACGCGGGGCGCACGGCGTCGCCGCGCCGGTGGGAGCGGACGATCCACTTCTGGGCGTGGGGCTTCAAGGGCGACAGCCGCGTCGACCTCGACGCGGCCTGCCCCGAGGGCGTCGCGTCCTTCCGAAGCGAGGCCGGGTTCGGCGGCTGGATCGCCCAGATCCTCACCATCGGGTTCTGGTCGCCGCGCAAGGTGGTGGTGGTGTGCGCCGACGGCCCGCGGATCGCCGCGGAGGCCCCGCCGGCCGGTGCGGCGGGCGCGCCGTGACGCGCACGCTCGCCGTGGCCCTCGCCGCCGCCCTGCTCGCCGGTTGCTACACCATCCGTTACGAGCGCCGGAGCGTGCTCGCCGAGGAAGGGACGCCCCGCGAGGTCACGCACCACGCCTTCGTCGGCGGGACGTTCATCGGCTCGGCGCCGATCGACCTCAAGGCGATGTGCCCCGCCGGCGTCGCCCTGGTCGAGAACCGCATCTCGGGCTCCGACTGGTTCTGGCAGGGGGTGACCTCCCTCGTCCCGTTCCCGGGCCTCTCGACGATCTGGACGCCCCTCTGGGAGCCGACCACCGTGAAGGTCACCTGCGCCCGCCCCGGCCTCGCGTCGCGGTCGGGGCGCGCCGTGAAGGTGGCGCTCCTCCCGCTCTCCGCCCTCGGCGGCGTCGCGAAGGAGACCGCCCAGCTCCTCGGCGACGCGCTCGCCGGAGAGCTCCGCAAGCGCCCGGGGGTCTCGGTGCTGACCCAAGGCGACATCTCGGCCCTCCTCGGGGTGGAGAAGACGCGGCAGATGCTGGGCTGCACCGAGTCGGGGTGCATGGCCGAGATCGGCGGCGCGCTCGGCGCGGACCGGATCGTCCACGGCTCGATCGGGAAGGTGGGCGGGACCCTCGTCGTGAACCTCTCCGCGCTCGACGCGCGGCGGTCCACGGCGGCAGCGTCCGTGTCGGAACGGCTGCACGACGCGGACGAGGAAGCCTTCCTCGACGTCCTCCCGAGCGTGGCGGACGCGCTGCTCGCCGACGCGCCGGCGAGTGGCGGGCCACGTTGACGGCAGGTTAGACTCCGCCCGACATGGAAGCGATCCGGGTCGGCGCGCTCCTCGACGACAAGAACTTCGACCTGCGCCTCTCCCTGGTGGCGGGCAGGCAGGGGCTCACCCGTCGGATCAGCTCCTCGCGGATCCAGAAGCCCGGGCTCGTGCTCGCCGGCTTCACCGAGTACCTGCACAAGGAGCGCGTGCAGGTCTTCGGGAACACCGAGATGAGCTACCTCGGGACGATGCCGCACGAGCGCGCCGTCGAGGTCCTGCGGAACTTCTTCGGCTCGGACGTGGCCTGCCTCGTCGTCACGAAGGGGCTCGCCGTGCCGCCGGAGATGACGGCGGCCGCCGAGGAGCGCGGCGTCCCGATCCTCCGCAGCGCGCACCTCTCCTCGGTCTTCATCGAGTCGGTCCAGGACTACCTCGAGGACGTCCTCACCGCGCAGACCTCGATGCACGGCGTCCTCCTCGACGTCTTCGGCGTCGGGATCCTGCTCCTCGGGAAGTCCGGCATCGGCAAGAGCGAGATCGCGCTCGACCTCGTGATGCGCGGCCACCGGCTCGTCGCGGACGACATCGTCGACGTGAAGCGCCGCTCCGCCGACGCGGTGCAGGGGGCCGGGTCGGAGATCATCAAGCACCACATGGAGATCCGCGGCCTCGGGATCATCAACATCAAGGATCTCTTCGGCGTCGCCTCCATCCGCGAGCGAAAGAAGATCGAGATCGTGCTCGAGCTCGTCGAGTGGGATCCGAACGTCGAGTACGACCGGCTCGGGGTCGAGGAGAAGAAGTTCCGGATCCTCGACGTCGAGATCCCGATGCTCATCGTCCCGGTCCGGCCCGGACGCAACATGACGACCATCGTCGAGGTCGCGGCCCGCAACCACCTGCTCAAGCTGCAGGGCCACCACTCGGCGCGCGAGTTCCAGGAGCGACTCAACCGGGCCATCGCCCTCGCCCCCGGCGCGCGCGTGGGCGAGATGGACGTCGAGTGATTCCCGACGAGCCGGGCGCGGGCGGGCCGCAAGTGGTCATCCTCTCCGGCGTGTCCGGATCGGGGAAGTCCACCGCGCTCCGCGCCCTCGAGGACGCGGGCTTCTACTGCGTCGACAACCTCCCCATCCTCTTCCTCGAGAAGCTGCTCGAGCTCTCCGGCCACACCGCGGGCGAGGTCTCGCGGATCGCCCTCGGCGTGGACGCGCGCGAGGGCCGCTTCCTCGCGGACGCGCCGCGCGTCATCCAGGAGGTCCGCCAGAAGGGGAACGAGGTGCAGGTCCTCTTCCTCGACGCCTCGGACGACGCGCTCGTCCGCCGCTACTCCGAGACCCGCCGGCGCCACCCGCTCGCGGGCGCGGACGGCTCCGTCCCCGAAGGGATCGCGGCGGAGCGTCAGGCGCTCGCCGACCTTCGGTCCATCGCCGACGAGGTGATCGACACGACCACCCTCAACGTCCACGAGCTGAAGCGGCTCGTGGCCCGCCGCTTCGTCGCGGGCGGGGGCACCCGCCTCGGCGTGACGATCGTCTCCTTCGGGTTCCGATTCGGCCTCCCGACCCATGCGGACATGGTCCTCGACGTCCGGTTCCTGCCGAACCCTTTCTTCGTGCCCGAGCTGAAGCCACACCCCGGCACCGACCCGCGCGTCGCGGAGTTCGTGCTCGGCCAGCCGGACGCGAAGGCGTTCCTCGCTCGGCTCAACGACCTCCTCGGCTTCCTCCTGCCCCGCTACCGCACCGAGGGGAAGAGCTACCTCACCATCGCGATCGGATGTACCGGCGGGAAGCACCGCTCGGTCGCCCTCGCGAACGCGCTCTCCGAGCGCCTGGAGGCGGCGGGGCAGCCTGTCCGGCTCTGGCACCGCGACGTCGAGAAGGAGTAGCCCGCGGGGGAGCGCGAGCCCGCCCGTCGGGGCTGGCCTCCCGGGGCGACCGCGGCTATGGTACGCGCGCCGCGCGGCAGGGAATCCGCGCTCCAGGGCAAAGGGACATGGTCGGACTCGTCGTCGCCACGCACGGCAAGCTCGCTGAGGAGCTCCTTCACACCGCGGAGGGCATCGTCGGCCCCCTCGAGCGGTGCGAGGCGGTGAGCGTCGGCGCCGGCTCCTCGATGGAGGACGCCCGCGCCCGGCTCGCCGACGCGGTTCACCGGGTGGACGCGGGGGCGGGCGTGCTCGTCCTCACCGACATGTTCGGGGGCACCCCCGCGAACCTCGCGCTCACCTTCCTCGACGAGAAGGTCGAGGTCGTCACCGGCGTCAACCTCCCGATGATCCTGAAGCTCACGACCGCGCGCCAGGACGACCTCGGCCTGCGCGCGGCGGCGGAGCTCGTGACCGCTCACGGCCAGAAGAACATCACGCTCGCCTCCGAGCTCCTTCGGAGCCGCGCCCGGACGAGCGGGCCGTGACGTCGCCCGGGCCGGTGAATCCCTCGGGCTCCCGCGCCGTCCCTCCGCCGTGATCGCCCTCGTCCGCGTCGACAACCGGCTGCTGCACGGGCAGATCCTCGAGACCTGGATCCCCCGCCTCGGGATCGAGGAGGTGGTGGTCGCCGACGACGAGGCCGCCGGGAGCGCCCTCGCCCGCGCTGCGATGACGCTCTGCGTGCCGCCGGACCTGCCCATCCGCGTCCTCCCGGTGCGGGAGGTGCCCTGGGGCGAGCTCGGGGCCTCCCCGCGCCGGATCCTAGTGCTGGTCCGCGACATCGCCGCGCTCGGGTTGGCCCGGGCCGGCGGGCTCGCCCCGGCGCTCGTCCGGACCGTGAACCTCGGGAACGTGCACTTCGGGCCGGGGCGCCGGCCCGTGTCCCCGTCGGTCTTCCTCGCGGGTTCGGAGCTCGACGCCCTGCGCGACCTGGCGCAGGCCGGGTTCGAGCTCGAGGCGCGGGCCATCCCGTCCGAGCCCCCTGCCGGGCTCGCCGAGATCGAACGCCGGTACGGGGCGGTCTCATAGGTTAGACTGTCCGGTGCTTGGTCTACCTCGTCCTGGCCCTCGTCGCGGGCCTCGCCGCCGTCGAACGCAAGGGCTTCCTGCAGGCCATGCTCTCCCGGCCGATCGTGCTCGGGCCGGTGGCCGGCTGGGCGCTCGGCGACCTGCATGGCGGGCTGCTCGTCGCGGCCCCGCTCGAGCTCTTTTGGCTCGGCGCCGTGAACCTCGGCGCCGCGCTACCCGTCCACGAGGCGCTCGGGACCACCGCGATCGTGGGCGGCGCGGTCCTCGCCGGCCGGGCGCTCGGGACGGGCACCACCCCCGACGTCGCCGTGCTCGCCGTGCTGAGCTGCGCGCCGCTCGCGCTCCTCGGCCGCCGGGCCGATCGGCTCGTCGAGGCCTGGAACGAGCGGCTCGCCCTCCGCGCCGAGTCGGCCCTCGCCCACCACGACCCGCGCGCCGCGGTCCGGGTGAACCTGCTCGGCCTCGTCCTCCCCTTCGGCATCGCCGCGGCGCTCGCGCCGGCGGGGGCGGCCCTCGCCGCGGCCGCGATCCCGGCGGTCCTGCGCGCGGTGCCCGGCGCCGCCGCGCCGCTCCGGCTCGGCTTCTTCGCCTTCGCGGCCCTCGCCTGCGCCTCCGGCGCGAAGGCGCTCCGCGCCAAGGCCGCGCCCCGCATCTTCCTCACGGCGCTCGGGGTCGGGCTCGTCGCCGCGTTCGCGGCGGGGAGGCTCCACGCATGAGCCCCGCCCGCGTGCCGCCCGCCACCCTCGCCCGCGTGTTTTGGCGCTGCCTCTTCCTGCAGGCCGCCTGGAACCGCCGCGGCATGCAGAACCTCGGGTTCGCCTACGCGATCGACCCGGCGCTGCGGGCGCTCTACCCCGACGCCTCCCGCCGCGAGGAGGCGCTCGGGCGGCACCTGCGCTTCTTCAACTGCCACCCGTACATGGCGGCCGCGATCCTCGGCGGCGCGATCCACCACGAGGAGCGGGTCGCCGAAGGGGCCGAGGCCGGCTTCCAGCCGCTCCAGTACAAGCAGACGCTGCAGGGCCCGCTCGCCGCGCTCGGCGACGGGTTCTTCTGGACGGCGCTCCGGCCGTTCTTCGGCGCGCTCGCGGCGCTCGGCGCGCTCGTCGCGGGGTGGCCGGCGATCCTCGCCGCCGTGCTCGTCTACAACGGGATCCACCTCTGGCTCCGGATCCGGCTGTTCCGCGCCGGGTACGAGAAGGGGGACGCGATCGTGCCCGAGATCGCCCGCCTCGGGCTCCCCGTCGCGGCCGACCGGCTGCGGGCGGCCGGCGCGGCGCTCTGCGGGGTCGCGGCGGCGGCGGTGATCGCGACCGCAGCCGGCGCGGACGGGGCGCGGGCGGGCGCGCTCGCCGCGCTGGCGGCGGTCGCCGGCCTCGCGGCCCTCACCCGCGGCGCGCGCCTCCTCCCCACCGCTTACGCCGCCGCGCTCTTCGGCGCGGCCGCGGCCGCCGTCGCGGACCGCCTCCACGGGAGTGGATAGACGATGGCCTGGACCGAGCGTCAGTTCATGATCGTGAACGCCCTCGGGCTCCACGCCCGCGCCGCGGCGCAGCTCGTCCAGTGCGCGAACCGCTTCCGCGCCGAGATCCACGTCGTGAAGGACGGCATGGAGGTGAACGGCAAGAGCATCATGGGCGTGCTCACCCTCGCGGCCGCGAAGGGATCGAGCATCACCGTCAAGGTGGAGGGCGAGGACGCCGAGTCCGCGATGCTCGCGCTCGCGAAGGTGATAGAGAACGGGTTCGGGGAGAAATGACGCCTGGTGGCACCTCCATCCTGGTCGGGATCGCGGCCTCGCCGGGCATCGCCATCGGCCGGTGCTGGGCGGTGGACCGCCGCCGGGTCCGCACGCCGAAGCGGCGGCTCGGGCCGGACGAGGTGGAGGACGAGCTCGCGCGCTTCAAGACCTCGCTCGAGGTCTCCGACCTGCAGCTCGCCGAGGTGAAGGAGAAGGTCGGCCGCGCCGACGGAGCGACCGGGACCGCCGAGCACACCGCGATCATCGACATGCACCGGATGATGCTCAAGGACGAGATGCTCGTCCTCGAGGCGCAGCGGCTCATCCGCGACGAGCGGCTCAACGCCGAGTGGGCGGTGAAGCGGGCGGTCCGGAAGATCAAGGGCGCCTTCCACGAGCAGGCCGACGAGTACTTCAAGGAGCGGCGCGCCGACGTCGACTTCATCGGCGAGCGGATCATCAAGAACCTGCTCGGCCAAGCGCCGGACGTGGACGAGCTGCCGCCCGAGGGCGCCATCATCGTCGCGCACGACCTCGCGCCGGCGGACACCGCGCTCCTCCTCCACGAGCGCAAGGTGGCCGCGTTCGTCACCGACGCCGGCGCGAAGACCTCGCACACCGCCATCGTCGCGCGCGCCCTGGAGGTGCCGGCGGTGGTCGGGGTGGGGCGGATCACGACCCTCGTTCACCGCGGCGACTGGATCATCGTCGACGGCAGCCGCGGCGTGGTCGTCGTCAACCCGACCGCGGGCGAGCTGTCCGAGTACGAGCTCGCCCGCGAGAAGTTTCACGCCGAGGAGGCGGAGCTCCTCCGCACCCGCGACCTCCCCGCGCGCACGAGGGACGAGGTCACCGTCCGAGTCGCGGGCAACATCGAGTTCGCTGAGGAGGTCCCGAGCCTGCTCTCGCACGGCGGCGAGGCGGTCGGGCTCTACCGGACCGAGTTCCTCTTCCTGGGGCGGAACGACCTCCCCGGCGAGGAGGAGCACTACCAGGACTACCGGCGCATCCTCGAGGCGCTCGCGCCGCGGCCGGTGACGATCCGCACCTTCGACCTCGGCGGCGACAAGCTCCCGAGCGGCATGCGGGTCCACGCCGAGAACCCCGCGCTCGGGCTCCGGGCGATCCGCTACTGCCTGCGCCAGCCCGATCTCTTCCGCGCGCAGCTCCGCGCGCTCCTGCGCGCCTCGGTGCACGGGAATCTGAAGATCATGTTCCCGATGATCTCGGGGGTCGCCGAGCTCCGCGCCGCGCGCCACGCGCTCGAGGAGGCCCGCGCCGACCTCGTCCGGAGCGGCGTCCCGATCGCCCCGGACATCCCGGTCGGCATCATGATCGAGCTGCCGAGCGCGGCATTGATCGCGGACCGGCTCGCCTCCGAGTGCGACTTCTTCTCCATCGGGACGAACGATCTCATCCAGTACACGATCGGCATCGACCGGCAGAACAAGGACGTCGCCTACCTCTACAAGCCGCTCCACCTCGCGGTCCTCCGGATGCTCGAGCTCATCTGCAGCGCCGCGCGGCAGGCCGGCATCCCGGTGTCGATGTGCGGCGAGATGGCGGGCGAGCCGGTGAACGCGCTCGTCCTCGTCGGCCTCGGGGTGACGGAGCTCTCGATGAACGGCAGCTCGATCCCGCTCGTGAAGCGGGTGCTGCGCGCGGCCCGCGCCTCGGACGGCCGGGCGCTCGTCGCCCGCCTGCTCGCCCTCACCACCGCCGACGACATCGAGCGCGAGGTGAGGGACGAGATGCGCCGCCGGTTCCCGGGCCTGCTCGGCGAGGTCGGGCCGCTCCCGGTCGGCGCCTGAGCCCACCCGGCCGCCCGCGGCCGCGGCGCGGCGGACGCGCGTCCGCCATGTTGACGAGGGTTGCCCGGAGCGCGTACCGTCCGGGGCCTCTCAGGAGACCTGCATGATCACCGACTACCTCTTCACCTCCGAGTCCGTCACGGAGGGCCATCCCGACAAGATGGCGGACCAGATCTCGGACGCCGTCCTCGACGCCGTCCTGCGTCAGGACAAGGCCGGCCGGGTCGCCTGCGAGACGCTGCTCAAGACCGGGTACGTGATGATCGCGGGGGAGATCACCACCAAGGCCCGGATCGACTACCCGAAGCTCGCGCGCGAGGTGGTGAAGCGGATCGGCTACACGGCCGGCGAGATGGGCTTCGACGGCAACACCTGCGGCGTGCTCATCGCGGTGGACCAGCAGTCCACCGACATCGGCCAAGGGGTCGACGTCGGCGGCGCGGGCGACCAGGGGATGATGTTCGGCTACGCCTGCAACGAGACCCCCGAGCTCATGCCGGCGCCGATCCAGTACGCGCACGCCGTGACGCGCCAGCTCGCGAAGGCGCGGCGGGCGGGCCTCGACTTCCTGCGGCCGGACGGCAAGAGCCAGGTCACGGTCGAGTACCGGGAGGGGAAGGCGGTCCGCATCGACGCGGTCGTCGTCTCGACCCAGCACTCGGAGGACGTCTCGAACAAGAAGCTCCACGAGGCGATCCGCGACGCCGTCATCTCGAAGGCGCTGCCGAAGCGGCTCATGGACAAGAAGACCAAGGTCTACATCAACCCGACTGGCCGCTTCGTCATCGGCGGCCCGATGGGCGACACCGGCGTCACCGGCCGGAAGATCATCGTCGACACCTACGGCGGCATGGGCCGCCACGGCGGCGGCGCCTTCAGCGGCAAAGATCCGTCGAAGGTGGACCGCTCCGCGGCGTACATGGGCCGCTACATCGCGAAGAACGTGGTCGCGGCCGGGCTCGCGGCGCGCTGCGAGGTCCAGGTCGCGTACGCGATCGGCGTCGCCGAGCCGGTCTCGGTGATGGTGGACACCTTCGGCACCTCGACCGTTCCGGAGGCGCGGATCGCTCGCGCGGTCCGGCAGGTGTTCAGCCTCACGCCGCGGGAGATCATCGTCGGACTCGACCTGCTCCGGCCGATCTACGAGAAGACCGCCGCGTACGGCCACTTCGGCCGGACCGAAAAGACCTTCACCTGGGAGCGCACCGACAAGAAGGACGCGCTCTCCGAGGCGGCGGGCGGGAAGGTCCGCGCCGTCGGGGCCTAGCGCCAATGCCGGTCATTTAGCGACCGTCCGCTAACGGCGAACGCTCCCGTAGGGCCCGGGCATGGCCCCCGGAGGACGGCGCCTTCCCCGGCCCGCCTCGGCGGCGTTCGGTCCGGGCGGGCGGGTTGCGCCCGCCGCCGGCGATCGGCTATATCCGTCCATCCGGATATACGGATGGACCAGATGCCCGCCGCCGCAGCCCAGGCCCGCCGCGTGGACGCCCTCCGGGGGTGGATGGAGCAGCTCGCCGATCCGACCCGGCTCCGGACGCTGCGCGCCCTCGAGAAGCAGGAGCTCTCCGTGCTCGAGCTCCGCGAGGTCCTCGCGCTCCCGCAGTCGACCGTCTCGCGTCACCTCAAGGTGCTCGCCGAGGCGGGCTGGCTCGCCTCGCGCCGTGAGCGGAACCAGAGCCGCTACGGTTGGGCGGACGGGATCGACGCCGGCGCGCGGCGGCTGTGGCTCCTCGCCCGCGCCGAGACCGACGGCTGGGCCGTGCTCCGGCAGGACGCGGAGCGGCTCGCCGCGGTGAAGGCCCGGCGCGACGGGGCGCAGCGCTTCTTCGCCGGCGCGGCCGGCGCGTGGGACCGCCTCCGCGCGGAGGTGTACGGCGCGGCGCTCGGGACCGAGGCGCTCCTCTCGCTCCTCCCCTCCGAGTGGACCGTGGCGGACCTCGGCTGCGGCACCGGCGCGGTCGCCGCCGACCTCGCGCCCCGCTTCCGCAAGGTGGTCGCGGTGGACCAGTCCGGCGAGATGCTCCGCGCGGCGCGCCGGCGGCTCGCCGGCCTCTCGAACGTCGAGCTGCACGAGGCGCGGCTCGAGGCGCTCCCCCTCGCCGACGCGAGCTGCGACGCGGTGCTCGCGGTGCTCGTCCTCTCGTACCTCGAGGATCCCGGCGCGGCCCTCCGCGAGGCCGAGCGCGTGCTGCGCCCGGGCGGACGGCTCGTGGTCGTCGAGGCCGCGCGTCACGCCGACGAGGCGCTCCGGCGCCGGATGGGCCAGCGCATCCCCGGGTTCGAGGCGTCGGCGCTCGCGGCCCTCCTCCCCGGTGGGCTCGTCGACCGGACGGCGCGCGCCCTCCCCCCCGAGCCGGGCGCGAAGGGCCCGGGCCTCGTCGTCGCGACCGCCCGCCGAAAGAGCCGCTAGGAACCGGGTCCCCCGTCTCACGCTCACCTCTCGAAGGAGAACGAAGTCATGGCCGTCACGACCGCGAAGAAGAAGCCCGCCGCCCTGCGCCCCCTCCCCAGCCCCGGGACAAGGCCCGAGTTCCAGGTGAAGGACCTCTCGCTCGCGGACTGGGGCCGCAAGGAGATCGAGCTCGCCGAGAAGGAGATGCCGGGGCTCATGGCGATCCGGCGCGAGCACGCCGCCAAGAGGCCGCTCGCCGGCCAGCGGATCACGGGCTCGCTCCACATGACGATCCAGACCGCGGTCCTCGCCGAGACGCTGAAGGCGCTCGGCGCGGACGTCCGCTGGGCGAGCTGCAACATCTTCTCGACCCAGGACCACGCCGCCGCTGCGGTGGTCGTGGGCGCGAAGGGCACGCCGGAGCAGCCCGCCGGGATCCCGGTGTTCGCCTGGAAGGGCGAGACGCTCGAGGAGTACTGGGAGTGCACCGAGCGCGCGCTCGACTTCGGCCGCGGCAAGGGCCCGACCCAGATCGTGGACGACGGCGGCGACGCCACGCTCCTCATCCACAAGGGCGTCGAGTTCGAGAAGGCGGGGAAGGTCCCCTCGGCGGCCACGGCGGACACGGAAGAGTACGCGGTCGTGCTGAAGCTCCTCGCCCGCGAGCTCGGGAAGGACCCGAAGCGCTGGACCCGCGTCGCGAAGGACTGCGCCGGCGTCACCGAGGAGACCACCACCGGCGTGCACCGGCTCTACGAGATGCAGAAGGCCGGCACGCTCCTCTTCCCCGCCATCAACGTGAACGACTCGGTCACGAAGTCGAAGTTCGACAACCTCTACGGCTGCCGCCACTCGCTCGTGGACGGGCTCAACCGCGCGACCGACGTGATGCTCGCGGGCAAGCTCTGCGTCGTCTGCGGCTACGGCGACGTGGGCAAGGGCTGCGCCCAGGCGCTCCGAGGCCAGGGCGCCCGCGTGGTCGTGACCGAGATCGACCCGATCAACGCCCTGCAGGCGAGCATGGAGGGGTACCAGGTCGTGCGCCTCGAGGACGTCGTCGCCGAGGCGGACGTGTTCGTCACCGCGACCGGCAACGTGGACGTCCTCACCGTCGATCACCTGCGCAAGATGAAGGACTGCGCCATCGTCGGGAACATCGGCCACTTCGACAACGAGATCGACATCGCCGGCGCCCGCAAGGTCCCGGGGCTGAAGGTCGTGAACATCAAGCCGCAGTACGACGCGTTCGTCTTCCCGGACGGCCACCGCGTGCTCGTCCTCGCCGAGGGCCGCCTCCTCAACCTCGGCTGCGCGACCGGCCACCCGTCGTTCGTGATGTCGAACTCGTTCACGAACCAGACCCTCGCGCAGCTCGAGCTCGCCACGAACCGGAAGGCCTACCAGAAGAAGGTCTACGTCCTGCCGAAGCACCTCGACGAGAAGGTCGCGGCGCTGCACCTCGAGCAGATCGGCGCGCGGCTCACGAGGCTCACGAAGAAGCAGGCCCAGTACCTCGGGATCCCCCCGACGGGCCCGTTCAAGCCGGATCACTACCGGTACTAGGCGCCGCAGGGCCAGTCGGATGAGGCTGGCCGCGGGGCGGACCCCACCGAGCGTACGGGAAGGGAGCGGACCCGGAAAGGGCGGAGCGCGTGGGACGGGAGGGGTGGGCGGCGCGAGCGCCCCCCCGCTCAAATTGCCGGCCCCGCGTCACTCGGCTACCTTCCGCGGCGGTGACCCTCCTCTCCGCAGTGCTCCTCGGGCTCGTCCAGGCCGCGACCGAGTTCCTCCCGGTCTCGTCGACCGCGCACCTCCTCGTCTTCGGCGAGCTCCTCGGACACGACCTCGGCGACCCACGGTTCCGCGCGTTCGCGACCATCATCCAGTCCGGGACGACGCTCGCGGTCCTCGTCTACTTCCGGAGGGAGATCGCGGCGCTGGTCTCGGCGGGGGTCCGCTCCATCGCGCGCGGGAAGCCGCTCGAGACGCCCGAGTCGCGCCTCGGCTGGTACATCGTCCTCGGCACGGTGCCGGCCGCCGTCGTCGGCAAGCTCCTCGAGCGGCGGATCGAGGCGCTCGGGAACTGGGTGATCGCGACCTCGCTCGTCGTCCTCGGGCTCGTCCTCCTCGCGGCGGAGCGGGTCGCGAAGCACGAGCGGCACGTCGAGGACGTGGGCCCGTGGGACGCCCTCCTCATCGGCTGCGGGCAGGCGCTCGCGCTCGTCCCCGGCTCCTCGCGCTCCGGCACCACCCTCACCACCGGGATGCTCCTCGGGCTCACCCGCGAGGCCGCGGCGCGGTTCAGCTTCCTGCTCTCCGTCCCCATCATCCTCGGCGCGGGCGTGTACAAGCTCGTGAAGACCGTCCCGGTGCTGCGCGGCGAGCCGGGGTGGGCGGCGGCGACCGGGGTCGGCACCCTCGTGTCGGCCGTCGGCGGCTACCTCGTCATCGGCTGGCTCCTCGGCTGGCTCCGCACCCGGACGACGTACGTCTTCGTCGCGTGGCGGCTCGTCGCCGGGGCCCTCGTCGCGGCGCTGATCCTCGGGGGCGTGCTCCCGTCGGACGAGGCGCCGCCACCCCCCGCACCGGCCATGGGGACGCGGGCGCCGTGATCGCGGAACGGCTCCGGGCGGCCCTCGCGGCCCGGACGCCCGGCGACGCGCCGGTGGACCGGATCGCGCCGGCGCACCTGCCCCCGGGCGGCTTCGCGCGCGCGGCCAGCCTCGTGCTCGTCCACGAGCGCGGGGGCGAGCCGCACCTCGTCCTCACGCGGCGCCCGCTGCACATGCGGCGGCACGCGGGGCAGCTCTCCTTCCCGGGCGGGCGCGTCGAACCGGGCGAGGACCCGCTCGCCGCGGCCCTGCGAGAGGCCCGGGAGGAGATCGGCCTCGAGCCCGATCGCGCCGACATCCTCGGGCGGCTCTCGGAGACGCTGGTGCTGCAGTCCGCGTTCCGCTTGACGCCATGGGTGGCGTCCGTGCCATACCCGTATCCGTACGCGGCCGATCCCCGGGAGGTGGAGGAGATCCTCCACGTCCCCTTCGCGGCGCTGCTCCGGCCCGAGGCGCACCGCGTGGAGCGGCGCGAGGCGTACGGGATGGACCTCGACGTGCATTACTTCGAGCTCGACGGCGAGGTGCTCTGGGGCGCGACCGCGCGCATCACCTGGGAGCTCCTCGGCATCTGGAGGAACGCGTGAAGATCTTCCCCGTGGTGATGGCCGGAGGATCCGGCACCCGCTTCTGGCCGCTCTCGCGCAAGAACCGCCCGAAGCAGTTCCTCGCGCTCGCGGGAGATGAGCCGCTTCTCGCGGCGACCGTGACCCGCCTGCCCCCGCTCGCGAAGCCGAAGGACACCTTCGTCGTGTGCGGCCCCGCCCACGCCGCGGCGGCGCGGCGGATGCTGCCGAAGCTGGCCGAGGGGAACTTCATCGTCGAGCCCTGCGCGCGGAACACCGCGCCCTGCGTCGGCCTCGCAGCGCTCCACGTCGCCCGGCGCGCGCCGCGCGGCGTGATGGCGATGCTCCCCGCCGACCACCACATCTCGCGCCCTGCCGGGTTCCGCGAGGCGCTCGCGCAGGCGGCGGACCTCGCCGAGCGAGGCGCCATCGCGACCATCGGGATCCAGCCTTCCCGCCCCGAGACCGGCTACGGCTACCTCAAGATCGGGCCGCGCCTCGCGGCGGGTCGCAAGGGGAAGGGCGCCGCCCACAAGGTGGAGCGCTTCGTCGAGAAGCCGGACGTCGTCACCGCGGCGCGCTACCTCGCCGACGGCGGCTACCTCTGGAACTCTGGGATCTTCGTGTTCCGGGCGGACGTCATCCTCGAGGAGATCCGGCGCGCGATGCCGGTGCTGGGCGAGCAGCTCGACGTCATCGACGCGGCGGTCGGGACGCCCGGCTACAAGAAGACGCTCGCGCGCGTGTTCCCCGAGTGCCCCTCCATCTCCATCGACTACGGCGTCATGGAGAAGTCGAAGCGGATCGCCGTCATCCCCGCCGACTTCGGCTGGTCCGACGTCGGCAGCTTCGCGGCGCTCCCCGACGTCCGCCCGACCGATCGGCTCGGCAACGTCGCCGAGGGCGACGCGGTCGTGGTCGACGCCCACAACGTGGTCGTGCTCGCGAAGGGCGGGCGCCCGGTGGCGGTGGTGGGGATCGACGACGTGGTGGTGGTGGACGCCGGCGACGCGGTGCTCGTCTGCCGGCGCGACCGGGCCCAGGACGTCCGGCAGGCGGTGGAGGAGCTCTCGCGCCGCGGGCGCGACGAGGTGCTGTAGCCGGCGTCCGGACCCCCGACCCCACGAAGGGCTTGGGCGGGCCGGGCCCGTCACGACATTCCAGGACATGCGCGCGATGACGACGACGAACCTCTCCCCGACGATCTTCCGCGAGTACGACATCCGTGGGCTCGTGGACCAGGACCTCACCGAAGAGGCCGTCTTCCTCGTCGGCAAGGCGCTCGGCACCCGCGTGCGCGAGGCGGGCGGCCGGAAGGCGGCCGTTGGACGCGACGCCCGCCTGTCCGGGCCCAAGTTCGCGAAGGCGATGATCTCCGCGCTCACCTCGACCGGCGTCGACGTGATCGACCTCGGCGTCGTGCCGACCCCGCTCACCTACTTCGCGGCGCACACCGCGGGCGTGGACGGGATCTGCATGATCACCGGCTCCCACAACCCGCCCGAGTACAACGGCCTCAAGATCGGCCTCGGCGCGGCCACCTTCTACGGCGAGGAGATCCAGGCGATCCGCCGGCTCGCCGAGTCCGGTCGGTTCGCGACCGGCGCGGGGACGGTCACCCCCTACGACGTCGTCACGCCGTACCTCGCGTACGTGAAGGAGAACCTCCGGCTCGGCCAGCGCCGCCTCAAGGTCGTGGTCGACGCGGGGAACGGGACAGGCGGCGTCATCGCGGTGCCGCTCTTCCAGTCGCTCGGGATCGACGTCGTCCCGCTCTTCGTCGAGATGGACGGGAACTTCCCGAACCACCACCCCGACCCGACCGTCGAGAAGAACCTCGAGCACCTCAAGGCGAAGGTTCGCGAGACCGGCGCGGACGTCGGCATCGCGTACGACGGCGACGCGGACCGCGTCGGCGCGGTGGACGAGAAGGGGAACGTGCTCTGGGGCGACCAGATCATGATCCTCTTCGCCCGGGCGGTGCTCGCCGAGAACCCCGGCGCCGCGATCGTCGGCGAGGTGAAGTGCTCCTTCACGCTCTACGACGACATCGCGAAGCGCGGCGGGCGCGCGATCATGTGGAAGGCGGGCCACAGCCTCATCAAGGCGAAGATGAAGGAGGAGCACGCGCTCCTCGCCGGCGAGATGAGCGGTCACATCTTCTTCGCCCACCGCTGGTTCGGCTTCGACGACGGCATCTACTCGTCGGCGCGGCTCCTCGAGCTGCTCTCGCGCACCGACGCGCCCATGTCCTCGCTCCTCGCCGACGTGCCGCCGACCGAGTCGACGCCGGAGCTCCGCGTCGACTGCCCCGAGGAGAAGAAGTTCGAGGTGGTGCGTCGCGCGCAGGAGTTCTTCTCGAAGGGGTACGAGGCGGTCACGGTCGACGGCGTCCGGGTGGTGTTCCCCGACGGATGGGGGCTCGTGCGCGCCTCCAACACCCAGCCGCTGCTCGTGCTGCGGTTCGAGGCGAAGACGAAGGCGCGGCTCGACGAGATCCACCGGCTCGTGCGCGGGAAGGTGGACGAGATCCTGCGCGACGTGGGGGTCTAGTGCCGCGGCCGCTCGCGCTCGGCGTGGATCTCGGCGGGACGAACGCCCGCGCCGCGATCGTCGACGCGGACACGGGCGAGATCGTCGCCGCGCACAAGGAGCCGCTGCGCGAACGGTCGCCGGCGCAGGTCGTGGAGGTCGTGCGCGACGCGATCGCGGAGGCGACCCGCGCCGCGGGCGTCGACGCCGCCGCGTGCGGCCCGGTGGGCGTCGGCGTCGCGGGCCAGTGCCTCGGCGCGACCGGCGTGGTCCTGAACGCGCCCAACCTCGGCTGGCGCGACGTTCCCTTCGGCGCGCTCCTCGGCGCGGCGATCGGCGCGCCGGTCCGGATCGCGAACGACCTCTCCGTCGCGGCCTGGGGCGAGAAGCGGTTCGGCGCGGCGAAGGGGATCGACGACGTCGTCCTCGTGTTCGTCGGCACGGGGGTCGGGTCCGGCCTCATCCTCGGCGGCCGCCTGCACGAGGGCGCCCAAGGCGTCGCGGGCGAGTTCGGCCACGTGAAGGTGCGCCCGGCGCGCCCCGGGACCGCGCCGCGGCGCTGCGGCTGCGGCCAGACCGGCTGCCTCGAGGCGTACACCTCCGGCGTGAACGTCGCCGCGCGCGTCCGCGAGGAGATCGCCGCGGGCGCGAGCACCTCGATCCTCTCCCTCGCCGGCGGGGATCCCGCGCGCGTGAACGCGTCGCTCGTCGATGCCGCGTACCGGGCCGGCGATCCGTACGCGCGGGCGCTCTGGGAAGAGGTGGCGGAGCTCCTCGGGTCGGCCATCGGGAGCCTCGTGACGGTGCTCAACCCGGCGCGGCTCATCCTCGGCGGCGGCGTCCTCCTCGGGAGCGAGGCGCTCGACCGGCTGGTGCGCAAGCACTTCGACGCGGCGGTCTCGGCGTCGGCCACGAAGGGGCTCACCGTCGAGCACGCCTGGCTCGGCGACGACGCGGGCGTCGTGGGCGCGGCGGTGCTGGGGCGCTGAGGCGCTGAGGCGCTCGCGCCGGCCTACGGCAGCTCGAAGCGGACCTTGTAGCGGAAGCTCGTCGCGACGGCCTCGCCGCCCCGGCGCGCCGGCTCGAACTTGCAGCGGCGGACGAGGCTCGCCGCCGCCGCGCCGAACCCGTAGCCGGGGTCCTCGACGACGCGCGCCTCGGCGATCTCGCCGGTCTCGTCCACGGTCACGACGAGCACCGCCACGCCCTCGATCCCGAGCCGCGCCGCCTGCTCGGGATAGTCCTTCGCCGGCAGGACGCAGTCGCCGACCGGCTTCGGGAGCACCGTCACCTGCGTGGGCGGCACGTAGCGCTCGCTCCGGTACGGCTTCACCTCCGCGGGGGACGGCGCGGTCTTCGGCACCTCCCCGTAGAGCGTGTTCCCGGCGGGCGCCGAGAACGAGCCGCCCGGCGTCGAGCCCGACATCGAGATCCCGATCCGCACGGGCGCCTTCGCCGTCGGGGGCGCCGCCTCGGGCGGCGCCTCGTTCGGCGGGGGCGGGGCCGCGTCCGGGCGCAAAGCCTTCGGGGCGTCGCGCGGCGGCGCGAGCGGCGTGGCGCGGGGCGCGGCGCGCGGCGCCAACGTGGGCGCGGGCGGCGGGGCCTCGGGCGGGGGCAAGGGCGCGGCGTCGACCAGCTCGACCGTCACGTCCTCGCCGCGGCGGAGCGACAGCGCCTCGACGCGCGAGAGCGCGAGGAACGCCGCGGCGTGGACCACCGCGGACGCGGCGTACGCCACGGCGGGACGGAGCCGCTTCACCGCTCCTTCTCGACGTGGATCGCGAACCGCGTGACGCCCGCGTCGCGTACGAGATCGATGACCCGCACCACCGAGCCGTGGAGCGCACCCTTGTCGGCGGAGATGAGCGCGCGCGCCTCGCCGTTCGTCCGGGCGACCGCCTCCTTCGCGAGCGCGACGAGCTCGGGCTCGGTGCGGCGGACGCCGTCGAGGTACAGCTGCCCGTCGCGGGTCAGCACCACGGAGAGGATCGCACCGGTGGCCTCGCCGCCCTGGGCGGCCCGGGGAAGCTCGACCTTGATCGACGCGCGGACGATGTACGTCGCCGTCACCATGAAGATGATGAGGAGGACGAGGACGACGTCCACGAGCGGGGTGACGTTGATCTCGCTGATGAGATCGTCGTCGTCCGCGCCGCCGCCGGTGCCCGCCACGCTAGGTCCCTCCGCCACTCGTCCCCGGACTTCCTTCGCCCCGCGAAGCGGGGCTGGGGAGGGGGGGCCGCGCCTCGAGGTGGGCGACGGCCGCGTGCCCGAGGGCGGTGGCGCGCTGGGCGGCGCGCCGGAGCGACCGCTGGAACTGGTTGTAGGCGACGACCGCCGGGAGCGCGACGAAGAGCCCGACCGCGGTCGCGACGAGCGCCTCGCTGATGCCCGCCATCACCGTGCCGGCGCCGCCCGCGGCCGGGTTCCTCGCGAGGTCGAAGAAGGCGCGGATGATCCCGAGCACCGTCCCAAAGAGGCCGATGAACGGGGCGTTGTTCCCGAGCGTGCCGAGGAAGGCGAGGCGACGCTCGTACTCGAGCCGCCCGCGCTCGAGCGTCGCCGCGAGCACCTCGCGCACCGCCCGCGGGCCCTTCGCGGCGTGCGCCGCGGCGGCGCGCACCACGTCCGCCTCGAGCCCCTCGCGCCCTTCCACGGCCGCGGCCGCGCCGGCTAGGTCGCCCGCGAAGAGCCGCCGCTGCACGTCGTCGACGTCGCGGAGCCGCCGGGCGAGGAAGAACACGGCGCGCTCGATCATGACGCCGACGGAGGCGACCGAGAGACAGACGAGGAGCCACAGCACCCACTCGGCGCCGAGGTTGGTGAGGGCGAGGAGGCGGTTTGCGATCATGGGGGCCGCGGGTAGTTAAGGAGCGGGGGCTCGCGGTGTCAAGGCGCGGCTCGGGAGCGGGACGCCATCACTTGAAGTGAAATACGCTCGGTGCCCCCCGTCCGGAGCGGTCGGAGCGCGCCGCCGCCGGCGCGCAAATCGCGCGCCCGTTCCTTGACGTGAAAGATCCGAGCGCGCTAACCTCCGGTGCAACTGGTCCATCGAGGCGAGTGTGAGCTCGAAGGACGTTCCGAGGAGGGAGCACCGAATGCCTGCGAAGAAGAAGGCGACGAAGAAGAAGGCGACGAGGAAGCCGGCCGCGAAGAAGAAGACCACCAAGCGGCGGTAGCTGAGCTCCTCGTGAAGATCGCCGCGGCCGCCTTCGGGCGGCCGCTGCATTTTTGCGGTACGCATCTCCCGTGTCGCTGAACGCCGAGGAGCTCGAGGCGGTCGTCGCCGAGCTCGCCCCGCTCGCCGGGGCACGGGTCGACGCCGTGCGCGTGCACGCCGGGCGGGCGCTCACCTTGGAGCTCCTCGGGTCGCGCGGGCCCGCCCTCCTCCTCGTCTCCGCCGAGCCCGACGTCACCCGGCTCCACGTCGCCCGCGCGCGCCCCCCGCGCGCCGGGCCGCCGGGCGCCTTCCAGCAGCTGCTGCGCCGCGAGCTCGAGGGCGCGCGGCTCGCGTCGATCGAGACGCTGCCCGGCGACCGCGTGGTCGCGCTCCGCTTCGCCGCACCGGCGGGGGCGCTCCGCCTCGCCGCCGAGCTCACCGGCCGTCACGGCAACCTCTTCCTCGTCGGCCCGGACGGCGTCATCCGCGCGAGCGCAGGTCGGAACCTCTCCCAGCGTCGCGCGCTCGTGCCCGGGCAGCCCTACGTCCCGCCCACGATCCGGCCGGAGGCACCGCACGGGACCGTGCGCTTCACGCCGGTCGCGGGCGCGCCGTTCCCGCTCTCCGCCGCGATCGAGGACGCCTACGCGCGGATCGAGGCGGAGCGGCGCCTCGCCGAGCTGCGCCGCCGGCTCCGCGAGCCGGTGCGGGCCGCCATCGCGCGGGGCGCTCGCGCGCTCGAGCGGCTCGCGGACGAGGCGGCCCGCGTCCCGGCCGCGGAGGCCGACCGCCGGGCGGGCGAGCTCCTCGCCCGGAACCTCGGGAAGGTCCGCCGGGGCGCGGGCGAGGTGACCGTGACGGAGTGGACCGCGGACGGCGCGCGCGAGGTCGCGATCGCGCTCGATCCCGCCCTCGGGCCGCAGGCGAACGTCGAGCGCCACTTCAAGCGCTACCGGCGCATCGTCGAGTCCGCGGCCCGCGTCGCGGCGCGGACGGCGGAGGTCCGCGCCCGCACCGAGGCGCTCCGCGCGCTCTTCGCCGCGATCGACGCGACGGAGGAGGGGGACCTCGACCGGCTCGAGCGCGAGGCGCGCAAGCTCGGGGCGGCGCCGCGGCCCGCGCCCGTCGCGCGGCGCCGCAAGGACGAGCCCGCGCCGCCGTACCGAAGCTTCCGCTCGGCCGCGGGCGTCGCGATCCTGGTCGGCCGTGGCGCGGCGGAGAACGACGCGCTCACCGTCCGCGTCGCGCGCGGGAACGACCTGTGGCTGCACGCGCGCGGGCAAGCCGGGGCGCACGTGGTGGTCCGGCTCGAGCGCGGACGCGCTCCGGACCAGGAGACCTTCCTCGACGCGGCCCACCTCGCCGCCCACTTCTCCGACGCGCGCGGCACGCCGCAGGTCGAGATCGCCGCCACGCGCGCGAAGCACGTCCGCAAGGCGAGGGGCGCCGCCCCGGGCGCGGTCACCTACAGCCAGGAGAAGGTCACGCTCCTCCGGGTGGACCCCGGTCGGCTCGACCGCCTGCTCTCGGAGGAGGAGCCGGCGCAATAGCCGAGCCCTCGCTCGCTCGCTCCCTCCACGAGCGCCGGCTCGCACGAATGGGCTCCAGGCCCTTGATGGGCGGTGCGCCCCCTTCGTAGGATCGGGCCCGCGTGGGGCGCCCTACCGAGTCGAGCCGACAGCTGGACCTCTTCGACGCGCGGCGCGCGCCGCGCGCCGCGAACTTCTCGTCCGCGCGCGAGCTCGCCGACGCGCTCTCCGATCTCCTCGCGGAGCGCGTTCGACTCACCGTGCACGACAACCGCTCGACCATGGTCTCGTTCCGGAGGAACCCGGACGAGATCCACTACCGCGTCCACCACATGTTCCTCGAGTCGCCGCACGAGGTCGTCGCGGCGCTCGCGGCGTTCGCCGCCCCGAAGCGGGGTGCGGCCGCGCGCCGGCGGGAGGCGGGCACCCACATCGACGCGTTCGTGAAGCGGAACCGCGCGCGGATCGCGATGCCCCGCGCGGACCGGCTGCTCGCCCGCGGGCGCTTCCACGAGCTCCAGGAGATCTTCGACCGGCTCAACCTCGAGCGCTTCGACGGGAAGATCGAGGCGCGCATCGGCTGGGGCCCGGTCCGCCAGGGGCGCCGCCGGCGCACGGTGAAGACCGGGGTCTACGTGCAGGACGCGCGGATCATCCGGATCCACCCGACGCTCGACCGCGCCGAGGTGCCGGAGTTCTACGTCGCGGCGGTGGTCTTCCACGAGATGCTCCACCAGGCGGTGCCGGCGCGCGAGCTGGGCGGGCGGCGCATCGTCCACGGGCCGGAGTTCAGGCGCCACGAGCGCGCCTACCCCGACCACGCCCGCGCGCGGGCGTGGGAGGAGCGGAACCTCTCGCTCCTGCTCTCGTCCCCGAAGTGACGGCGTCCGGCGCGGCGAGCCCGCGGCGGCACCAAATGGTCTCCGCCGTGGCCGCGCCGCGCGCGCGGGGGGTCCCCAGATTCGGCGCTGAGCCGGATCGTGCGCCGCACCCTCGCCCTCCCCCTCACCGTCGCGCTCGCCCTCGGCGCGGGCGGGTGCCTGCGCCCGCGCGGCACGGCGGAGGAGCCGCTCGTCGTCGACGTCCGCGTCGAGGGCGTGCGATCGGTGAACGAGGACCAGCTCCGCGAGCGCCTCGCGACGCAGGCCACCGGTCGCTGGACCTGGAACGAGCCCTACCGGCTCGACCCGGACGCGCTCGCCGCGGACCGGCGCCGGGTCGAGGCGTTCTACCGCGACCGCGGCTACTACGAGGCCCACGCGGAGGTCGCGGAGGAGCCGGTCGGAGCCGGCCGCGTCCGCGTCGTGTTCCGGGTGAGGGAGGGCCGCCCGACCCGGGTGACGCAGGTGACGGTGAACGGGCTCGACGCGGCGCCCGAGGCGCGCTCCCTCGTGGGCGCGCTGCCGCTTAAGCCCGGCGACGTCTTCACCCTCTCCGCCTATGACGGCGCGCGGGCGCGGATCGCCGACGCGCTCGCGCGGACCGGATGGGCCACCGCCGAGGTGACCCAGCGCGCGGTGGTGCTGCCGGACGCCGCGACCGCGGAGGTGACCTACGACGTCGCCGCCGGGCGGCGCTGGCGCTTCGGGCCGATCGCGATCGTTGCCGGGAGCGAGCTGCCCCGCGGCAAGATCCTCGACCAGGCCCTCGGGGCGATCACGCCCGGCAACTGGTTCGACGAGACCCGCCTCCCCGTCGCGCAATCCCGGGTCTTCCAGCTCGGCGCGTTCGGCGGCGTCCGCGTCCAGCGGGCGAAGCCCGACGAGGAGCGGGGCACGATCGGGATCGTCGTCTCCATCCAGCGCGCGCCGTTCCGGACGATCCGCGTCGGCCCGGGCGTCGACCTCACCCCGATCCGCTGGGACCTGCACGCGCTCGCCGCCTGGCAGGACCGGAATTTCCTCGGCGACCTGCGCCGGCTCGGGCTCGAGGCGCGGCTCGGGTTCGCCTGGCTTCCGAGCCCGTGGCACCCGGTCCGGGAGGGCCCGGTCTACCTGCTCGCGGCCGACTTCTCGCAGCCCGGGGCGTTCACGCGCTGGGTGGATGCGAGCGCCCGCCTCGAGATCGAGCGCGGGATCGAGCAGGCGTACGACTACCAGGCCGAGCGGCTGCGGCTCAGCCTGCCACTCCGACTCTCGAGCCGCTGGAAGCTCATCCCCTCCTACAACGTCGAGGTCTACACGCTCTCGAACTTCGGGACCCTCTTCTCGCTGGATCCGAGCTCCGGCGGGCCGGCCCTCGAGAACTGCAAGGGGAGCGTGTGCCTGCTCTCGTACCTCGAGCAGATGGTCGCCTGGGACGGGCGCGACGACCCGCTGAACACGCGCAAGGGCGTCTACGTCGGGATCACCGTGCAGGAGGGGCTCGACATCGCGACCTACGGCTACCGATATCTTCGATTCGTGCCGGAGGCGCGCCTCTTCCGCCCGCTCTGGGGCCGAACGGTGTTCGCGGCGCGCGCCCGCGTGGGCGCGCTCCTGCCGCTCGGCGAGCCCGGCCTCCCGCCGCTCGTCGCGCGGTTCACCGCGGGCGGGCCCCTCTCGATGCGCGGCTACTACACGCGGCGCCTCGCCCCGATGGCGCTCGTGGGGAGCGAGTGGGTGCCGCTCGGAGGAAACGGGGTCGCCGACGGGAGCCTCGAGCTCCGCTTCCCGCTCGCCGGGGCCCTCGGGGCGGCCCTCTTCCTCGACGCGGCGTCGGTGTCGGACGCGTCGGGATCGCCGGAGGAGTGGCAGCGCGCGCTCGACACCGCCACGCTCCAGTGGGCGGCCGGGTTCGGCCTGCGCTACCTCACGCCGTTCGGGCCGCTGCGGCTCGACGTCGCCGCCCGCCTTCCCGATCGGTGGTCGCTCGATCGCGACGCGTTCCCCGCGGTGCCGTACACCCGCTGGCCCGACGGGGCCTTCCACCGCGAGCCGCTCGTGGCGATCCACGTATCGCTCGGGGAGGCGTTCTAGTTGGCGGCGACGGCGGCGCTTTGGGCGATGCGGGCGCTCCGGGCCGCCGGGTGGGCGCTCCTCGGCGCCTTCACCCTGGCGGGCCTCGCCCTCTCCCTCGTCGCCCTCCTCGCCGAGCTCCCCGCCACCCGGCCGCTCGTCGCACGCGCCGTGATCGGCGCCGCGAGCGCCCGGATCGCGGGCCGGCTCGAGCTCGAGGGGATCGCGGTGCTCCCGCAGGGCGGGCTCGAGCTGCACCGGCTCCGGGTATTCGATCCCGACGGGCACCTCGTGCTCGCCGTCGGGCGCGCGCGGATCTCGGCGGACGCGACCGCGCTCCGGAGCCGCCGCGTGGGGGTCGCGATCGAGCTCGACCACCCCTCGGTGCTCCTCGAGGAGGAGCGGGACGGCGGCGTGTCGATCGGACGGGCGTTCGAGCCGCGCCGCTCGCAAGTGGAGGGCCCTCCGGGCCGCGCCGGACCAGCGGGCGGAGCGCCCTCCGGCGCGGGCTTCACCGTGCAGATCACGCGGCTCGAGCTGCGCGCAGGCGACGTGTGGTGGGTCGACCGCGATGGGAACACCCGCCTCGAGGCCTCCGGGATCGACGTCGTCGCCCGCGGGACGCTCTCCGCGGCGCGCCTGCGCGCGGAGCTCCGCCTCCGGGGCGAGCTCGCGGCGCCGATCCAGACGCCGGTCGCGCTCGAGGTCGTCGCCGCGCTCACCGGGTCCGCGCTGCGGGTCCCGCTCCTGAAGGTCGACGCGGCCGATTCCGCGGTGTCGCTCGCGGGAGAGGTGGACTTCGCGCGTCGCGCGGGCCGGGTCCTCGTCGAGCGGCTCGGGATCTCCCGCGCGCGGGCCCTCGCGCTCTTCCCCGCGGCCCCC
>WNGL01004697.1_pt1 | contig 26479 bp, 22 predicted proteins | sample 5400591 | NCBI WGS metagenome assembly WNGL01 (sample SAMN13153377, study PRJNA577476) | soil metagenome | isolation source: 80 cm soil or saprolite under Garry oak tree replicate 1 | place: USA:California | collected 2016-06-15 | reverse complement strand
CGGTAATATGGGCGCATGTGAGCCGTGGAAGCGATACAACAAGGTTCTCTCGATCGCCTGACGTGTCACGACTACTTGCTGAAGATACCGATGTTACGATGCGACGATGCTACGTATCATTGACATACAACGATTAGCTATGCTTCAAGTGTAATATAGAACATATGTTCTTGTCAAGGGGTGAAGGTCTGGTGATTACCCAGAAGTAAAGAGTAGCAGCGGAGAGCCTGACAAGGACAGGGCCCCTGTCAGGGAGCGCAACAATCTCATGCACACTCTACGAACGGCGATTACTCAACCTTATTGACAATTGAGCACCTCTAGCGTACCCTTCTCTCAGGAAATACTTTGTTTGCAGTTACAAAACAGTCACCTCTGTTTTTGCAGGAGAGTTTTGGAGAAAAACCATGGCTGACTTTCTACGCAAACTCTTTGGTCGCCAACAAGCTCCACATCCCGATGACGAAGATACCGACCTGACAAAGTTCTACACCAATTCAGAGCATGCCCTCAATTTGTTCGAGCAACTGACAACTGCAACAACCCCACCCAAACACCTATTCGTGATCCACGGTATTGGTGGCGTGGGCAAGTCTACCCTGCTGAAAATGTACGCCCTCTCCTGTCACAAACACCTTATCCCCGTCGCGATAGTCGCTAGTGAAGAGGCTCCTTCGCCTGTCGATGTACTTGCAGCCTGGACAGATGACCTCAGCCACAACGACATTACTCTACCTGTCTTCCAGAAAACGTTGAACCACTACCGTGCCATCCAGGCCAAAGTAGAAGCCGAGGCAAAAAAGACGCATCAAGCAGGATTCCAACTCGCTAGCGAGCTGGGCAAGACTGCCGCGAAAACCGCCATCACCATAGCCGCCAGCGCCATTCCGGTTGTTGGGCCGCTGGTAGGTGCAGTGGGAGGCCAGAGTGCAGGAGTCTTTGTCGATTGGCTGCGTAGCTTCCTCTCTAAGCCTGACACGGACCTCTACCTTGATCCAGCAGGACGATTGGACGCCGATTTTCTGAGCGACCTGACCCGCGTTACTGCACGCCAGCGCATTGTATTGATGGTTGATACCTATGAGCAGATGACAGCAATGGATGACTGGATGCGTGAGTTGGCGCGGCGCTTGCCCAAAAACGTGTTACTGGTCATTGCCAGCCGAGCAGTACCTGCATGGGACCGTGCCTGGCAAGAGTGGATGGGCAAGACTGAAATCTTTGAGATGAAGGAGATGAGCGCTGCTGATCTGCGCACCTTGGTGCGACGCTATTATGCCTATATCCGCAGTGGCGACCCTGACCCAAGGCAAGTGGAAACCATCGTTCAGTTTGCTCGTGGCTTGCCCATGGTCGCGACAACGGTGGTACAGTTATGGGTGAAGTATGGCGCCGAGGACTTCCAGGCCGTACGGCCCCAGGTAGTGGCAGACCTGGTAGATCGCCTGCTTGAGGGCGTCCCACAAGAGATGCGACCAGCATTTGAGGCGGCGGCAGCGCTGCGCTACTTCAACGTCGATGCGCTGAGTGCCTTGCTGGAAGGCGGCAATGCCGAGACGTTGTATGCCGAATTGCGACGCTGGCCGTTCATCCGCTCACGTCGGGAGGGCTTGGCTGTCCACAACACGATGCGCGAGATGATCAACGAGGCATTGTATGAGCGTACGCCAGAGCAGTTCCACAAGCTACATGAGCGAGCAGCAGCATATTACGAAGCGCGACTTAGGCAGGCGATAGGCGACGAGCGCGAGCGCTACGCAGCGGAGCGACTGTATCACTATATATGCGCTGATGAGGATAGTGGGATACGGCTATTCCAGGAAACAGCACAGGAACTTACACGCCTCCCACAATGTTGCCAATTATGGGAGGCATCCTCTGAAGACGAAGGAGACCAGGTAGGACTGACACGGAAGATCACACGGATGTGCTGCTCATCTACCTCGACTCGTTTGACCAGAGTGCGAATAATCTCACGACGCGTGAAAAAATCAGCGTGTTGTAACCCCGTTTTTACTTTAGCGGCAAAGGTTTCCAACTGGCCCAAAATGAGACGCAGTTCACCTTCCACCTCCGCCTCCTCTTTGAGGCTTTGTATTTGTGTTTCAAGGTGCTGCATTCGTTCGCGCATACGGGTCACTCTCGGTTCAAATTCCTGTTTGTCAATCAGCCCATCGGCATAACTATCGATCAGGCGTGCGATCCCTCGGCGGAGCTTGCTCATCTGGATTTCTAATCCGTTGTGCTCATTGGACTGCTCTTGCGGAAGCAAACGGCGTCGGTATTCTTGCTCCAAGCGCTCTGGCTCCTCAAGCAGTCGGTAGACTTCTTGCCAAACCACAGCATCGGCCTGGTCCAGACGTAGTTCTTTGTTCCAACAGACACGTTCGAAGCCTTGCCTTGGAATATTCATTGCGCCTGCACAGCGGTAATAGGCATTGCGTGCATCATTGGTTCGCCCACAATAAGCATACCCACATTTGGCACAGACGAGCAAGCCCTGCAATAAGTAGCGGGAGCCTTTCTCCGGAATACGTGCTCGCCGCTTGTTCTCTTCCAATTGCTCTTGCACGGCTTCGAACAAAGCTGGCTCGACCAGGGCAGGGACAGGGATAGTGATCCACTCTGCTTTCGGAGCATCGTTTCCCGCATATCCGCGCCGTGATTGCTCAGGCCTCCCTCGTGGAGCCCGCAAACGTGGCCCGACAGGGAGCCAGCGTGGTTTGCCAAAGGCCGCCTCTCCTTTGTAGGCAGGATTTTTTAACATATCCCAAATGGTTTTGTGATCCCAGTGCTCTTTGCCCGTCTGTGTGCGGATACCAGCTTGGTGAAGGCGGCGACACACCGCGTTGATCGTGCAGCGCTCTTGACCCACCCAAGCAAACACCTGTTGCACGATGCGAGCTTCGTCAAAAACAATCTCAAAACGGGCTTCTCCACCTCCTTCCTGCTTGTTTACGTAGCGATAACCGTAGGGTGCATGGCAGAGGATACCGACGCGTCCCTCCTGGGCAGCATGACGCTTTCCTCGTCGGCTCCGTTCGAGGAATTTTGCTCGCTCGTATTCGGCAATCACCCCTTGAACTTGCAACAGTAACTGATCTTCAGGAGTCTGCCCCAGAGGCCGATTAAGAAAGATGACTTCTACCCCTTGCTGGTTCAATTCATCCAACAAGAGCACCTGATAGGCATAGTTGCGAGCAAATCTGTCGGGACAATGCACATAGAGCCGATCCATGCCACCTGCTGCAGCCACATCGCGTAAGCGCTCCAGGGCTGGTCGAACTAGCGTTGAACCGCTGTACCCCTCATCCACAAATTCGAGCACACTGTTCTGCTCAAAGCCATCTGCGGTGATCCGCGCACGGATTTCTGCTAACTGGCTTTCAATCGTTTTGGCCTCTGCTTGCTGCTCCGAGGAAACACGAGCATAGAGGGCCACTTGTTTGGTATTCATGCAATCTTCCTTTCTGCGCCCTCGGGCGACTGGACGTGACGAACTTGTGACGTCCACTTTCCTGAAGAAAGGCGTCGTCGGGATTCTGGAATGAGATAGGCATACGCCTCACGGAGCAGATCGTGTTGCAGGCGATGGGGCTCAAACATGATGTTGACCTCCAGAGGCGGACGCTGACGACGGGAAACTTTGGACATACAATGCTCCTGGACCCTGGGAACATGAGCCTTCGTGGGACAATGTTGAACGGGGAGGCGAGGCTTGAAGCTGGTCTCTCAGACGAGTGTGAAGGTCGCTACGCAGGATCTCTTTGATATACTCCCAGTTTATCACAGTTTTGGTAACATTGTGGGGGGCGTGTACACGCTACCGACTGATAAACCGACTGCGAACACTGCTGAACGACGTGAACACCTACCCGCTGGAGAGGGCGAATAGTCGCTTGTGGAGAGAGTACTACAATGCTCGCTTGGCACATTTGGAAGTAAACATACAGCGTGCTGAGGAGACATATCGGATGATTACGGAGAATAAGGATGTAGAGCCGAAGTTGCGGGCATATGCATTATGTGATTGGGGGGATATACTCCGTCGGTGGGAACGTCTGCGTCAACCAGGTGTAGAAGAAAAAGCCATTCATGTACTCGAGTCGAGCTTGCAGCTGGGAAGCCCAATAGACGTGAAGTTGGCGATGAGTTGGCTATATTTAAATGACATCTATATTACCCAGGCCAACTGGGAAAGGGCTCTTTTTTATCTTGATCAAGCCCGAAGATTCTTCAGCGAACGCGCTGATTATGCAGGGCTTCTTAGTGTTCTCGACAATGAGCGTAGAATATATGCACGTCAAGGTAACTTTAGGAAAATGTTTGGTATTGAGAAAGAGATGTGGAACACCTATACAGCAACAGGAGAGCTCTCTTACCTGAGAACTCGCATTGCTCCCTGGTTAGAGCGCATGTTTGCAGGACATTATGTCCAAGCAGAGAGAGAATATCGGTCAGTAATAGAAGTTGCTAAATCCCTACAAGACCAAGAACTCCAAGCTCCTGTAACCCGTAATTTGGCATTTTGTTTGGCCCTTCAGAACAAGTCTACTGAAGCTTTTATCTGTGCAGAGGAAGGACTTTCTATTGCACGCAGCCTGGGAAGCGGAGGCAAAGTGGATGTGTATTTGGCATTCGTTCTTTATGGGATGACGTGCTTGGAGTGTGGGAAACTAGACAAGGCCGAGGAATATCTCACCCAGGGGATTACTCTTGGACAACAGCTTGGTGCTCAACTTGATCTAGCGCCTCGGTACCTTGGCGTAGTTTATGAAACCCTGAAGAGATATGATAAAGCTGAACGCTTCTACCATGTTTCTCAGGCGGGAGCACATCGGTGGGACCGACACTACCATGAGTGTGGTGCCCTTACTGGCTTAGTACGCGTGAAATATGCCCAGAAGGACTTCGCTGCGATTCCGCCACTTTGGACAGAAACCGAGCAACTGGCACAGGAGTATGAGTATAATGATTACTTCACCTCACTCTATCTCACCAGGGGACATCTTACCTGGGATGGTCTCATCCTCGAATGGGAGAGCGACTTCGACTCTGCTTTACGCTATTACCACCACACTCTCATCTACGCTCTACGCTACAACCGCTTCTTGCTGGACGAGGCCTTATCAGGACGAGAGCAAGGCACACCTCTACGTCCCATCATTCTGCATTGCCTTGAGCACGGGGAAGAAGGTCAGCGTATGCTCATCGCCTTGCGAGACTGGTGGCAGAGCGGCATCAATGGCATTGGTACATCACGACCTGATACCATCTCTCCCATTCCAGAGGGAATTCCCCTACTGGAGGCAGAGCGCATTGCCCGTAAGCGGGAACCCGGAGATGGTTCGCCACAGAAAGATGTGGTGGAGCAAATCGATACGGCGCTGACAATGGCAAATGGGGGAGAAAGGCTTTCTCCCTGAGACATTTGGTTGTGTACGTGGTCGTGATGGAAAAGCCTCCCGTTGCTCCGACTACGCTTCTTGCAAGTGGTCCAACTCTCAGCAAAGTCGTTGGGGGAGAGCTTTCAACTCTCCCTCTTTTGTGGGTAATCACCAGGTGAAGGTTGGCTCATCGACACATGCTCATCTAACAAACAGATGTAGGGATTTGCGAATGTTTAGAAAAGGGGGGCATGCACGAGGGAGTCAATGTGCCGACCAAGCAGCAAGAACAGCTCAAAACAGAGTTGAGACCCCCATTCCGCAGTTCCAAGAGCTAAGTCTAGATTTTTGATAGAGTGGACCCAGTAGAGCCAAGAATTGGGCATGGAACGGTTGCAGGCTTAAGAGGAAGGAGGTGGTGAGAGCCTCAGCATGCACATGCAAGAACTCATTGTCCTCAAAGCATTGAAAGACCAACGCATCAAAGAAGTGGCGACCTTTGCAGTCACCAGACTTCACTCTTCTTTCTATCATCATACCTCATCCGTCAACCACAGCGCATCGTCTAAACGACCGATGTATTTTCGCGCGCCTTCGGGTATGCTTTATATCAAATCCTGATGATTACTATACATTGGGCTGACACAATCGGCTTGAGAAGCCAACTTGCTGTTATACGAATGTACAGTGATTAACCGGATTTGATATTAGTTGGTGAACGTTTTGAACCCCCATTGATTGCATAAGGAGAAACATGCCATGGCCAGGTCTGCACAACGAGAAACCGGTTTCGCGGCAGTGAATGGCACGCAGTTATACTACGAGATGCTGGGCAAGGGCCATCCTTTCGTGCTCATCCACGGTGGGTACATGGACAGGAGGATGTGGGATGACCAGTTCCATGCATTTGCCGAGCACTACCGAGTGATACGCTATGATGTGCGCGGCTTTGGCAAATCGGAACTCCCCCAGGTGCCGTATGCCGACAGGCAGGATCTCTACGATCTGCTGCAATGTTTAGGCGTTGAAAAGACGTACCTCCTCGGTCTGTCTCTGGGAGGAATAATCGCCATTGACTTTACCCTTGAGCATCCCACTATGGTGGATGCCCTGATCCTGGTTGGCTCACCTGTACCCGGCTTTCCCCTAGAGTTACTATATACTGAAGAGCAGCTCGAGCAACAGCGATCACGCTGGGCAGCCTTCGAAAAAGCCAGACAGGAGCGCAATATCCCTGCGCTGGTGGATGCCCTGATGGAAGACCTCACGCTTGTTCCTTCCTCAAACTATCCCGCTGCGCGACAGAGGGTGCGCAACAACTTATCGGAATACTCGTTTGCCTGGGTGCTAGATCCCGCTCCCAGGCAGGAACTTGAACCTCCAGCGTATGAAAGGCTCTCCGAAATGCATGTGCCGACACTGCTCATGCTGGGCGCCGAGGACGACCCCCGACTCTTCAAAGATGCGGACAAACTCGAACGAGATATCGTGGGTGCCAGGCGAGTGACCATTGCCGAGACTCATCACATGCCGAATATGGAGAAGCCGGAGGAATTCAACGCCATCCTCCTGGATTTCTTGGGCAGGCTGTGAAGCATTCCCTGTGCTTACGCCTGTGACACTCTGCTGGCGTTACAACGCCGCAGCTTCTGGCAGTTGCCTGCCAGCCACGTGCGCCGTGTCCGGGCGGCTACGCTTGCCCACATGATGTGGGTGACGATACATGACATCTTGCGGTGGAGTCAGTCGTCCGACTTCACCGTAGAGATGTCGGGATAAAATATTGGCGCTTCCCACAATATCCCTATGCCGTACCAAGCCACAGACAGGACAGACAAAATGCCTTCCTCGTGGCTTGTGTTCATGACGGCACTGTGGGCAGGTTTTGCTGGTCTTTTGCTCATTGATCAGTGCTGGTACGCTGATCCCAGCGGCCTGTGCTTTATAGGTGATATACTCTCTCTGCTTGCCATGTGACCACATACTAATTTTCTGCTGTTGGTTCCGATGGAGTCGTTTGCCATCGGCGACATCCCGGACGTCACCGATCACGACGGTTCCAACCTGGTGCTCCACCGCCCAATCTACCACGGCGCGACTGGCTTTGTGTTCCAGGTCCCGCGTCTTGCGCTGCTGTTTGGCCAGAAAGCGGTGTTTCCGTCGTTGGAGTCGTCGCCAGGCTTTTGACCCTTTCTGCTTCCCCGATTGCAGGGTTTGGAGTGTCGAGAGGCGTTTGGCGGTATATTGGCGCTGAGATCGCAGTTCCCGTAAAGAAATGACCACGGCATGCGTTCCATCGGTGATGGCGGCAGGATGTATCTCGCCAAGGTCCACTGCCGCGATGCCTGGTCCAGGAGAGGGTGTCGCTACACTTCCATCCTCAATGGTCAGGTGCCACTGGTAATGCCTTCCGGCGCGATCCCAAACCAACTCCACCTGGCGAAAGGAGGATGGTGGAATGGAGGCAAGAGACGTAGGCACGGTCACCAGAATGGGAGAAAGTCCACGAGCACGGGCAAGGCGCAGCATGCCATCCTTGATCCGCATCCCGGTGTGTTTCCAGGTGGTGGTGCGATAGCGTTTGCGCTTGTGAGGATAATGCACGTCCAGCCCCGCAGAGCGGGCCGCTTTGGCCGTTTTGCAGGCTTCTGAGAACCCCTGTTGAGCCGCGTCTCGGCTATGCGCATGCAGGCGTGTCGGCCCACCCAGGCTATCTTCCAGGCGGCTCTGGGCTCCTGGGGAGAGCCAGATGCCTTTGCGGCGATAGACCCGGTAATGCCAGATCATCGTCCGGCTATAGATCACTCCACTTTCGCGGTTGAGTGCGTCGGCTTCCTCTCTGGGAAGCACACAGGGCAGGTGGATGGTTCGGATCATGCTGTTTCCTCGAGATGCAGGTCTTGTCTTCCTGTTCTTTTGGCACGTTCCCAACGCGGAAATCCTCTTGCCTCGACCTCACCACGGGATGAATCATGCGTGGCTTGCGGTCGAGGGTCTTGTCACAGAAAAGAACACTGGGAAAGCTTCCGGCCTGCTGGCAGGCGTGTAACCTCTGGCACCTCCCTTTAGAGATGGGGAGTAGTCACCAAGTTCGCAAAGTTGCAGACATCAAACGCTCAGGCGCAATGGTTCATCTTTCTCCTCGATCAACGCTATCTCCAGGCCAATATCGTTCAGGTGCATCAAACGCTCAGGCGCGATAATTCATTTTCTGAAGGCAGTAGGGATGCGGCAGCCCTCTCCTCTATGCGTACCTGGCCCATCCCCATAGTTGTCTTGTAGCCAACTCCCGAGTAACGGGCAAATTGGGCCAGCATAGAGAGTTGTCTGGCGAGGGTGTCGTCGCCATGTATCTCATAGTGGCAGAACCCGGTGAACCCTTTTTGTGTATACCTTGGATAGTGAAGGGTATGTGTGGAGAGGCTATCACACGCTGTCATAACCACATTACGCCGAATAAAGTCTTGTAATGTGAGTTTCTCGACTTTCAAGGCCTCCGGAGCATAACTATTCCAGACGCGTATCAAGCTGTCCCATACCAACAGTGGTTCTGGAAAGAGCGCAAAATAGTCGCCATTCATGTTGAAGGCAGTCGGACTGGCGAAGCGGAGAGAGATCGAACGGCAGAGTGAGCTCTCGGCGAGTTGCTGCCAGGAGGTTCTCATTGCCCAGCCGGTCGTATCAGCGGCTGGAGTCGAGAGAAGGCGAGTCCACGTAAATAATGCCTTATCCAATCGCACATCAAGGCATCCTGCGTCGAGCAAAAAAGTGCTCAAACAGTGCCAAAGCTGTCCCTCATCGAACAAGGTTACGCGCACATAATACGTCTGTCCTGGAAACAGGATCACTCTTTCCTCTTGAAACTGGCCGCCAAGAAGAGGTGAGAGCGTAAAGGGGCGGTATCCTGGCTCATCATGTAATCTGGCGTTAAGATCCGCATCTCCTCGTGCAATCAAATGAAGAAACATGGCATGGACTTGATGTCCCATGGTCGGAGGAAGTGTTGCATGTTGTTGCGCTTGTAAAGCAAGGAGAGCAGAATAGAGCAGGGTATCTCGTCTGTTCATGGCGAAGCCTCGTATCCGGTCGATTTGAATCGTGCCTGAAAACTGTTCAGTTAAAGCTACGAGGACCTGTTAGAGAATGGTTCTACTTATTTGAGTATAGAACATAGATTCTATTTCGTCAACGAGGGCAAGCACGGAATCCCTTGCCGAAAGTCTTGGGGAGGAAGCACCGCCACGTTCACTTGGTATCTCACACTCTTCTGTAATATGCTGTGCAAGTGAAATCAACTATCACCGCCAAACTGAAACTGGCGCTTTCGCCTGACCAGTTCCGAGCGCTGCGAACCACCCAACTGGCCTATCGTGATGCACTGAACAGGGTAAGTGCCTATGCGTTTGCGCATGGCAAGACCAGCAATCAGCGCCGCCTGCAACGCGAGACCTACGCTGATGTGCGCGCTCATTTTAGCTTGCCTGCCCAGATGGCTTGCAATGTCCCGCGCCAGGTGGGCAGTACCTATCAGACCCTATGGACGAAAGCCTGCAAGAACGCCGAAGCTCGCAGACCGGGCTACACCAAATGCCGCTTCAAGGGCTTGGACAAGCCACCCAAGTATGTCTCGCCTACGCTTACCTACAACTTGTGCCAGCGATTATTCCCTCAGAACCGGGCAAGAAGTCAGCATCCTGACACTCTCTTGTCGGATTCATGTTCCCTACCAGGGCTGGAGCCGCCATGTGACCCTGTTCCATGCAGGAGCCACCTTCGGCGCGGCGAAACTCTGGTATGACCGGGGTCGGAAACGCTTCTATCTGCTGGTGACTCTGACCATCGAAATCCCCGACCCCACGCCTGAAAGCCAGCGACAGATAGTGGGCGTTGACGTAGGAAGCCGCTATCTTGCCACTGTTGCGACCCTTGGCAAGGGGGCACAGTTCTATTCTGGAAACGTGTTGCATTTGTCGGCTCACAGAACCTCACCCGCGAAGCGCTCAACTACAACCGCGAGGTCGGCGCACACCCATCTCAAGTTTCGCCCGCGCCGAACGGGCAAACAGGGTCATAGGAGTCAGAGGCTCATTCTTGCAGAAACCATCTGGACTGACTTCTAGAGGTCGATCAGTTTTGTTACAGCAGGTAACGAACGGAGCAATAGGGAGGTAAACGGAGCATGTACGAACCCTGTAGGGAGGGAGGGTATTCGTGATTGCTTTGTATGTGGTTATCGGCTAGCAGGAATGCGGGGACCAAGGCACTATTATCAAGGGCTGCCTTTCTGAGCCTGGTTGGTGGCTGGGAAAATCGTTCGTGTAAAAAGGTTCGCCAGTTCATAAACTTGTTTGTTCCATGAGTTTGCATGCATCAGCGGTTGCCAGGTGAACGTAGATCAACGAGGTTTCTACCTTCTCATGGCCCAAGAGGTCTTGGATCTGCCGAGGGGTAAAGCCTTTCTCCGCTTTATGCGTGGCGCATGTATGTCTAAGCGAGTGGCAGCTAAATTGCTTGACGATGCCTGCCAGGCTGCGGTATTTCTGCACAATATCCATCACTCCTCGCGCAGATATGCCAGTGCCCTGATAATTTAAGAACAGCTGCTGATCCAGGCTTCGCGGGCGGTCTGCGAGGTATGCACGTAGGGCCTGGGTTGCTTTCTTCTCCAGGTACACCGTCCGTTGTTTGTTGCCCTTGCCATGAATGAGCATGGTTTGGCCGTCCAGGTCAACATCAGTCAGCAGGAGACGGGTCAACTCCTCGACCCGAATACCGGTTTGCAGGAACAGTTGTAAGATGGCATAGTCCCGGCTATGGCCTGCGGCGGCATTCAACAGCCGCGTATATTCATCCACGCGCAAGAACACACGGCTCTTGCGCTCCTTTTTGGGCATGGCGATGGTGGCCGCAGGGGAAGCAGGGAGTCTGTTCTCATCTACCAGGAACTTGCAATACTCGCGGATCGCCGCCAATTTGCGCGCCCTGGTGACGCCTGAGCGCCCGTGGTCTGCCAGGTAGGAGAGATAGTCGATGATGTGAGACCGGCTGATGTGGTGCGGGGTGGTCACCGTGATATCGTTCTCAGCGAGCCAGGTGAAGAACTGCGTCACATCAGTGCGGTAAGCGGTGATCGTGTGCTCGCTCGTATTGCGAGCCTTCAAGCTGTTCAGATACCTGGTGAGTGTGGTCGTGAGTGCTGTTGGGATCTCCATATTTTATTCTCCTTCTGCTGTGATCTATTCGGAGTATGCCTGTTTTTCGGCGCACTGGCAAACGCGAAATTTTGCACGTTTTGGTTCGTATAACCAGGGCACATCTGCGTTCTATTGAACCAGGTATCGGAAGCAACGAGCGGGGTGGGCACGGGGGTGGCTCGTAGAATTCCTCATTATAAGAAGCTACGCACGAAATGCCGGAATTATGGGCTTAGCGTATGTGTACGCTGAAATCGGGGCGATACCCTTTTTATCCTGTTTCAGGAAAGGAGATAGGGAGGTGCCGAAGGGGGGACTCCGTTCATTACCCTCTGGGTATTACCTCTGTATCGTCTCCTCGCCTTGCTTGAACAGGTATCTCTCTCTACGAAAGAGGCCTGGCGACAGTTCTTTTGACAGTTTATCAGATGTCCAGGTTACTAAATCAGCAGAATTGACCCAAGTTTATAGCATGGGTATCATTTTTGCAATACGCACAGCCGAGGTCTGGCCGAGGAAGATAGGCATCTCATCGTCATTAGACAAGACGCTACGAGATAGGGTAGTTGAGAGCGGCTTGATTCTCGCACGGTCAGTTCAGGCTGGTAGACAATATGCTTATGCGATGTCGGAGAAGAGGGTATCAGACAGCTTGAGTTCGCGAATGCGGCACAGTTTGACCATCTCTTCTAGCATGGTCGCGAGCCCGGCTCGTCCAAGGTCCATGCGTAGCTGCTGGAGCGTGACTTCCATCTCATGCTCGTCTCTAAAGCCGTCGGTCATAAACGGTGGTGAAGGAAGAGTTACTCGCCCTTTTCAAGATAGTGTATGGCCTCGGAGCTTAACTTGGTATCACCGGCCTCAATACTTTCCAGGAGTTGATTTACGTTGGCATAACCAGCAACGGGAAAGGTAGGAAGTGATTGATTCGTCAAATATGCCAGTGAGAGGGCCGATATGGAAAGCGATACTTCCTCAGAAACTCTTTGAAGCCGACGTAGCCGTCTGGTATTCTCTCCATTGGAGTACATTTTTCGCAACTGATCTGGAAGAGATGCGGGATCATTGCTAGCTTTGGAGAAAAAACCATGAGCTTGTGATGTGTAGGCAACGATAGCAAGACCAGTTTTTCGGTGGAAATCGAGCGTCTGATCGTCCATGGGCGCAACTGCACTGTCTTTTATTGCATCTCGATTAGGAACGGCGAAGCTCCACATGCACTGATTGCCAACAAAACCAGCAAGACCATGTTCAGCCGCATATTGCATGGCCTCTTCAATACGCTCCACACGCCAGTTAGAACATCCGAAATAGCGGATTTTTCCTTGTGTTACCTGGCTGTTTAATGTTTCGAGAATTTCTGCGACTGGTCGCTTTGGGTCATCTCTATGAAGCCAATAGAGATCGATAGATTCGGTTTGCAAACAATGGAGGCTCTCATCGAGATCGGTAACGATATCCTGACGGGACAACCGGGGAATATGCATAGCTGAAAGAGAAGGGTGAGCACCTTTCGTTGCAATGATGATTTTCTCTTCTAAACCTCGTTCTTTGACCCATTGGCCGATAATTTTTTCACTGAGCCCATAGCCATCAGGAGCCCAGGCTCCGTAAATGTGTGCTGTGTCGATGAAATTACCCCCGTGCTCGACGAAGGCATCTAACAATTGATAAGCGGTGAAGGTGTCGAGGGAGGTTCCAAATGAGACGGTTCCTAGACATATCACTGAAGGACATAAATCGGTATGTGGAATATGTTTGAACTTCATAAATGTGCATGCCTTTCCTTCTCTATGGAAATGTCGGCATTGCAAAGAATGACACAGTAGAGGGCAATCCAGGTACCCCAAAAAAGCCCGAGCGCTAGCTTCGCACCAACGCCCGTTCGGAGTGAACGCGGGCTGGCGAAGCGAAAAAGTGACGCAGGACAAGGCTTCCGGCACCCCGCGCCCAACTTTCAAAACCACGCTGCTCGACGATGAAGTGCAAATCCTTCCCGATTTGCGAGAACAGGTGCTGCTTGAGCGCCTGATTCATTGGTTCCAGGAGCAAGCCATCTGCCAGGAAACTGGCATCAGCATCGGGACCAGAGAGCATGACACATTGCGGGTTGAAGATATTGACAAGATTGGCGAGGGACACGCCCAGAAGTATCCCTGCTCGTTGAAAGGCCGCCATCGCAGCTTCATCGCCGTTTCTCGCTCGTTCTACGACCTCAAAAATCGTGGGTTCCTGCATGCCCTTCTCTAAACTGTATGTGGTTGCATACACATATTCGAGGTAATTTTTGACAATACCGGCGTCGGAGATATAGGTCTCCAGGCAGCCATGGTTGCCGCATTCACAAAGACGTCCCTCGGTGGTCACCGCTGTATGGCCAAACTCGCCTGCCCCTCCAAACGCCCCGCGATAGAGATCGCCATTGACCACGATGCCAAGACCGACGCCCTGTCCAATCGCCACCACCAGGAAATGATGATACGGCTGACCCTGGCCGAAGAGCTTCTCATAAATCGCCAGGCAATTGACATCGTTATCAAGAAAGACAGGGATTCCCAGGCGCTCTTCCAGGGGACGGCTGATCTCCACGTTTTGCCAGTTCATCATCCATGAATCGATGCAGCATCCGCCCTCGGCATCAATCAACCCGCTCATGCCAAGGCCTACACCGATAATCTTCTCCCTTGGAATGCCACTCTTCGAAAAGAGTTCCTCGACGCATTGCGCTACGAGGTCTATCGCCTGCGGGGAGTTGTCGCGGAGCGTGATGTCCCATTGCTGGGAATAGACGAGATCGCCGTTCAAATTGAGAATGACTGCCGTGAGCGAAGATGGTTGAGACATCAGCCCAACGGCGAAGGCACCCTCAGGGTGGATCTCCAACAATCCTGCCCTGCGCCCGCCCGTCGATTCCGCATAGTCTCTTTCCAGTACCAGATGACTGTCGATGAGGTTGTTCGTGATTTTTATCACCGTCACCTGACTGAGGCCGGACAGTGTAGCTAGTTGTGGGCGTGAAATCGGTGCGTGGGCTCGAATCAAATTCAGGAGAACACTCTGATTGATATTACGGATCAAAAAGCGATCAGCGGCTTGTGTTTGTTGTTGCATAGATGTAGCGCTTTGCCCTGCTCCTTTATTAACTAACAAAGTTATCTTACTTGGGAATAACCCCATTTGTCAAGTTTTGCAAGGTTTATGCAAAACCCATTGACAAAAGAGCTTTTATTCAGTAAACTTAATTTAGTTAGTTTAGTATGTTGCACATACGAGGTGCGACTGCGGGACTCACGATGGAGGAAAGAGAAACAGGAGCGTCATGTCAGAAGAACAGAAGCTTTCTCAAAGACAAGGACGCGACTCACGGGATCAGCGCCTTCTCGCCTGGATGAAAGAGGACTTCGATGCTGGCTTTGGCAAAATGGTAGAAAACTACTGGCGCGAACTCTATAACTGGGCCTACAAGTTGCTTGAAGGACCAGGTCTCACTTGCTTGGCAGAAGATGCTGTACAGGAGGGGCTTTTCAGCGCCTACAAAGACCTCCGAAGCAACCGTCAGAAGCTCTGGAACCTGCACCTGCGACACTGGCTCTATGTGATTGTGAGGCAAAAAGCCATCGATTACCTCGCACAAGAAAACAAAACGGTACATCTTGCTGGTCTCCTTGGATGGGAAAACGGAGGAGAGGATATCGCAGCAAGCAGATCAGCTGACGATGCCTACAACCCCGTCTATCGCCTTGAGCGCTGTGAAACCATTAGCGAGGCCCAGAGAACCGTCACAGAGCTTCTCAAGAGCCTACCAGACACACAGCGGGAGGTAGTCGTGCTCAAATACCTTTCTCAAGACTGTACCGAACTCGGAGAGATATCCTATCGGCAGGTAGCCGAGAGACTGCACAAACCAGCAGGCACCATTAGAAGCGACATCTCACGAGCGAAGCAACACATGCGAAAGCGACTCACAGAACAACTAGGAGGGGACAGGAAGATGCAAGAAAGTGATTTGTTGTTGGTCTGATCTCGCCTCTCTCGCTGCTGCGAGATTTCAGACCAGATTCCCGTAAACTCAGGTGCAACACTCTGTATCTCGTAAGGATTATTTTAGTAGGGGCATAATTTGCATAGGCCTCAGCATTGAGGGTTAGGAGGGCTCTCTACGAATTAAGGCCTATAGGTGCATTGCTCATGCTGCGTTCGTTTAAATCATCGTAACAACATAAAGGTACACGGCGAGTTAGCTCTAGAAGCTTGTAGGCTTTCTCACCGCACTTATTTTTCAGGAGGATGAAGCACTATGGCTTTCACTGAAGAAATCGAATCAGGGCGCCTTAATCGGCGTCAGTTCTTACAGGTCGCCGCTGGAACCACGCTGAGTTTATCAGCACTGCTTGCCGCCTGCGGCGGCTCGTCCACCGGCAGCAACAGCAACACTGCTGCGATTGAATTCCTGTCGGTCCAGCAGCCGAACATAGGATGGCCGCTCGTCCTATCCACCATCACAAACCAGTACGCCAAGAACCATCCTGGCACTACGTTCAAGACCGACTTCATAGCGCAGGGGAACTTGAACCAACAGTCCTCTACAACAGCCCGCCACCTGATCTGATGGCGCAATTGACGAAGAACGGCGAGGTGCTGGACCTTGAGTCGACCTTCCAGCAGCTCGGGGTCTCCCAGCAGGTCGTCCCGGCAGCGATCGCTATCGTTAAGAAGATCTTTAACGGCAAGTTCATCGCACTCCCATTCGAACTCAACATTGAGGGGTTCTGGTACAATAAGCAAATCTTTGCACAGAACGGCCTCCAGCCACCTGACACCTGGGACCAGTTGGTCCAGATTGCAGCCAGCCTGCAGCAGAAGGGCATCCAACCATTGTCTGCTTCAGGTCAACAGGGGTGGCCGATCACCCGCCTGATCAGCGGCTACCTGTTCCGCAAGTTCGGCCCCGGTGCCCTGGACAGCGTGAAGAGTGGTCAGGCAAAGCTGACCGACCCGAGTTATGTTGAGGCAGCGCAGGTGGTTGCCAACCTGGGCAAGCAGGGCTACTTCGGCCGCGGCGTAGCGACGCTCGATTACCAATCGGCAGTGAATTTGTTCCTGCAGGGCAAAGCTGCTATGTTCTACATGGGCAGTTGGGAGCTGCGCGATTACACTACTCCCTCTGTGAACATGATTGGCTCGAACAACGTCGGCTTCTTCCCATTCCCAAACGTCACCGGCGGTGTAGGGAGTTCGAGCCAGACACCCATGAATGCTGGTCAAACCACCTCCGTGAACAAGGCGAAGTACAACGCGGCCGTCGGGGGATGGCTCGCGTACATGGCGCAGAATTACGGCGACGTGGCGCTGCAGAAGGAAGGGGCGGTAACGGGCTTCGTCGTTCATAACCCGCCCGCGAATCTGGATCCACTGACCTCATTAGTCATCAACCAGATCAAACAGGTTTCGCAGCCGGTGCTCTGGTTCGAAGCGGAGTTCTCGACAAAGGCGACAAACATCTCGCAACAGGATGCCGCTCCGTTGGTGACGGGTGCTATGTCCCCCAATGACTTCATGTCCGCAGTCCAGCAAGCGCTTTAACCAGTCTTTACATGCCGTGGCCGGGAGTCAGCTCAGTTTTGTTCCTGGCCAGTAGACACCATATAGTGGCTTCTGGAGGTTACTCAATGGAAACTATGCTGCGTGATCGCAGAGCGGTGCTGGTCTTTGTAGGACCTGCGTTGCTCGTCTACTCGCTCATCGTGCTGGTGCCAATTGTCTGGTCCCTGGGCTACACGCTGTTTGAGGGAAATGTGATTGGTGGATTCCAGTTCGTCGGCCTTCACAACTACGCCTTTCTCTTTAGCGATAAGTCGTTTTGGCAGGCCTTCCTTTTCACCGTGAAGTACGCGGTCGTCGTGACTATAGGCCAGGTGGGCATCGGCCTGCTGCTGGCGCTCTTGTACGCCTTCTACCTGAAGAAGTCATCCCCGCTGATCCGAACGCTGGCCTTCTTCCCTGTCATCCTGCCCACGGTGGCTGTGTCACAGTTGTTCAAGAAGATCTTCGAAATCGTACCGCAGTATGGTCTGGTGAACTCCCTCCTTCACCTGGTACATCTCGACGCCTGGATACAGCCGTGGCTGGGTCAGGGCGGTTCAGCGTTCTGGGCCATCGTCATCATGGATATCTGGCGTTCCATGGGCTTCTATGGCGTGCTGCTCTTTGCCGGACTGGTCGACATCCCCAGCGACATCCTCGAGAGCGCACGGGTTGACGGCGCTTCCGGGTGGCGGCTGGTGCGCTACGTGGTGCTGCCTCTGCTGACGCCCATCCTATTCTCGTCTTTCATCTTCAGCATCAATGGGACGCTCAAGGTGTTCGACAGCATCCTGGCTCTGACAAATGGCGGACCGGGACAGGTGACGACGCCGCTCACATTGGATATGTTCAACACGGCTTTCGCTAACGGTCAGTACGGCTATGGGAGTACCATCGCAACGGCACTCGCCATTATGAGCCTCTTCGTGACCCTACTGATCTTCAGGTCTGCACGCAGCGACGTTGCCTAGACAAAGGAGGTTTCACATGAGTCAAACACTGACCGGTCGACGAGATGAAGCGAAGACGTCCTTTGGCGAGCTAGAGGCGAAGAGGAGGGGCCCCGCGAGGAACCTTCTCGCCCGCATCCCCATATGGGTGTTGATCGGGCTGCTCCTGGTTATAGAGGTTTATCCACTCCTCTGGTTGCTGCTGTCTTCGTTCAAGACAACTGGCGAGTTTTCGACGGGGGTCTTCTGGTCCTTACCCGCGGGACTTAATTGGCAGAACTACGTTCTGGCGTGGACCTCGGGCATGAGTACCTACTTCCTGAATAGCATCCTGGCAGTGTTCCCGTCGCTGTTTCTGGTGCTCCTGCTCAGCCTCGCCGCGAGCTTTGGTCTCGAGGTGATGAAGTGGCGTGGAAATAACATCGTGCTGCTCGCCTTCCTCGCGGGGATCATGATCCCGGCGCAATTGGTGCTGCTGCCGTTGTTCACCATCTACTTTCAGGCAGGGTTGATCAACACCCGCTGGGCCTTGATCATCACCTACACGGCCTTCACCTTGCCCCTGTCGGTATTTTTGATGGCGGGCTTCTTCAAGGGCGTCCCGCGTGGGGTGATCGAGGCGGCAGTCCTTGATGGAGCCAGCATGTACCAGGTCTTCTTCCGTGTGGCGGTACCAATGGTGGCAAACGGGCTCGTGACCATTGCTCTGGTTAATTTCTTTTTCCTGTGGAATGACCTGCTGTTCTCACTGACCTTCATCAGTGACGACAGCCTGCGCACCATTCAGACAGGTTTGCTGAACTTCACCGGACAGTACGGCCAGGTTGATTGGGGGCCAACATTCGCCGCGGCCAGCCTGGCAGTCTTTCCGACGCTGATCGTCTATCTGATACTCAACCAACAGGTCATCAAGGGGCTCACGGCTGGCTCGGTCAAGGGCTGAGCCTGGGTACAGGTGAGTGCATACTTTCACTGGCCGTACGAAGCGCATGTATCCCTTCACGAAAGGGTTCTTAAGTGTACGCTAGAGAAGGAAATAAATGGAGAACACGAGTACACATTCAGCCTCTGCACACGACTGGCCATGGATGAACACATCGCTGTCCCCAGATGAACGGACCGTGCTCCTGCTGGCGCAGATGACACTTGAAGAGAAGGTGGACATGCTCAGCGAGAAGAGCGGGCCAGAGTTACCCCCTTCCCGGCTTGGCATTCCTCCACTGACCTTCGCTGACGGACCGGCTGGGGTCCGCATCGACAGGAACAGGCGAGACGTCAACGAAGGAAAAGCGACGGCGCCACCTGCTCCTATTGCCCTGGCGGCCACCTGGGATCTCGTGGCAGCTCAACAATATGGCGACCTGCTGGGCCTGGAGGCATGGTCGACAGGACACAATGTCTTGTTTGGGCCGGGACTGGACATCACTCGCATCCCGTACTTCGGCCGCCTATTCGAGTCACTTGGGGAAGACCCGGTGTTGACGGGACAGATGGCCGCTCGCTACGTCCAGGGCGTTCAGAGTCATCCTGTCATCTCCACGGCCAAGCACTACAACGTGAACGCACAGGAGGAGAACCGGCTTCAGGTCGATGCACGGCTTGACGAACGTACCTTGCAGGAGATCTACACCTTGCCATTCGAGGCTGCTGTGAAGGACGGTCACATCGGTGCCGTCATGGGTGCGTATAACAAGATCAACGGCACCTTTTGTTGCGAAAATCGGCACGTCCTGACCGAGATTCTCAAGGAACAACTTGACTTCGCTGGCTGGGTCGTGAGCGACTTCCAAGCGACCCATAGCACTGTTGAGGCGGCGAATGCAGGATTAGACCTGGAGTTAGATGTGCCCCCCGCAAAGTACTTCGGCACCCGTCTGCTCGAGGCAATCCAGGCGGGGCAGGTGAGTCTGGCTACCATCGATGACAAGGTGCGCCGCATCTTGCGCAGTATGTTTGCCTTCGAGCTCTTCGATTATCCGGTGCAGATTACGCCCCTGCCTGAGCAGGAGCACGGGCAACTCGCCCGGGAGATCGCAGGCAAAGGAATCGTGCTGTTGAAGAACACTGGGGGGCTGCTCCCTCTGTCGAGCCACAAGCTGCGCTCGTTGGCAGTCATAGGGGCCGACGCCGATTGCTACATCGCCGGGGGCGGGAGCGCTCTTGTGCAGGCGACGTACCTCGTGAGCATTCTGGAGGGGATGCGGCGGCGCGCGGGCGAGGACGCTCGCGTGGAGTACGCGGAGGGCACGGATCCCCTCTCTGCAGCTGATCTGTTGCCCGGTCCGCCGTTGGTGCCGTCATCAGTGCTGACGCCGTCAGAATCGGCCTCGCAAGCTCGCGGCCTCCAGGCCGAGTACTGGACGAACGCACGTTTCGAAGGCGAGCCTGGCTTGGTCCGCATCGAGCGGCAAGTTGGGCTCAACCTGGGCCTCTTCAACTTCGCTATGGCGAATGCCTCCTCGCTCCCGCAGTTGCCGGAGGACCTCAACAATGCGATGTCCGTTCGCTGGACGGGCAGCTTGATAGCGCCGACAACCGGGAACTACACGCTTTCGTTAACCCACCTGGGGACAGCCCGCCTCTTCCTGGACGGTCAACTGCTCATCGACGACCCAGGCCTCGCTCTGCGCATCGAGTCGGTGACGCGGCATCTGGTTGCCGGTGAGCACCATGCGCTGAGGATTGAGTATGCCGCCGATCGGCCGGAGCAGGGAGCGGCTTCCACGTTTGCTCTGATCGGTGCCAAGGTACGCTTTGGCTGGGAGCACCCGTCGAGTGTCATCCCCTTGCCGATGCAGGAGGCCGCCGAACTCGCCAGGAAGTCGGACGTAGCAATCGTCGTGGTGCGGGACTACAATAGCGAGCATGCCGACCGACCAAGCCTTACGCTGCCCAACGAGCAGGATCTACTCGTGCAGACGGTTGTTGCCGCCAATCCGCGCACGATCGTGGTGGTCGCCAGTGGAGGTCCCGTTCTGATGCCCTGGCTCGACCAGGTTCCGGCGGTACTCGAGTGTTGGTATGGCGGGCAAGAGGTAGGCAACGCCCTGGCAGACGTCCTCTTCGGCGATGTTACCCCATCGGGCAAGCTGCCGGTCACCTTCCCGCGCAGCGAGCGCGACACACCAGTCGCCTCACCAGAGCAGTACTCCAGGACAGACCTTGTCGCCAACTTCAGTGAGGGTCTCTTTGTCGGCTACCGGGGCTACGACCAGTTCGGAATCGAGCCGCTCTTCCCGTTCGGCTACGGGCTCTCCTACACGAACTTCGCGTACTCCCAACTTCAGGTGGAAACCGGGGCAACCGGCGGCAGCAAGCCAATATGGGTGAGCTTCACGGTCACCAATACCGGGTCACGTGTGGGTGCCGAGATAGCTCAGGTCTACCTTGGATTGCCCGCAAGCATAGGTGAGCCGCCCAAGCGATTGGTGGGCTGGGCAAAGGTCGAGCTAGAGCCGGGCGAGTCGAAGGAAGTGAGCATGACGCTGGACCCGAACGCCACGTCGCGTCCACTCTCCTACTGGAACGTCAACACGAACGGCTGGGAGGTAGCGAGCGGTGACTACCAGGTATATGTGGGTGCCTCCTCAAGGGATATTCGCCTTACTGGCTTCTTTCGTGTCGACCACGCTGAGAAGCAGTAATAACTTGCCTTATACTAGCAGAAGAAAGAGATATGATGACACAGCACGGATTGACGCCGGGCGAAGTGGTTTCCGACGTCACCATCTCCGACGTCCGCTTCGAGCACCACCGCGATGCGTTTGGTATAGGCGAGACCCGGCCCAGGCTGTCCTGGATTATCGCGACCACAGCCCGTGGATGGCGTCAGGCTGGCTACGAAGTTGAGGCCTACAGATCGGATGGTCAACTCTGTGACAGGACGGGCCGAGTTGAGTCCGATCAGTCGGTGCTCGTGTCCTGGCCGTTCGCACCGCTCTCCTCCCGCGAGCATCTCACGGTTCGGGTTCGGGTCTGGGGCCTCGACGAGCAGCCATCGGAGTGGAGCGATTTCTCTCCCGTCGAGGCCGGGCTGCTCCATGCCGACGACTGGGCTGCGCAGTTCATAACGCCCGACTGGGTAGAGGATACCACCCGACCGCAGCCCTGTCCACTGCTACGCCGCGAGTTCGACGTTCGTGCGGGCGTGACGAAGGCGCGGCTGTACGTGACGGCTCTGGGCGTCTACGAGGCGCAGCTCAACGGCACCACTGTCTGCGATCACGTCCTTGACCCAGGATGGACCAGTTACAACCACCGGCTGCGCTACCAGACGTTCGACGTGACGAGCCAGTTGGGCGAAGGCCGAAACGCCATCGGTGCCATCCTGGGTGACGGTTGGTATCGTGGTCGACTTGGTTTCGGTGGTGGGCGTCGTAACATCTACGGTGACCGGCTGGCGCTGTTGGCCCAGCTCGAGATCGACTACCTGGATGGCACGACAGAGCGCATCGTTACCGATGAAACCTGGCATGCAGCGAGGGGGCCCATCCTGGCCAGTGATATCTATGACGGCGAGACGTACGATGCTCGCCTTGAATTGCCCGGTTGGTCGGCACCTGGTTATGACGACCACGAGTGGGTCGGTGTGCGGCGGTTCGACCGAAACCTCGCCATCCTCGTCGCGCCAACCGGGCCGCCCGTGCGCCGTACTGAATTGGTCGCGCCGGTCGCCATCACCACGTCTGCTTCGGGCCATACCATTGTCGACTTCGGCCAGAACCTTGTCGGTCGACTTCGCCTGACCATGTATGGTGAAGCGGGGCAAACGATCACGCTGCGCCACGCCGAGGTGCTCGAGAATGGTGAGTTATGCACGCGGCCCCTACGGACCGCGCAGGCCACCGACCGCTACACGCTGCGGGGCGATGGGGTGGAGACCTGGGAGCCGCGCTTCACTTTCCACGGCTTCCGCTATGCCGAGGTAGAAGGCTGGCCCGGCGAATTGCAGGCCCATGATATATATGCTGTGGTCTGTCACTCTGATATGGAGCGCACCGGGTGGTTCGAGTGCTCGGACCCGCTGCTCAACCGGCTGCACGAGAATGTGGTGTGGAGCATGCGCGGCAACTTCCTCGACGTGCCAACTGACTGCCCCCAGCGCGACGAGCGTCTGGGCTGGACCGGAGACATCCAGGTGTTCGCACCCGCCGCCTGCTTCCTCTACGATTCCGCTGGCTTTCTCACCTCGTGGCTGGCAGACCTGGCCGCCGAGCAGGACATTGCAGGCGTCGTCCCTTTCGTCGTTCCCAACGTCATACCCATGCCTTCCATCCCGGCGGCCGCTTGGGGCGACGCCGCGGTGATTGTGCCTTGGGTGCTCTACCAGCGCTTCAGCGACATGGGCGTTTTGGCCACTCAGTTCGACAGCATGTGTGCGTGGGTTGATCACATCGCTACTCTCACAGGCGAGGGACGTCTGTGGGACAAGGGCTTCCAGTTCGGCGACTGGCTCGACCCGAGTGCACCCCCGGACAAGCCGGGAGCTGCACGAACCGATCCACATGTGGTCGCCACTGCCTACTTCGCCCACTCGGCTGAGCTGCTCGGACAGGTGGCGGACATACTGGGCCGGGCCGACGATCAAGCCCACTACCTGCAACTTGCTGCTCAGGTCCGCGACGCCTTCGAAGCCGAGTACGTCACTCCTGCCGGGCGCGTACTGAGCGACTCCGAGACTGCGTATGCGCTGGTCCTGCAGTTTGGCCTGCTCCGTGACGCCGAACAACGTCGGCACACCGGCAAACGGCTGGCCGCGCTCGTGCGCGAAAGCGGGTATAGAATCAGCACCGGCTTCGTCGGAACACCGCTTGTCTGTGACGCCCTGTGCAGCGTAGGGGAGTTCGATGCTGCCTTCCATCTGCTCACCCAGCGAGAATGCCCATCGTGGCTCTATCCTGTGACGATGGGAGCAACGACCATCTGGGAACGCTGGGACAGCCTGCTGCCGGACGGCTCGGTCAATCCCGGCCAGATGACCTCGTTCAACCACTACGCCTTCGGGGCTGTCGCCGACTGGTTGCATCGCACGATGGGCGGCCTCGCCCCTGCCGCGCCGGGCTATCGCCACCTCGATGTCCGGCCATGCCCGGGCGGCGGTCTCACCCGTGCCCGTGCGCGGCACATCACGCCCTACGGAGCAGCCGAGTGTGCGTGGGCGATCGAGGCGGGACAGATTGAAGTCGTGGTTGTGGTCCCGCCCAACGCGACGGCCAGCGTGACCCTCCCCGGAGGGAATGCGACATCCATTGAAGTGGGCTCTGGAACGCATCGCTGGTCGTATCCGTACTCTATCAAGCGTAATCTCCATCCACGATCGCTCGACAGCACGATCAACGAATTCATTGACGACCCCGAGGCCTGGACGACGGTCTTGACCACGATGCGCCAACATTTGCCGTCGCTCGCCAGACACATGGATGTCGGTACCATGATGCAATGGAACGACAACATGACCCTGGGGCAGATGCTGTCGCTTCTGCCGCACGCTGATGAGTTGCCTACTGCTCTCAGAGCTGCGCTGGCCGCGCTTGAGCGCTAGGGTATGGAGGGCACTTGCTGGTAGGAGCAACCCATAAGTAGCTCCCCGATTTATCGTGGGAGCTCGAAACCAACGGAGGAAAAACTATGCATGTGAATCCACAAGCTATTGCAGCCATGCGTGCCATCACGGTCTCCCGCGAGTATGGCAGTGGGGGCGGCGAGATAGCTGCCCGTCTTGCACGCCGGCTGGGCTGGCAATTGATTGACCATGCCATCATCGAACAGACCGCCAGCGAGTTAGAAGTTCGCGAAACGGAGGTAGAGAAACACGACGAGGAGTACGTCGAAAGCGATCGCCCAGGTATCCTGTCCAGGATCCTCGAGCGGTTGGCCCCTTCAGCGTCTATGACTGGTGGAGGAGGGGTCCTCGTCCGTCCTGCCTCACCAGGTGAGACATTAGCCTACCAGGAGACCATGCGCGACATCATCACCGCTGCGACCGCCAGCGGGCACGTCGTGATTGTCGGACGCGGTGGTCAGGTGCTTCTGGCGGACAAGCGCGATGTGCTGCATGTCCGCGTGGTGGCCCCGTTGGAGAAGCGTGTTGCCTATGTCGTCCGCCGTGAAGGACTGGACACAGAAGCTGCCCGCAGGCGAGTTCAAGCGAAAGATCAGGCCCGCACACGCTACATGCAGACACAGTACCATAGTCAGCATGAGGACCCGCACCTCTATGACCTGGTCATCAATACCGCCGTGCTCGATCTGGACAGCGCCGTGGATCAGATCTGTCTCGCCCTGGAGGGCAGGGCGAGCCGACTCAGTGTGCCAGTAGAGCAATTAGGACCGGCAGCAGGTCTGGCCCCTTATCCGGGCAAGGCCGCCGACTTTCGTGTGCCGGGACAGCCATCGAGCTAACACGGTTGTTCTTGCCACTCAGCAAAAGAGTAGTACATCTTGACAGATCTTGACAAGCTTTTTAATGATCCGCCCCGCAGTTTCTCCCCGGTACCTATCTGGTGGTGGAGTGGCGAGAAGCTTGGCGCCCAGCGGCTCCGCTGGCAGCTTGAGAGGTTTGCGGAGGGAGGGGTGTACAACCTCCTCGTCATGAATCTCGCCCCAAGCGGACCACTGTATGGCAGTGATCCAGATGATCCTCCTTACTTTTCGGAGGAATGGTGGGCGCTATTCAGGGGCGTGTGCGAAGACGCTCGAGCACTGGGGATGCACCTCTGGTTCTATGACCAGTTCGGCTTCTCCGGCGCGAACATGCAAGCGCGCCTTGTCATGCAACACCCCGCGTTTGCTGGACAATCGCTCGAACGCATCACCTGTAACGTGGAAGGGACTGGCATGCTGGAGTGTCCGGAAACTGGCACGCCAATTGCCGCGTCGGTCATACCGATCGATGGGCAAGGCCAGCCCGTTAGTGGACCCAGCACGGTCCCGCTGCATGGCAGGAGCGCGACATGGCATGGGCCTGGCACCCATCGGCTCATGCTGTTCTATAGCGTCGAGAGTGGGTTTGACTACTTCAATTTCTCCGCTTGCCAGGCGCTCCTGGCGATGGTGCATGGTGCGTTCGAGGCACGCGTTGGGGACTTTTTCGGCAGCGTGATCGTCGGTACCTTCCAGGATGAACTCGCCGCGATGCCGACGTGGTCAACGGACTTCGCCGAGGCCTTTCGAGCACGCTGTGGCTATGACGTACTTCCTCACCTGCCTGCTCTGTGGGAGGAATACGGCGATGAGGCACAGCGCGTGCGGCACGACTACCACGCCACCCGCTCCGCCCTTGCCGAGACGGCCTTCTTCAAACCCCTCTTCCAGTGGCATGAGCAGCGCGGTCTCACCTGCGGCTTCGACCAGCAAGGCCCGGCAC
>WNGL01004008.1_pt1 | contig 26489 bp, 26 predicted proteins | sample 5400591 | NCBI WGS metagenome assembly WNGL01 (sample SAMN13153377, study PRJNA577476) | soil metagenome | isolation source: 80 cm soil or saprolite under Garry oak tree replicate 1 | place: USA:California | collected 2016-06-15 | reverse complement strand
ACCAGTTGCGCAAACCTGCCGCTGACGGCGTTGATCGGCCCCAAGAGATATTCGAGCACATCCGCGTAGTGGATGCCGATCTGCAGCATGACGCCCCCGGGCATGCCCTGGGCCGTGTAGCGCCAGGAGCTGAGATCGATTTTGCCGAGCCGGTCGCGGCTGATGTTGGCCTCGGCGTTGACGAGCCTGCCGAACGCGCCCGCGTCGATTCTCTCGCGGACCCAGCGGAAATGGCTCTCGCGACGGCGCTGGTAACCCAAGGCGAGCACGACACCCGCTTTGCGGCAGACCTCCGTGATGGCCCGCCCCTCGGAAACGGTGTTGGCGATCGGCTTGTCGAGAAAAACGTGCTTGCCCGCCGCTGCGGCTGCGCGCGTGGTTTCGAGATGCGCATCGTTCGGCGTGGTGTTGACGATCGCCTCGATCGCGCGGTCTTCGAGGATGGCTTCGTAGCTCGGGGCCGCTTTGCACCGGTATTTCGCGGCGAACGCCCGGCGCTTTTCTTCGGAGCGCGTGTAGCAAGCCGCGATCTCGAGCTTTCCGGAGCGCTGAATCGCGTCGGCGAGCACGTCCGACCACCAGCCCATGCCGATGCACGCGACCCGCAGCGGTTTGAGCGCCACCGGCGTCACTTCGGGCTTACGCCGATCGACTCGACCGCCTCGCGCGCGATCCGCTCATCGGTCGCCCAGTCGGCGCCGCTGACGCCCACGCCGCCGATGCATTCGCCGTCCACCATGACCGGGCAACCGCCTTCCATCGCGGTCCAACGCTCCGGCCCCGCCGCAAGGGCGAGCCCGAGCGCGTGCGCCACGTCGAGCGCCTGCCCCTGCGCGCCGTGCGAGGACGTCGGCCGCTTGTTGGAGGCGGCACAGACGGCCTTGGTCGTCGCCGAGTGCAAGGAATGAAAGCGGCCTCCATCCATGCGCTCGAGCACGATGAGATGGCCGCCCGAGTCGGCAATCGCGACCGAGATCGCGATTCCCGTCTGTCGGGCCTTGCTGATAGCCGTGTCGGCTATTTTTTTCGCTCCGGCATGAGTGAGGTGCTTGGCGTTGGTGACGAACATGGTGAGCCTTCGATAGGACGAATCGTCCGGGAAGCCGGGATTCTGCCCCGAGCCATGCGCGCCAGCAAGACCTCCATGTTGGCGGTCCGGGAATTGCGGTAAGCTCGTCCGTGACAGGCACAATCGCAGCTGAACAGGGAGAATCGACCATGATTTCTTGCCGGCAAACCCTCGCAATTCTTTTCGGCGCAGCGTTCTTGACCGTCTGGGCACCCACCCGCGCGCAGACGATCAGGGTCGAGATCCACGCGCTACAGACCACGACCCTCACCGACGAGCAGTTCCTGAACGGCGTTCGCGAAGGCAAGCCCGTTACGATCGCCGGTGAGCTCCGCATCCCGCGCCCGGGAACCGAGCGCTTGCCCGCTGTGGTGTTCATGCACGGGTCGGGCGGGGTCAACGCCTCCCACGACCGCTGGGCGCAGGAAATGCTGGGCATGGGAATCGCGACATTCGTCATGGACAGCTTCACGGGCCGCGGCATCGTCGAAACCTCCACGGACCAGACCCGGCTCGGGCGTCTCGCGATGATCGTCGATGCGTACCGCGCGCTCGACCTGCTGGCACGCCACCCGCGCATCGATCCGGAGCGAATCGCGTTGATCGGGTTCTCGCGCGGCGGTCAGTCGGTGCTGTACGCGGGCGTTCGCAGATTTCAGCGCATGCACGGTCCCGCCGGCCTCGAGTACGCGGCCTACATCCCCTTCTACGCGGCGTGCAACACCACGTTCCGGGAGGACGGGGACGTCACCGCGCGCCCCATCCGCATCCACCACGGACTCGCCGACGACTATGTCCCCGTCGCGCCCTGCCGCCCCTATGTGGCGCGACTGCGCGCGGCGAACAAGGACATCGTGCTGACCGAGTATCCGAACGCCCACCACGCCTTCGACAACCCGGCGAACCCCCAGCCGATCAAGGCGGCGCGCTCGCAGAGCACGCGAAACTGCGTCATGCACGAGGACCCGAGCGGCCGCGTGGTCAACGATGCGACCGGGCAGGTCTTCACCTACAAGGATGCGTGCGTCGAGCTGGGTCCGACCTTGGGCTACAACGCCGAAGCCCATGCCGCCTCGGTCAAGGCGGTGAAGGCGTTTCTCGCTTCGACTTTCCGCTTGCAATGAGCGGCGGCGGTCAGAGGGCCGCCGCTTTCTGCGCCGGCCTCGTCACGGTTTTTTCGAACTGCATCGCGCCCACGCGGTATTCGACGCGTACCACGTCCTTCGCGGCGAATTTGCCTTCGAGAATCTGTTTCGCGAGCGGGTTCTCGATGCTCTGCTGGATCGCGCGCTTGAGCGGCCGCGCGCCGTAGACCGGATCGAACCCGGCCTTGGCGAGCTGCGCGAGGGCGCTCTCCCCCACTTCCAGTCCCATCTCGAGCTTCGCCAGCCGCTCCTCGAGGTAGCGCAGCTGGATTTTGGCGATGCTCCGTATGTGCTTCTCGTCGAGCGCGTGGAACACCACGATCTCGTCGATGCGATTGACGAACTCGGGCCGGAACTGCGTCTTCACCTCGGCCATGACCGCGGTCTTGATGAGGCCTGGATCGTCGCCCTGCATCTGCTGGATCATGTGCGAGCCGAGGTTGGAGGTCATCACCACCACCGTGTTCTTGAAATCCACGGTGCGGCCCTGCCCGTCGGTCATGCGGCCGTCGTCGAGCACCTGCAGCAGCACGTTGAACACATCGGGGTGGGCCTTCTCGATCTCGTCGAGCAGGATCACGCTGTAGGGTTTTCTGCGCACCGTCTCGGTGAGATGGCCGCCCTCCTCGTAGCCGACGTAGCCGGGCGGCGCGCCGATGAGGCGCGCGACCGAATGCTTCTCCATGAACTCCGACATGTCGATGCGGATGAGATGATCCTCCGAATCGAACAGGAAGGCCGCGAGCGCCTTGCACAGCTCGGTCTTCCCCACCCCCGTGGGGCCCAGGAACAGGAAGGAGCCGTAGGGCTTGTTCGGGTCCGAGAGCCCCGCGCGCGAACGCCGGATCGCGTCGGCGACGCGGTGCACCGCCTCGTCCTGGCCGACGACGCGCTCGTGGAGCTTTTCTTCCATCGCGAGCAGCTTGTCGCGCTCGCCCTGCATCATCTTCGAGACGGGGATGCCGGTCGCGCGCGACACGACTTCGGCGATTTCCTCCGCCCCGACCTGAGTGCGGAGCAGTTTGGGCTTTGTCTGCGCCGACGGAGTCTTCTCTGCCTTCTTCAATTGCGCTTCAAGCTGAGGGATGCGGCCGTACTGGAGCTCGGAGACCTTCTGCCAGTCGCCTTTGCGCTTCGCCGCCTCCATCTCGAGCTTGAGCTTTTCCATCTCTTCCTTGATGTGCTGCGAGCCCTGCACCGCGGCCTTCTCCGCCTTCCAGACTTCCTCCAGGTCGGCGTATTCGCGCTCGAGCTTCTTTATTTCGCTCTCGATCAGCGTCAGGCGCTTCTGCGAGGCTTCGTCCTTCTCCTTCTTTATCGCCTCGCGCTCGATCTTGAGCTGGATAATGCGCCGGTCGAGCCGGTCCATGGCCTCGGGCTTGGAATCGATCTCCATCTTGATGCGCGCCGCGGCCTCGTCGATCAGGTCGATGGCCTTGTCGGGCAGAAACCGGTCGGTTATGTAGCGGTGTGAGAGTTCCGCGGCGGCGACGATCGCGGGATCGGTGATGTCCACGCCGTGGTGCACTTCGTACTTCTCCTGCAGGCCGCGCAGGATGGCGATGGTCGCCTCGACCGAAGGCTCGTCCACCATGACCTTCTGGAAGCGGCGTTCGAGCGCCGCGTCCTTCTCGATGTACTTGCGGTATTCGTCCAGGGTCGTCGCGCCCACGCAGTGCAGCTCGCCGCGCGCGAGGGCCGGCTTCAGCATGTTGCCCGCGTCGATCGCGCCTTCCGCCTTGCCTGCTCCGACCATGGTGTGCAGCTCGTCGATGAAGACGATGGTGCGGCCCTCGTCCTGCGCGAGCTCTTTCAGCACGGCTTTCAGGCGCTCCTCGAACTCGCCGCGGTACTTGGCGCCCGCGAGTAGCGCCGCCATGTCGAGCGAGAGCACGCGCTTCCCCTTGAGCGTTTCCGGGACCTCCTCGTTCACGATGCGCTGGGCAAGTCCCTCGACGATCGCGGTCTTGCCCACGCCGGGCTCGCCGATCAGCACCGGGTTGTTCTTGGTGCGTCGCTGCAGGATCTGGATCACGCGGCGGATCTCGTCGTCGCGTCCGATCACCGGGTCGAGCTTGCCCGAGCGCGCTCGCTCGGTGAGATCGAGCGTGTATTTCTTGAGCGCCTCGCGGCTCCCTTCGGCTTCCTGGTTGCCGACCGATTCGCCGCCGCGCACCGCCTTGATCGCCTGGTCGATCGCCTTCCTGCTGCCGCCGTTTTCTTTCAACAGGCGGCCGGCCTCGCCCTTGTCCTCGGTGAGCGCAAGCAGAAAGAGCTCCGAGGCGATGAACTGGTCGCCGCGCTTCTGCGCTTCCTTGTCGGTCAGATTCAGCAGGCCGTTCAGCTCGCGCGAGATCTGCACCTCCCCGCCGTGGCCTTCCACCTTCGGGAGACGCGAGATCGCCTGCTTGGTCGCCTCCCGCAGCCGCGGGACATTGACGCCCGCGCGGGACAGAAGCGACGCGCTCCCGCCTTCTTCCTGGTCGAGCAGAGCGGCAAGCAGGTGCAGGGGCTCGATGAATGGGTTGTCCTGTCCCACGGCGATGCTCTGGGCGTCGCCCAGCGCCTGCTGGAACTTGGTGGTGAGCTTGTCGATGCGCATTTGGCCGGCCTTCCGAAAGTCTATCGTTGCGACACAAATGGGGGAATTGTGCCTGTTTTCAAGCTGAAAATACTCCGAAAAAAGGCCAAAATATTGCTTCGCGTCCGATCTCGCGATCCTTCAAGGGCACGCAGCCGATGGCGATGAAGTTCGAGCTCCAGGAGCACCTGGGCAAATACCCGATCGTTCGGGAGATCGGCAGCGGCGCGACCAGCCGCGTGTACCTTGCGCGCGACCCGTTCGCCGACCGCGAGGTCGCCATCAAGGTGTTCCTGTTCGACGAAAACATCAATCCGCAGACCGAGCGCATGATGCACAAGGCGTTCCTCGCCGAGGCCGCGCTCGCCGGCAAGCTCAGCCATCCGCACATCGTCGAGATCCTCGACGCGGTGGTCGAGCCCGAGCACAGCTACCTGGTGATGGAGTACGTGCCCGGCACCACGCTCGAGGCGCACTCGGACGTCACCAACCTGCTGCCCCTCAGCAAGGTCATCGAGATCATCTTCAAATGCATACGCGCGCTCGAGTATGCGTTCCAGCACGGGGTGATCCACCGCGATATCAAGCCGGGAAACATCCTGCTCTCGCAATCCGGCGACACCAAGGTCAGCGACTTCGGAGCCTCGTTTCAGCAGCGCCACGGCGGCCAGGAGACGACCCAGATCACCGGCGTAGGGTCGCCCGCCTACATGTCTCCCGAACAGATCCGGATGGAAGACATTACGCACCAAACCGATATCTATTCGCTGGGCGTGGTGATGTACCGCATGCTCACCGGCCGGTTGCCCTACGAAGCCAACACCCAGGCGGGACTCAGCTATGCCATTCTCAACACGGTCCCGGCCCGGCCGGTGACTTTGCGTCCGGACCTGCCGCCGCTGCTCGACCAGATCGTGATGAAGGCCATCGAGAAAGATCCTGCCGGCCGTCACAAGACCTGGCTCGAGTTCGGCAAGGAGCTCAGCCAGGCCTTCACCACGCTGCGCCTTTCGGGCGCGTCGGTTTCAGATTCCCAGAAGTTCAACGACCTGCGCGACATGCCGTTTTTCGAGGACTTCGACGACGTCGCCCTGTGGGAGGTCGTGCGGATCGGCAGCTGGAAGACCATGGACGCGGGAACCGTCATCATCCGGGAGGCCGACCAGGGCGACAGCTTCTACTTCCTGATAGCGGGCGAAGTGGGCGTGACGCTGCTTGGCAAGCAGCTCAACACCATCAAGCCGGGGGGCTGCTTCGGCGAGATTCTCTATTTCGCCGGCCGCATGGGGCGCCGCACGACGACGATCACGGCGGCGGGCGAGATCACCGTGATGGAGATCAAGGCCGATGCCTTGCGCGCCGCAACCGACGGCTGCCAGGTTGGATTCAACAAGGCGTTCATGCGCGTGCTGGTCGATCGCCTGACCCATGCGAACCTGCGGCTTGCCGGTCGCGGCTGACTTCGCATTGTGGCCGCTCAGCGCACCACCATGACCGGTCGGTCGGCGTATTGAACGACTTGCTTCGAGACAGAGCCGAGCAGCAGGCGGGCAAACTTCGAGCGGCCGCGATCGCCGACGACGATAAGATCCACCCCGTGCCGGTCGGCGTCATAGATGATCTGCTCCGCGGGATGGCCGACTGCGACCTCGAAGTGCGCTTTGACGCGTTTCGCCGAGACTGCCGGCTTCAACTCGGCGAGCAAGCCTCGGTGGTGACGCCGCGAGTTCTCGATCACCGCCTCGGTCTCGACATCGTCACCGATCTCCGGCGGCCGGCATACCGTGAGCACGTACAATTCAGCACCGTGCGTAGCTGCAAGTTCAAGCGCGGTCTCAAACGCCTTCTTTCCGGCTTCAGACCCGTCGTAGCCCACAAGAATTTTTGTGTACATCGCTTTAGCTCCGCGGTGCCTGCGACGCAGAAGACTGGGCAGATACTGCCCGCCCGGCATCCGGTTCGTCCGCTTTCGGCAGCAGGTGGTGCGGGAGAAACCAGATGTTTGCGATCAGCGTCGGCACGACCGCGCTTGCTATCACGGCAGCGACCAGGGCCGAATACTGCCCCTGGGTGACGATGCCGTGCGATAGGCCGAACAGGGACGAAATGGTGCCGAAGGTAAGGCCGGTCGACATCAACAGCGTCGTATACATGCCTTCCTTCCGCGGGGATCGGAAAGCCTGGGTCACGGGATACACGCCTGCAATCTTGGTCACCACCTTGACGGTGAGCATGAGGAGAAATGCGCCGGGCGCGGCGATCAAAGCGGGCACCGAGACGAAGGAACCGGCGCGGATGAAGTAGAACGGGGTCAGCAGGCCGAAGGTAAGCGTACGCAGGCGCCGCACCAGCACGTGGTCTTTGCCGACCGTGCCCGCGAGCATCATGCCCAACACGTAGGCGGGCAGCACGGCTTCGCTGTCGGCCCAGCCCGCCAGCGCGCCGAGCCCGAAGAGAAACAGCAGCAGAAACTTCGTTTCCAGCTCCGAGGGCCGCCCGCCATAGCGCCGGAAAAATCGCGGCGTCAGCCAAGGAAGGGCGAGCGCCGCGCAGCCCAGTCCGCCGACGAAGAGCGCCGTCTTGAGAGTGAACGGCGCGAAGATCAGGCCCAGCGCGATCACGGTGCCGAGGTCGGTGACGAAACAAGCCGCGAGCACCGTCTTCCCGTAGTCGGTCGCGTTGAATCCGAATTCGATCATCACCGCGTATACGACCGCGACCGAGGTCGTGGACATCGCCACCCCCGCGAGCCAGCTCGCCTCGACGTCCCAGCCGAGCAGCCAGCGCGCAGCCGCCGCGCAACCGAAGAACGGCGCGAAGAAGCTGATCAGACCTACCGCGGTCGCTTCCTTCCATTTGCGCCTAAAAACCTCGGGATCCAGTTCGGCGCCTGCGAGGAAGGTGAGCACGATGGCGCCGGCGCCGGCGAGGAACTTGATCCAGGCCTGATCCGCTCCCAGAAATGCGGCGCCGAAGGCCGCGCCGAGGACGAGCTGCGCCGCAGTGCCGACCAGGATCTCGGAGAGCGCATTGGCGACTTTCAACCGGATGGACAGCAGCGCCGCGAGCAACGCAAGCCCGAGCCAGAGCGCGGCCAAAGCCCAAATTTCCGTCATTGAGAACCTCCGTTCCGCTTTATTCTGAACCACGACGGAGGGTGGAAACCGACGCCCGCGCCAACGCTCTCCGGCGTGCTACGTAGGCATCATCAGCCTTGCGGCGGTTAGGGGAGGTATGCCATCTCCCGGAAACGCCGCCATCATAGCGATCCAGGCGGCAGACGTAAACGGCGCGCCAGTACTCAGGCGGCGCTCGACTTCGGCGGCTCCCAGCGCTGCGCGGCCTCGTCGTCGGAGGCTCGCGCTTCGACCCAGCGCGCTCCCTGCGGAGTTTCTTCTTTCTTCCAGAACGGCGCGCGGGTCTTGAGGTAGTCCATGACGAATTCGCAGGCCGCGAAGGCCTCGCCGCGGTGCGCTCCCGTGACCACGACGAGCACGATCTGGTCGGCGGGCTTCAGCTCGCCCACGCGGTGGACGATGAGCAGCTCCATTACGTCCCAGCGGCGCTTTGCTTCGGAGACGATCTTTTCGAGCGCCTTCTCGGTCATGCCGGGATAGTGCTCGAGCGTCATCTTGGTCACCGCGGTGCCATCATTGGCGTCGCGGCACAAGCCGATGAAGCTCGCCACCGCTCCGACCTTGGGGTTGTCGCGCCGGAGCGCCGCGATCTCGGCGCCCGCGTTGAAGTCCTTCGTCTGGATGCGCACCGGCATCTCAGCCTCCTGTCACCGGCGGGAAAAACGCGATTTCGTCACCCGGCCTGACGGGCGTCGTCGGCTGCGCCATTTCCTGGTTGACGGCAACGCGCAGCGCTTTCCCCTGGGCAAGCGCGACCTGCCAGGCGCCGCCGCGGGCCATGAGCAGCGTGCGCAGGCCCGCGACCGTGGATGTAGCGGGCGGGAGTTCGAGGTCTTCGCCGGACTTGCCCAACCGCTCGCGCAGGCTCGCCAGATACAGGACCTTGACCTTCACCGATACAGCTCCGAATACGGCATGAACCTCACCATGTCTCCTGCGCGGATGGAATGCTCGGCCGGATTGTCGACCAGGCCGTCCGCCCACGCCGTGGACATCAGCACCGCGGAGTCTTGCGTGGGATACAGATCGAGTCCCCCGCGCGCGTTCCATTTTACGCGCAGAAATTCGCGCCGGGGATCGGGTTCGGGCCAGTCGAAATCGGCGCGCACGGGAATCGCGTGGGCTCGGACGTCGGCGACACCCTGAGTCTTGAGCAGAAACGGCCGGACGAATACGAGGAAAGTCACGAAGCTCGAAACCGGGAGTCCCGGCAGCCCGATGAAATTCGCCTTGCCCACCCGGCCGAACGCGAGCGGACGGCCCGGCTTCATGGCGATCTTCCACATGAGGAGCTCGCCCTCCGCTTCGACGGCGGGCTTCACGAAATCCGCCTCGCCCACGGAGACGCCGCCGCTCGTCACGATCACGTCGCACTCCGCGGCGGCGCGGCGCAGCATGTCCCGGGTCGCGGCCAGCGAATCGGGAACGATCCCGTAGTCATGGGTTTCGCATCCAAAAATCCCCGCCAGGCCGTTCAAGGTGAAGCGGTTCGAGTTGTAGATCCGTCCCGGCGGCAGGGGATCTCCCGGCATGACTAGCTCGTCGCCGGTGAAAAACAGCCCGAGACGCACCCGCCGGCGAACGGGAAGGGATGCGATGCCGACCGACGCGGCGAGCCCGGTGTCCTGCGGACGCAAGCGCAGTCCCGCAGGAAGCACCTCCCCGCCCGCGCGAATATCGCTGCCGGTGAGCCTGATCCACTCGCCGCGGGCCGGAACCTTCCTCACCACGACCTCGTCGCCTTCCTGCGCGCAGTACTCCTGCATCACGACGGCGTCCGCGCCCGCGGGAATCGGTGCCCCGGTGAAAATGCGCGCCGCGGTCCCCGGAGCGAGCGCCGTGCCCGTCGAGCCGGCGGGGATTTTCTGGGAGACCTTGAGCCGGGGTTCGGGTCCCTTCAGGTCGGCGAGACGCACCGCATAACCGTCCATGGCGCTGTTGTCCATGGGCGGCACGTTCATGGTCGAGCGCTGCGCGGCAGCGAGCACCCGGCCCGTCGCCGAGAGGGTCGGCACCGTCTCGGTTTCGGCGACCGGACGCGCGCCGGCGAGAAGTTGGTCGAGCGCTTCGTCGACGTTGAGCAGACCCTTGTTCATCTGAATCCGTTGTAGTTCAGGATGAAGTCTTCGATACTCTTGTGATCGTTGAGATCGAAGCGGGGCAGCTTCGTTTCAAGCGGCGCATCCGCAGCGATCGCAACGATGTACGCGTCCTCCGGATGCAGCAAGGACTTGCCGTTGTCCTTGCGCCAGATTTCGAGCTTCGGCAGAGGATGATGCTTGTGGCCTTCAACGAGCAGCAGATCGCAGGGCGAAATGCGCTCGATCTGGTCTTCCAGGGAAGGCTCCGGCTCGCCGCGCAACTCGTGCATGACGACCCAGCGCCTGTCGGACACGACCATGACCTCGCTGCAGCCGGCCTGGCGGTGGCGGTAAGAATCCTTACCAGGTCGGTCGACGTCGAAGCTGTGATGCGCGTGCTTGATCATCGATACCCTGAGGCCGCGCTTGACGAAGCGCGGAATGAGCTGCTCGATCAAGGTGGTCTTGCCGCTTCCCGACCATCCCGCGAATCCGAATATTTTCATGCCGACTCAGGCCGGCGGACCGTTCCGGAGAAAAGCGTCATTGTATCAGGGCGTCATTCCCCTGCGGATATAGCGACTGGGACTGCCTCACTTCGCGTTCGGGAAGAACAGCTGCTGCCCGCCGATCTTGTACTCGGCGATCGTCTTCTGTCCCTCGGGAGAGATGACCCAGTCGACGAACGCCTGGCCGAGATCTTTTTTCACGTTGGGATGCCTGGCGGAATTCACCAGCATCACTCCGTACTGGTTGAACAGGTGCTTGTCGCCTTCGACCGCGATAGCGAGCTCGCCGCGATTCTTGAACGAGATCCAGGTGCCGCGGTCGGCGAGTATGTAGGCGTCCATCGCCGCCGCAGTGTTGAGCGCCGCGCCCATGCCCTGGCCCGTATCGCGGTACCACGGCCCCCTCTCCGTGGCGATGTCGATTCCCGCCTGCTTCCACAGATCGATCTCGGCGATGTGCGTGCCACTCTTGTCGCCTCGCGATACGAACGGCGCGTTCGCAGCCTTGATCCTTTTCAGGGCGTCGAAGATGTCCCTGTTGCCAGCAACCTTCGCCGGATCCGCCCTCGGGCCGATCAGGACAAAATCGTTGTACATGACGTCGAAGCGCCTGATGCCGTGGCCTTCGGCGAGGAATTTCTCCTCGGCCGATCTGGCGTGCACGAATACCACGTCGGCGTCGCCGCGGCGCGCGAGGTCCAGGGCCTGGCCGGTACCGAGAGCGACCACGCGGACCTGGATGCCGGTCTTCTTCTGGAAAACCGGCAATAGGTGGCCGAACAGGCCCGACTGCTCGGTCGAGGTGGTCGAAGCGACGACGATGAACTTGTCCTGCGCGAGCGCGGGCGAGACAGCGAGCAGAGCAAGCGACAGTAGGAGCCTCCGGGTCATGTCCGAGGCAGTTCTCCCCTGATGAACGCGTCGGCCTGCACCGACTGCGGTTTCGAGAAGAATTGATCGACCGGTGCGCGTTCGACAAGCCGCCCTTGGTTGAGGAACAGGATCTCGTCGCCCAGCCTGCGCGCCTGGCCGAGGTTGTGCGTCGCCATCACCACCTTCGTGCCCGCCGCATCGAAAGCCTTGATGACGGACTCGATCTCGCGCGTCGCGCTCGGATCGAGGCTGGCAGTGGGCTCGTCGAGGAACAGCACCTCCGGGTGCAGCGCCCAGGCGCGTGCGAGCGCGAGCCGCTGCTGCTCGCCGACCGACAGCACGCGAGCCGATCGGCGCGCGAGGTGCGAAAGCCCGACGCTTTCGAGCGAGTCGCGCACCAGCACTCCGCATTGCGGTTCCCGGATTCCGGCGAGCTTCAGCGCATAGGCGACGTTGGCGTAGGCGGAGCGGCGCAGCATGACCGGCCGCTGGAACACCATCGCCTGCTTTCTCGGAGCACCCGGGCGCTCGGGCGCGTTCCAGTCGATGCGGCCGGAGGAAGGTTCGAGCAAGCCGTGCATGAGACGCATCAGCACGCTTTTTCCGGCGCCGTTCGCACCCAGGATGATGGTGCTCGGCCCCATCCCGATTTCGAGCGACACTCGGTCGATGATGGTCCGCCCGCCGGCAGCGAACGACACTTCGGCAAGACGCAGCGGAAGGATCGAGCCGTTGCTCATCCGTAGCGCCGTTGCGCGAGTTCCTTGGTCAGATGCGCCGCCGCGTTTACCGCAATGACGATGGCGATCAGGATCATTCCCAAACCGAGCGCAAGCGGCAGATCGCCCTTGCTCGTTTCCAGCGCGATGGCGGTGGTCATCACCCGCGTCACCCCATCGATGTTCCCGCCGACGATCATGACAGCGCCGACCTCCGCGGCGGCGCGCCCGAATCCGGCGAGGATCGTGGTCAGCAGCGAAAACCGCGTGTCCCAGAGCAGCGTCAGCGCCGCATTCATCCGCCCCGCGCCGAGCGAGCGCAGCTGCTCCTCGTATTCGCGCCACGCGTCCTCGATCGCCTGGCGCGAGAGCGCGGCAATGATCGGCAGGATCAGGATCGTCTGCGCGACGACCATCGCCGAAGGCGTGAACAGAATTCCGAGCGCGCCCAAGGGGCCGGCACGCGAGAGCAAAAGGTATACGAGCAGTCCCACTACCACGGGCGGCAGGCCCATGAGGGCGTTCAGCATCACGATCACCGTTTGCCGACCGGGAAAGCGGCTTACTGCGATCGCGGCGCCGAGCGGCAGGCCCAGCAGCGCCGCGATCGCGACCGCCGACAGGCTCACGCGCAGGCTGAGAAGGACGATTTCGACCAGCTTGGAGTCGAGCCCTATCAGCAGCGCGAGCGCAGCGCTCAGGGCTTCCGACATGCTCGGCTCATGAATTGAGGCCGGTCTATGCGGCGGCTTTGGCCGCTGCGGCGATCAGAACAGATCGAAGCACGATACACTTCCTGATCTCGTAATATTCAGTGGTATATAACGCTGCCGCGAATTCCAGTCGGGACCTGTGTCGAACGCAAAGCTATCTGGCGCGACGCGCCCGTGCGATGAACCGGGAGAGCCGCTTGAGCTCCGGCGCGACCGAGCGCGCCGCCCTCGATTCCATGGCGCGGTAGCGGCGCAGGACTTCCTCTCCCAGCCGGGTGACCCGCGCGCCGCCGCCTCGGCGTCCTCCGGTCAGAGTTTCGATCAGCGGCCGGCGATAGGCGCTGTTGATCGCCTCGACGAGCAGCCAAGCGCGCCGGTACGACATTTTCATCTCGCGCGCAGCCGCCGAGATCGATCCGGTGCGGGCGATGGCGGCGAGCAGATCGGCTTTGCCCGGGCCGATGGCGACTACGGCGCCGATCAGGATGCGGATCTTGGGTACGAGTCGTGCCGATTTCATTCTTTTGCCGGGAAAGTTGGCAGGTTCAGGTAGGCGTCAGTATAGTCCAGCACCATGAGCGACCGTGCGCAGTCCAAGCCCTCCCCGGTCTCCTTTTCCGAGGCTCTCCGTTATTGGCTCAAGCTCGGCTTCATCAGCTTCGGCGGCCCGACCGGGCAGATCGCGATCATGCACCAGGATCTCGTCGAGCGGAAACGCTGGATCTCCGAGAAGAGATTTCTGCACGCGCTCAACTACTGCATGCTGCTGCCGGGACCGGAGGCTCAGCAGCTCGCCACCTATATCGGCTGGATGATGCACCGGACCTGGGGTGGAGTGGTATCGGGCGGTCTTTTCGTGCTGCCGTCACTGTTTATCCTGATCGCGTTGACATGGGTCTACCTCGCCTTCGGAAACGTACCGCTGGTCGCCGGGCTGTTCTACGGAGTCAAACCGGCGGTCACGGCGATCGTCTTGTTCGCGGCGTACCGCATCGGGTCACGCGCACTCAAGAATGCTGTGCTGTGGACCATCAGCTTGGCGGCGTTCGTGGCGATCTTCGCCTTCCGCGTTCCGTTTCCCTACATCGTGCTCGGCGCCGGCGTTGTCGGCTACCTCGGTGGACGCGTCGCTCCTGGAAAGTTCTCCACCGGGGGCCACGAGGGCGCCGGAAAAGGCTATGGACCGGCCGTGATCGACGATGCGACGCCCACGCCCCCGCACGCGCTGTTCCGTTGGTCACGTTTCGTCCTGGTTCTTGCCGTGTTTCTCGCAGTCTGGAGCGTAGCCCTCGGTGCGCTCGTTGCGCTATTCGGGTGGGACAGCGAGCTCGCGCAAATGGGCCGGTTCTTCACCAAGGCGGCACTGCTCACCTTCGGCGGCGCGTACGCAGTGCTGCCCTACGTCTACCAGGGCGCGGTGGAGCACTACCAGTGGCTCACCGCGACACAGATGATCGACGGGCTCGCGCTGGGAGAAACGACGCCCGGGCCGCTCATCATGGTGGTCGCCTTCGTCGGCTTTGTCGGCGCCTGGACGAAGGCGGCGCTCGGACCCGAGGCGCTAGCGCTCGCCGGGTGCGCAGGCGCGGCCGTGGCGACGTTCTTCACCTTCCTGCCCTCTTTCCTATTCATTCTCCTCGGCGGTCCGCTGGTGGAATCGACGCACGGAAATCTTCAGTTCACCGCTCCGCTCACGGGGATCACCGCCGCTGTGGTCGGCGTGATTCTCAACCTCGCGGTGTTCTTCGCCTGGCACGTGTTGTGGCCGGCGGGGTTTTCCGGGGGATTCGAATGGTTCTCGCTGCTCGTCGGCCTCGCGGCGGTCATCGCGCTGTGGCGTTATAAGCGCGGGATGATTCCAGTGATCTTCGCCTGCGGCGCAGCCGGCCTTGCGTACCATCTGATCGCGGGCTAGGCCGAGGGTTCGTCGGAAAAAGCAAAGAGCGCCCGCGGGCGCCCTTTGCCGATCGAGCGCGATCCGTGCGTCTTACTTTCCTCCCACCCTGGGCACCGGCCCTTTGATGCCCTTGTTCTTGCGATAGTTCGCCACCGCCTTGTCCTGGTATTTGCCGAGCAGATTCGCGTCCTTCTTCGCCGCTTCGTCGGCTTTCGCCTTGGCTTCCGCGGCCTTGGCCGGATCGGCCGGAGCAGCGGGCAGCTTCGCCCAGACCGCGCCTGCGGTCGCTGCCATCACGACACTCATCAGCAGAATGCGAAAATTCATGGCGTCCCTCCTCAATGCTGAGGCTGCGGCGCATTCGGGTGGCCCATCGCCGTCCCGGCCTTGATTTTTCCGGACTTCACGTCGTTGTACCAGTACTCGTGGTGTTCCCTGGCCCAGGTTTCATCGACGTATCCGTTGCGCATCGCCTCGTACGCCCCGTCCAGGCCGATCGTGCCGAGGTAGATATGGCCCAGAGAAATGGCGATCACCGTGCCGCCCGTGACCATATGCACCACGTTCGCCTCGATCATGACGGCGCGTACCTGGTCGAAATTCGGAAATAGGAGCACCAGACCCGACGCGCTCACGAGCAGGCTCAACACCACCACGCCGATCCAGAACCACACCTTCTCGCCCGCGTTGAATCTGCCCGACGGAACGTGTCCGCCGGAGATCATTCCGCCCAGATTCGCGAACCACTTGAAATCGTAGAGGCGCGGAAGGTTATCCTTGACGAACATGACGATGAACATCAGCAGGCTCACGATGAACACCGGACCCACGAAATTGTGCAAATGCTTCGAAAGCTGCGCGAGCCAGGCGAACAGCGTGTATCCGATCACCGGCAGCAGGACATACTTCCCCAGCATCATGACGAGGCCGCTGATGCCGAGAACGACAAAGGTGATCGCGACCACCCAGTGCGTGTAGCGCTCGAACGGAGTGAAGCGCTCGATCAGCCGTCCGGTAGGCTCGCCGTGCACCCTGATGCTGCCGCGCCACTTGAAAAACGCCCCGATTGCGACCACGACGGCGGCGATCAGCCAGCCGGCTATCGGCGTGATCCAGCCGTTCTTCAGCTGTCGCCAGGTCTCTCCGTAAGTCTGGACCAGCACGCCCGTTTCGCGTCCCTTGATCGAGGTGTACTCCTCCTTCCCGGAGCGCACGTCACGCCAGACCGGCGCGTTGTTGCCAGGCTGGCTCTGCGTGCGCTGCTGCTGGGTTTCACCCTGCTGCGCGATCGAGGTGCCGGTCAACGGTAGAACCAGAGCCAGCGCAACGGCGAAGGAACACCCCCAAACCGCAAACGGTTTCATGAGCCGTGCTCCCTCATTCCGCCCGCGTGTATTCGTTCTGCGCGAGGTTGCGGGTCCTGACTGCGGACTCCCAGCTCGTCTTGTCGCCCTTGTTCCACTTCGAGCTGGTGTAGAGGCTCGCGCCCGGATCGTTCTCCCAGGGCTTAGTATCGGGCTTGCCCTGGTACTTCCCCTGCTTATAGACGACCACCTGCTCGCGCTCACCGCAGGCCGCAATGCCGAACGCGACGAGGAGCGCGGCGCCAGCGAGAATAAGCTTGCGGGATGGTGTCATGACTTCGCTCCCGCCTGTGCCTTCTTCCGGTCCGGCTTGCCGTAGGCGGTGCCCCAGCCCCAGACTTCCGAACCTTTACCGCGCTTGAACACGCGCTGGCGGTAGATGTCGGCGATGACGTCGCCGTCCCCGCCGAGGAGCGCCTTGGTCGAGCACATCTCGGCGCATGCGGGTAGTTTGCCCTGAGCCAGGCGGTTCGAGCCATACTTGGCGAACTCTTCCTCGGAAAGGTCTTTTTCAGGGCCGCCCGCGCAGAAGGTGCACTTGTCCATCTTGCCGCGCATGCCGAACGCACCCGCCTGCGGGAATTGCGGCGCGCCGAACGGACAGGCGTAGAAGCAGTAGCCGCAGCCGATGCACAGGTCCTTGTCGTGCAGCACCACGCCTTCGTCGGTCCGGTAGAAACAGTCGACCGGGCACACCGCCATGCAGGGTGCATCCGAACAGTGCATGCAGGCGACCGAGATCGACTTCTCGGCACCGACGATGCCGTCGTTGATGGTGACGACGCGCCGGCGGTTCACGCCCCAGGGAACCTCGTTCTCGTTCTTGCAGGCGGTGACGCAGCCGTTGCACTCGATGCAGCGCTCGGCGTCGCACAGGAATTTCATTCTCGCCATGGTATTCTCCTCTCTCGCCTATGCCCGCTCGATCTGGCAGACGGTGGTTTTTGTTTCCTGCATCATCGTCACCGAATCGTAGCCGTAGGTCGTCGCGGTGTTGACCGCTTCGCCGCGCACGATCGGCGCCGCGCCGTCGGGATAATAGGGCAGCATGTCCTTCCCCTGCCACCAGCCCGAGAAGTGGAACGGGATGAAGGCATGATCCGGACCGACGCGTTCGGTCACCAGCGCCTTGACCTTGAGCCGCGCGCCGGTCGGGGTCTTCACCCAGACGTCCTCTCCGTTCCTGATGCCGCGGTCGTTCGCCGATTTCGGGTTGATCTCGACGAAGTTGTCCTGCATCAGCTCGGCGAGCCACGGATTGGAGCGCGTCTCCTCGCCGCCGCCCTCGTATTCGACCAGCCGCCCGGACGTGAGGATGATCGGGAACTGCTTGCCGATGTCCTTGTTCTTCTCCTGCACCGACTTGTAGAGGGTCGGCAGGCGCCAGAACGCCTTCTTGTCGTCGTGGGTCGGGTACTTGTCGACGAGATCCGCGCGAATGCCGTACAGGGGTTCGCGGTGCTGCGGGATGCCGTCGGGCGTTGCCGAACGGATGGCAGCCGTGGTTCTTCATCACGACGCGCTGGATGCCGCCGGAGAGGTCGGTCTTCCAGTTCTTGCCCTCCGCATCCTTCTTCTCCTCGTCGGTCAGCTCATCCCACCAGCCGAGCTTCTTCACCAGCACGTGGTCGAACTCCGGGTAACCGGTCGTGATGTCGGCGCCCTTGGAGTAGGAGCCGTCCTCGGCCAAGAGATTGACGCCATCCTTCTCCACGCCGAAGTTGGCGCGGAAATTGCCGCCGCCGTCCATCACGTGCTTGGAGGTGTCGTATAGGTTGGGCGACCCCGGATGTTTCATGGCCGCTGTGCCAAAGCACGGCCACGGCAGTCCAAAGTAGTCGCCGTCCAGAACATAGCCGGTCGCCGCGTCCTTTCCGCCTTTGGCGCGCAGCGTCTTCACGTCGAACACCTGCATGTTGCGCATGTGCGCCTTCAGACGCTCCGGCGACTGGCCCGTGTAGCCGATCGTCCAGGTGCCCCGATTGATTTCGTTCCGGAGAATGTCCTCCGGCACAAGGTCGTCGTAGCCCCCGGCCGCCTTCACCACGCCGATGTTCTGCTTGCCGTCCTTCTTGCCTAGCAGCTGGTCGCCGAAGCCGAGCTTCTTGGCGAAGGTATACATGATCGACTGGTCGGAGCGCGACTCGAACAGGGGCTCGATCACCTTCTCGCGCCACTGGATGGAGCGATTGGAGGCAGTAACGGAGCCCGAGGTCTCGAACTGGGTCGCGGCCGGCAGGAGGTACACCGCGCGGCTCGCTTTCGGTTCCTTGCCCGCATCCTTGAGAACCTTCGTGCCCTGCTCATCGAGCGGCATCGCCGCCATCGCCGCGGTCGCGGACGGATACGGATCGATCACGACCAGCAGGTCGAGGGCGTGCATCGCCGCCTGCATCTCCAGGCCCCGCGACTGGCTGTTCGGCGCGTGGCCCCAGAAGAACATCCCGCGAATGTTCGGGTCCTGGTCGATGTTCTCGTTCTTTTCGAGCACGCCGTCGATCCAGCGCGACACGGTGATGCCGGGCTTGGTCATCATGGCCGGCGAGGCGAACTGGTCCTGCAGCCACTTGAGATCGACGTTCCACACTTTCGCCCAGTGCGCCCACGCTCCGGGAACGATGCCGTAGTAGCCCGGCAGCGAATCGGGGTTCGGGCCGACATCGGTCGCGCCCTGCACGTTGTCGTGGCCGCGGAAGATATTGGCGCCGCCGCCCGACTTGCCGATGTTGCCGAGCGCAAGCTGCAGGATGCAGGAGGCGCGCACTATGGCGTTACCGATGGTGTGCTGCGTCTGGCCCATGCACCACACGATGGTCGAGGGACGATTCTTCGCGAACATCTCCGTGATCTTCTGAAGCTGCTCGGGCGGCACGCCGGTGACGTTGTGCACTTCCTCCGGCGCCCACTTCTTCAGGACCTCTTCCCTGACCTGCTGCATCCCATAGACCCGGTCATGGATGTATTTCTTATCTTCCCAGCCGTTCTTGAAAATGATGTGCAGCATCCCGAACAGGAACGGAATATCGCTGCCGGAGCGAATGCGCACGTACTCGTCCGCCTTCGCCGCGGTACGGGTGAAACGCGGATCGACCACGATCATCTTGGCGCCGGTCTCCTTGCTGTGCAGGGAATGCAGCATGGAAACCGGGTGTGCCTCGGCGGCGTTCGAGCCGATGTAGAGCATGCACTTGGTGTTCTGCATGTCGTTGTACGAATTGGTCATCGCCCCGTAGCCCCAGGTGTTCGCGACGCCGGCCACGGTGGTCGAATGGCAGATGCGCGCCTGATGGTCGCAGTTGTTGCTGCCCCACAGGGAAACCCATTTGCGCAGCAACTGCGCCTGCTCGTTGCTGTGCTTGGAGGAGCCGACGAAGTAAAGCGCGTCAGGGCCGGATTCCTTGCGGATGGCCAGCATCTTGTCGCCGATCTCGTTTACCGCCTGGTCCCAGGAAATGCGCTGGTACTTGCCGTCTACCAGCTTCATCGGAGACTTCAGCCGGTGCGAATGCTCGGTCATGCCGTGCTCGCGCACCGAGGCTCCCTTGGCGCAGTGCGCCCCGAGATTGAGCGGGGAGTCGAACACCGGTTCCTGGCGCACCCAGACGCCGTTCTGCACCACCGCGTCGATGGCGCAGCCGACCGAGCAGTGCGTACAGACCGAGCGCTTCACTTCGATCTTGCCGGCCTTGTCGTCGGCGGCGTCGGCCTTGCCGATCATATTGAACGGCAGCTGAGTCGCAAAGGCGCCCGCGCCCGCCGCCAGCCCGGAGCGCTTGAGGAAGGCGCGCCGGTCGATCGTCTTTGCCAGCATCCCGGAGAGGCTGCGCGAAAGACGGCTGTTGCCGGAAGAAAGATGAGCGGGAGCGCCAGCGGATTTCCTGGTGAGCATCATGGTCACGCCTCCTCGGGTCAGACTTTTGTAGTGATGTAGTAGCTGCGGACGTGCGTGGTTTCCTGATACCCCTTGCCGCGCCGTTTGTCGTTGCCGGCGACTGCTTCGGGCTCGTCCGTCGTGACGGCCCGGCCGGCGATCGCGGCCGCCGTTGCGGCGCCGCCCGCGCCGACTGCAAGTAGGAAGTTTCTGCGGCTGAGCCTGGATTTAGTTTCTGTTTTCATATGCGGTCTCCTTCCTATCGTCAGCGCCAAATAGGCAAGCTATTGCATCGGGGAATTAGAACACCTTTAAGGCCTCGGTTTCAACCAATAAGAACGACGAGGCAAAGCTGGAAACATCCTTATAAAACTTGGCTTTTTCGCTGGCTGATACCGCGCCGTAAAAACCCTCAAAGGAGCGCTCGATGTAAGCGCTGAAAAAGCCACGCTGTTTTTGCAGCGCAGCACCATCGGAGCCCTCTGAAATCAAATGTCTCATGACCTCGAAGAGCGCGGCAAAGTGGTCCTCCGGCTCCCGGGCGGCGCCCGCCTTGCCCAAACCGAGGGAGGCGAGGTCCTGCTTGAGCCGGACGAGGATTTTCTCCCGGCCGGTCGCGGCCAGATAAAAGCTGGCGTAAGGAGTCACCTCGGCCCTGCCCGTTCCGACGAAGAGCTCGTCATACTCCGCGCGCGCTGCCTCGGCATCCGTCGCTCTTGCCGCCGCCGCCAAGGCGTTCCAGGGGCCGTCCAGACGGCCGCCGGCCATCTCGGCGGACCCTGCCATGGTCTGGAGCAAGTCCGCGTCGGGCCCCGCGTAGAAGAGCCGCCCGAGCAGCGCGTAGTATCCGGCGCGCGCCTCGTCCTCCTGGACCCGGGGCGCGTGGAACAAGAGCGGAGTGGCGGTCGAGCTCACTTCTTGACTTCCTGAATCGAGATCTCGTCCTTGTTTTCCATCATGTCCACCACGCGGCAGTCGCCGCACATCTGCAGCCGTTTCAGTGAGCCGTCGCCCGCGAACATCGAGTGGCCGGTGAGCTTGCCGAGCATATTTGCCACCATCTGCCGCGTGCCGAAGGGCTTGCCGCAGCGCACGCAGTTGAACGGCTCGGCTTCGTTGATAACGACCTCCTGCTTCGCCTGCGCGGTGAGCAGCAGGCGCGGCGCGAGCGTGATCGCGTTTTCCGGACAGGTCTTCTCGCACAGCCCGCACTGGACACAGTTGCCCTCGATGAACTTGAGCATCGGCTGGTCGCGCCCGTCATGCAGCGCCGATTCAGGGCAGGCGCCCACGCAGGCCATGCACAGCGTGCAGGTTTGCTTGTTGACGAGCACCTGGCCGTACGGGGCTCCGGCACCCAGCGCTATGCTCTCCTGCGGCTTGGGTGCGAGTTTCGCGAGGTGGTCGAGCGCGAATTCGAGCGTGGCGCGTTTCTCGGGGGCGAGATTGTAGGTCGCGGGCTTCGATGCCGTCGCTGCCGGCTGGAGCGTCCACACCTCCTTCTCGAGCGCCGCAACGCTGTCGGCCGCGAGCAGCCTGAAATGGGCGCCGCCGTAGCCGAGAGCGTTGACAATGGTCTCGGCAAAACCCATCTGCTTCGCAAGCGCGTCGCCGTACTCGCCGGCCTCCTTCGGCGTTGCGAGCACGAGCACCTGGCTCGCCCCGTAGGCAAGGGCCGCGAGCAGAACGTCGATGCCGACCGAAGCGGGATGATGGACTTCGAGCGGGATCGCGCGCGCGGGCAAGCCCGTCCCGCGCCGCGCGAGCTTTGCGATGAGCGCGCGGCTCTCGCCCGCGTTGTGCAGCAGGAGGCACGCGTCCTTGCCGCCCGCCTGCGCGTAGACCGAAAGCAGGCGCTTCAGCCGCGCGCCGAAGTCGGGCACGCGCGGATAGGCGTAGGTCATCGCGCCTGAAGGGCATACGGTGGCACAGCCCCCGCAGCCCATGCACAGATGCGGGTCGACCTTGACGTGATCGCCGTCCGGCGTGATCGCAGCGGTCGAGCACGCGTCGATGCACTGCTTGCAGCCGATTTTGCCGGAGCGGCTGTGCGCGCATATCTTCGAGTGGTAGGCGAAGAACCGCGGCTTCTCGAACTCGCCGACCATCTGCGCAAGCCGTGCCGCCGCGAGCGCCTGCTCGAGAGGGTCGCTGCCGGGGGCCAGGTAGCCTTGGGGAGCTTGCGCGGTCTTGACCGCCGGCTCGTTCGATAGGTCGAGCACCAGGTCGAAGCGTTCGCTTCGCGCGCGGTCGGCGCGCTCGAAGTCGATCGCGCCGATAGCACCGCAAGCTTTCACGCATTGGCGGTGCGACTTGCACTTGTCCATGTCGATCTGGTAGGAGAAGTCGATCGCCTGCTCGGGGCAGGCGTGGATGCAGGCGTTGCAGCGCGTGCAGACTTCCAGATCGATCGCGTTGTCCTGCTGCCAGGCGACCTCGAACGCGCCGAGATGGCCTTTCACCGATTCCACTTTTCCGGACCACACCGGGTAGCGCCGCTCGGCGGGCAGCTCTCCGCCGCGCCCCGGAGTGAGCAATACGTTGACGTCGAGCTGCTCGGCGAGCCTCTCGGCCCAGGAAATCGCCGCTTCGGCCGGCCCGACGATCAGCAGCTCGCCGCCCGACTTGTAAGAGACGCCGGCCACCGGTTCGGCCTCGGGCAGATCGGCTAGAGCAAGCAGCGCCGCGATCTTGGGCGTCGCCTTCGCGCCCTCCTTCGACCAGCCCGCGTGCTCGCGGATGTTGACGAACTTGATGTCCGAGGTGGAGCCCGCCTGATCCGCCAGCTCCGAGAACAGCGGCGCTTCCTGCGTGCATGCGATGACGCAGGCTTCGTCCTTCAGCGCTCCGTGGAAGCTCGCGACTTGCTTGCGGCACAGCTCCGTGTGGATTTCAATCGGCTGCCTGAGCTTGAGCGCTCCCGCGAGCGCCTTGGCGTCCAGCGCCATGGTCTGGTTGCAGTTGCACAGCTTGAGGGTCTTGTCCTCGAGCGGCATGATCAGGCGGGCTTTGCCGGAGGCTTGGCATGCTCCGCCGGTTGAGACTCGGGCGCGGGCGCCACGCGCTCGCCGTCTGCGGCGACCTGCGCGGGCGGGGCCTCCACCGCCGGCACGGTTCCCTCGTCCGCGGCGGCCGTTCTGGCGGCTTCGGCTTCGATCTCGCGGTCCTTTTCCGCCGCTTCCTCCGGGAAAAGCAGCCGGTTCGCTTGCTTCAGCGACTTCAGCATCCCCTCCGGAATCGGGTCCGGCTTGGAATAATCGTCGATGTACGTGTCGAGCCCGTCCATCACCTTGAAATGCGGATCGTGGAAGAGTTTTTTCAGCGCGGACTGGCGCAGCTTCTCGTCCACTCCAGGGCGCAGGAAATCCTTGTACTCGGAGGCGAGACCCCGCAGCGAATCGACCGGCGGCAGCTCGGATTTCGGCGCTGGCACCGTCGCCTGACTTTCCGTCGTCGTTGCTGCCGCAGGCGCAGCCGGTTTCGGCGCGGGTTTTTCCGTCGCCGAATCGAGCTTGCGCCGCGACCAGCGCGACAGGAACGGCTCCTTGTCCGTGCTCACGCCGCGTCTCTTTTGGCGCCCTTGAACGAAGGCGCGCGGCTGCGTTTCTTCCTCGGCTCGGGCTTGTAGTGCTTGTCGACGTATTCGGCGAGCCAGGAAACCCATTCGGCCGGCATCGGCACGCCGTCGACGCGCGCTCCGCCATCCATCTGGCGCGCCGCTTCGTTGTAGCTCACCGTCACCGATTGCGGCACGCCCTTCCCGTCCTCCTCCAGCCAATTCACGAACACATAGGGCCGCGGCGAATAGAGGTTGAGATAATAGCCTTCCGACTCGTCGTGGAAGAGCTCCAGCTTGAATCCCGGATGCAGCCATTGCGCACTCACGCCGTCCTGCCGCAATACGCGCACCGCCGAGCCGGGTTCGCTCGAATCGGCCAGCACGCCGATCGGCTCCCATTGCTCCGACTGCCAGCGGTTGTCGAGCCGCGTGCGCTGCATGACGACCGCGACGGCGAGGTTTGGGTAGGGCATTTTGCGGCTATACTGGAGCGCTTGAGGCAACGATGAATTATGAACCGCATTTCATGATGCGGCTACGCAAACCATGACGGACCGGGTCATCCCCATCAACGACGGACGCAGGACAAAACCCTTTCCTCCCAAGGGGGAATCGGGTGGATCCGAGCCCTCAAGCCAGGACACGCTCGGGCGCAGGCTGCACGACCTGCGCATCTCGGTCACCGACCGCTGCAACTTCCGCTGCATCTACTGCATGCCGCGCGACGTGTTCGGCCCCGACTACGCGTTTCTCCCGAAGAGCGATTTGCTGAGCTTCGAGGAGATCGCGCGGCTGGCGCGCGTTTTCAAAGACCACGGGGTCGAGAAAATCCGCCTGACCGGCGGCGAGCCTCTACTGCGCAGGAACCTCGAGCGCCTGATCGAGATGCTCGCCGACATTCCGGGGATCGATCTCACGCTCACCACCAATGGCTCGGTGCTCGCGAAAAAAGCGCGCGCCCTGAAGGCGGCGGGCCTCACCCGCGTCACGGTCAGCCTCGACTCGCTGGACGAGATGGTATTCCGCAGGATGAACGACGCCGACTTTCCCGTCTCCGAAGTGCTGAACGGTATCGATGCGGCCGCCGCGGCGGGGCTCGCGCCGATCAAGATCAACATGGTGGTGAAGCGCGGCGCGAACGAGGATTCCGTCATCCCGATGGCGCGCTATTTCAAGGGCAGCGGCCACATCGTGCGCTTCATCGAGTACATGGACGTCGGCGCGACCAACGGCTGGCGCATGGACGACGTTCTGCCCTCGGCCGAGATCGTCCGCATGATCGGCGAGAAGATGCCCCTCGAGCCGGTCGAGCCGAATTACACGGGCGAGGTCGCCGGGCGCTGGCGCTACCGGGACGGGTCGGGGGAGATCGGCGTGATCTCCTCGGTGACGCAGGCCTTCTGCCGCACCTGCACTCGCGCGCGCCTCTCGACCGAGGGCATGCTCTATACGTGCCTTTTCGCCACCGCGGGCTACGACCTGCGCGGGCCGCTGCGCGGCGGCTCTTCTGCCGAGGAGATCTCGGACGCAATCGCGCGCATCTGGCGGGCGCGTGCCGACCGCTATTCCGAGATCCGCACCGCGGAGACGGCCAAGCTGCGCAAGATCGAGATGTCCTACATCGGCGGATGAAGACGCCGCACCGCCCCGAGCTCAGCCACGCTTCGAAACCCCTCACTTTCGAAGTCGAGGCGATCAACGAGCGCGGCGAAGCCGTGCCGACACCGATCGCGGGCGAGCATCCGCTCACGCTCTACGTGGACAAGCGCGAAATCGTCACGCTGATGACCCTCGGCCAGGCACCCGAGGCGCTCGCCATCGGCTACCTGCGCAACCAGCGCCTGGTGAAATCCATCGACGATATCGCCGCGGTGCAGGTGGACTGGGAAACGGCGTCGGTTGCGATCACGACGCGCACGCCCCTCAAAGGGCTCGAAAAAAAGATGGAGAAACGCACCGTCACCACCGGCTGCGGCCAGGGCACGGTGTTCGGCGACCTCATGGAAGAAGTCGACTCGATCAAGCTGCGCGTGGACGTGACCCTCACCGAAGGCGCGCTGCACGCCCTGCTCGACGCGGTGCGCCGCCACGAAGCCATCTACAAGGAGGCGGGTGCCGTACACGGCTGCGCCCTTGCGACGAACACCTCCGCTGGAGTCAAGATCCTGTACTTTGTCGAGGATGTAGGGCGGCACAACGCCGTGGATGCGATCGCCGGACAGATGTGGCTCGACGGCGTGGACGGCTCGGACAAGATCTTCTACACCACCGGACGCCTTACCTCGGAGATGGTGATCAAGGCCGCGCAGATGCGCATCCCTTTCCTCGTTTCCCGCTCGGGCCTCACCAAGATGGGCCACGAAATCGCCAACAAGGTCGGCATCACCATGATCGGCCGCGCGGCGGGCGGAAAGCACTACCTGCTCTTCACCGGCAAGCACCGCTTCAGGAAAACGGTCGCGCCTACGATGGTGGCTTAGAAAATTCACGACGGAGGCGATGCGCTGATGGGTTTGCTTGCAAAACTGTTGCGCCAAGGGCCGAGCGTGCAGCCGGAATTCCCCGATGAGGTCGCACTGAGGCGGGAAATTGCAAGGTTGCGCGGTGCCTACCTTGAGTTGATGAAGGACTGCCTGATCGGCAGGATCTACGAAGATCCCGGGATGTATCCGGGAAAGTCTCCATCGGCCGAAAGATTCCGGGCCGACTGGCGCGACCAGGGCGTGGACTGGCCTACCGTTGCTCATTCAATGATCGGCAATCGACGCATGCTGAACCTATGGCAGCTGTGCGAGGACGTCATCGCCAAAGGAGTACCGGGGGATTTTATCGAAACCGGTGCCTGGCGCGGCGGCGCGTGCATTTTCATGCGGGCGATTCTCAAAACCTATGGCGTCGATGACAGAATCGTTTGGGTCGCCGACTCGTTCGAGGGTCTGCCGCCCCCGAGCGAGGAGAAGTATCCGCCGGA